>TBL_comb48_EPIDRAFT_1000243_pt1 | contig 43227 bp, 39 predicted proteins | sample TroBogEpilimnion_37_FD_10681 | JGI IMG/M metagenome (IMG submission 10681) | reverse complement strand
ATACCATCATGCGCTACCTGGTCTCACAGCATGATCAAAATAAGCGCTTTCCATCTGATATTGCCTCTCAATATGGCTCAGAAAAATGGATGGATTGGCAAGTTGGAACAATGTGGCCGGTGCTACGCCCCACATTCATAGGACTAACTAGAACACCCGCAGCAGACCGTAATCATGTTGTCATTCAAAAAGCCTATCAAGATACCAATGAATTATTTTCTTTGCTTGATCAAACGCTAGCTTCACAAGCCTATTGCTCCGGCAATCAATTTCACCTTGGAGATATTGTGCTGGCCTTATGCGTGCACCGCTGGATATTACTGAATGAGATCTTCCCCAAAGAGACGGGGATCAGAGCAGATCTTAAAAATATCAATCGCTGGCTAAAGCAACTTAAAACTGACACACACTTTCAAGAATTTGCCGAGAAAGAACTCAACATTATCAGCAAGTGATATTGAGTTCACCCCTAAGGCAGTATTTACTCTTGCTTAAATTTCCTCTGATGGTGATCTGCGCCCATGAAGAGGTACATAGCAGGCACCACAAATAAAGTAAACAGAGTACCAATTGATAGGCCGGTAAAGATCACAATACCCATCGATTGACGACCTGCGGCACCGGCTCCTGAAGCAATCACCAAAGGCAGAACACCTAGGACCATTGCAGCAGTTGTCATCAAGATCGGCCTTAAACGTTCACTCGCAGCTTCAATAATCGCATCAAGCTTGCTGCGCCCGCCTTTTTGCAATACGTTAGCGAACTCCACAATCAAAATACCGTGCTTACTAATTAAACCCATCAGCGTCACTAGCCCAACCTGCGTATAAACATTCAAGGTTGTAAAGCCCAGATTAATAAAGATAAGAGCTCCAAAGAGAGCCATTGGGACGGATACCAAAATCACAATCGGATCGCGGAAACTTTCAAACTGTGCGGCTAGCACCAAGAAAACAATCAAAATTGCAAAGAACATGGTGACCAAAAAGCCGCCAGATTCAGCCATAAACTGACGAGATGGGCCTGCATAGTCCATAGAGTATCCATTGGGCGCAACCTCTTTTAAGGTCTGACGCATATATTCCAATAAATCTGCCTGAGAAATAAATGGTGTACTCACCCCAGAAATCGTTGCTGAATTTAACTGCTGAAAGTGATTGATTGATTGCGGTACAACCTTTTGCTTAATACTAGCGATAGTTCTTGCCTGAATCATCGCGCCACTAGGGGTGCGAATGTAGTAATCCAAAATTTGATCTGGATTCAAGCGGTCTACTTGCTTTACTTGTGGAATAACTTTGTACGAACGGCCAGCAACCGAGAAGTAATTAACATATCCACCGCCCAAGGCTGCAGATAGCGCTGAACCCACTTGTTGCTGAGTCATTCCTAAGGCAGCTACTTTTTCACGATCAATCACCAAAACATCTTGGGGCTTATCAATCTTCAAATCAGAATCTACGAAGAAAAAGTTGCCGCTACGGCGTGCTTTATCCAAAACAGCTTGAGATACTTCATTTAGCTGTTCATAAGACTCCGTTGTATTAATGACAACTTGAACCGGCAAGCCCTGGGCGCCAGGTAATGCTGGGAATTGGAATGCTGCCACGCGAGCTCCAGCAATCGTATTCCACTTTTGCTGCATATCTTCTTGGAATTTGGTTGCGTTACGACTACGTGAACTCCAGTCTTTTAACAAAATACCGCCAAAGCTAGAGGTTGGACTCGTAATCTGAAATGCTTGCTCGTACTCAGGTTCAGCCGCAGCAATTGCATAAATTTGATCTGCATACGTCTGCATTTGATTTACTGTGCTATTGGGTGGCCCGGATGCCTGCATTAAAACGATACCTTGATCTTCTGTAGGGGCGAGTTCTGCGCGAGCTGTGGCATATAAATAAGCAACGCCGCCTAAAAGAATAGCTCCCATCACCATGATTACCTGCCAAGTACTCAATAGATCACGTAAGGTAGTTTGATAACTGTGATGCACCTTGTCAAAAATTCGGTCAATTTTTTGCACAAAGGGAGATGCCTCTTGCTCTTCGGTAAAAATCCTTGAGCACATCATCGGTGAAAGTGTTAACGCAATTAATCCTGATACTGCGACTGCGCTAGCCAAAGTAAACGCAAACTCGGTGAATAGCGCACCAGTTAAACCACCCTGAAAACCAATTGGGATATACACCGCAATCAATACTACGGTCATTGCCAAAATCGGGCTACCTAATTCACGCGCGGCAATTAAAGAAGCCTCAAGCGGAGATTTACCCTCCTTCATATGCCTATCAACGTTCTCTACGACGACGATGATGGCGTCATCGACCACTAAGCCGATAGCCAATACGAGAGCCAGTAAGGTTAGCAAATTAATGGAATAACCGAGCACCTGCATTAAGAAGAAAGTGCCAATCAGGGATAGCGGCATTGCAATAACTGGAACAGCCACTGCACGCACACTTCCTAAGAAAAGATAGATCACGACTGTCACAATGACCAAAGCTTCAAGTAGGGTTGAAACCACCTCGTCAATAGAGCTGGTAATAAATTCAGTGGAGTCGTAAACAATTTTCCCATTCATACCAATAGGTAGTTGTTTTTGAATGTCTGGCACTACGTCTCTAACACGGTGTGCAACATCTAATAAATTTGCCTGAGGTGCAACTTTGATACCAATAAATACCGACTGTTTTCCACTAAACGCCACATTGGTGTTGTAGTCCTCAGAGCCCAAAGAGACGCTCGCAACTTGATCTAGATAGACGATATTGACGCCATCTTTTTTCACAACTAATTTACGGAATTCATCAAGCGTATGGAGATCGGTACCAGCTACCAAGTCAACCGACACCATATCTCCCTTGGTGCTACCCACTGCTGATAAGTAATTATTAGCAGACATTGCGCTGTAGACATCATCCGCCCCAACCCCCAAGCCGGCCATCTTTTCACGATCTAGCCATGCGCGTAAGGCAAATTTTCTACCGCCAATAATTTCAGCGTTCTGCACCCCTTCGACCGAATCCAGTTTTGGCTTTACAACACGCAATAGATAGTCGGTAATGGCGTTATTGGGTAGCTGATCGCTATAAAAGCCCATATACATAGCCGCAGTTGACTGGCCAACCTGAACCGTGAGGACCGGCTGCTGAGCTTGAGGCGGCAATTGATTTTTTACTGCGCTAATCTGGGTCTGGATCTGGGTCAATGCCGCATTGGAGTCGTAATTCAACTTCAAAGTGGCAATAATGGTGGAAACACCACTGACACTAGTCGATGACAAGTAGTCAATCCCTTGCGCCTGCGCTATAGAAGCTTCTAGGGGTTGTGTAATAAAGCCGGCGATGGTTTCTGGATCTGCGCCATAGTAAGCCGTAGTAATAGTAACAATTGCATTTTGCGTTTGAGGGTATTGATTGACTGGTAAAGAACCAATCGCTTTCAAGCCAAATACCAATACGAGTGCACTCACCACCAGTGATAGCACTGGTCTGCGAATGAATATGTCGGTCCAATTCATCTGCTACTTATTCCTGCGGCTTAGGGTCAGGTGAATTTGCAGGCTGCACCTTATTATTCACAATGAGTGGTGTACCGTTCTTCAATTTCAGTTGACCACTTGTAACCACCGTATCGCCTTCATTAATACCTTTGAGAATTGCTACCTGGTCGCCACGAGTACTACCAGTAGTGACAAATACTTGTTGCGCCTCTAACGTTGGATTACCTTGCTTGTCTTTTTTACCAGTAGGCTTAGCAAGAAATACTGTTGATCCGTATGGGTTATAGGTCACGGCCGTTTGTGGCAAAGTCAATAACTTCACTTGCTCACCCAAATTAATATTCACATTGGCAAACATACCAGGCAGAATTTTCTTATCTGGATTAGCAATTTGTGCCTCAACCTGAATATTGCGGGTATTAGTATCTACTTTTGGGCTTACCGCAGTAATCTTGCCAGTAAAGCTGGCATCTTTAAATGCATCTGTAGTGACAACTACATCTTGCCCAACTTGAATTTGCTCAGCATTGCTTTGCGGCAAATTGAAATCTACAAAAATTGGATCCAAGGTCTGCAGCGTTAGTAACTTGTCACCTGGATTCACAAACTGGCCAGGATTAATCGACACAATACCCACGCGACCACTAAAGGGGGCTTTTAAATTCTTCTTGGCAACCAATGCGATCTGCTGCTCTACCTGTGCCTGCTTGGATTTGGCATCCGCTTTGCTAGTATCAAAGACATTTTTACTAATCGCCTGAATCGCAAGCTGCTGTCTATCGCGCTCATTAATAACTTTTGCGAGATCAGCCAAGGCTTTTAAGGAATTGAGTTGCGCTACATCAGAGGCATCGTTTAACTTGATAAGTAACTCACCCTCTTTCACATCTTGACCAGACTTGATAGGTACTGTCTGTACTAAACCGCCGATTTCAGTGCTCAGGTCTACACCCCTAAAAGCCCGGACGTTACCAACGCTCGTTAATTTAGGCTGCCACTCAGAAGTAGCAATCACCATTGTGGAAACGCTTGCAGGCGGCAATCCCATTCCTGATATGAAATGCTTAATCATGAAGGTCTTAAATTGATTAAAAGCAAAAATCAAACCGAGTAACAAGAAAACGCCGCATAACATGATGGTCATACGACGTTGGAGTGGCTCCATCGCCATGAGCTTAGCGTGTGCTTTTGTGCCGCGCCACTTGACACCGATGCGGGCATAAAAAGCTTTTACCTTTTCCCAAAGCACAATAGCCTTCTCACGCAATTTCCATTGCACGGCTTTCAGTTTCATCCATGCCCATAGGACAAGAACGGCAGCAATGAGCTTGCTCTTAATTGTTTCCAGAAGTTTCATTTTGATCTTTGTTCGCTATGTCTTTTGGTTTGAATGCAGGGCCTTCACGATTCCACCAGCCGCCGCCTAATGCTACAAATAGTGCCGCTGTATCAGAGAAGCGAGTCGCTTGCGCAGCCACAGACTTCACTTTTGCTTGTTGATACTGGTTCTGGTAATACAAAACTGCTAAGTAACTTGCTGTGCCTAATTTGTATTGTTGCTGCACAAGGTCTAGCGTTTCATAGGCATAACGTTCTGCATCAGACGCAGCTTTTAATGCTTGAGCACCAGTCTCAAGTGCACGCAAAGCATTTGCAACCTCTTGAAAAGCATTCAGTACTGTTGCTTGATATTGATAGGCTGCCAATTCATAGTTTGCAATGGCGCCCCGACGCTGTGCCAATAATTGCCCACCCTGAAATAAGGGCTGCAAAATACCTGCGCCAATAGACCATAAAGATGAGTTAGGGCCAAAGAGGGCTGCCGAGGTAAGTGCCGCAGAGCCAATTGAGCCAGTGATATTAAATTGTGGCAATAAGTTTGCTGTAGCCACTCCAACGAATGCGTTCTGCGCCTTTAACTGGGCTTCTGCAGCACGAACGTCGGGGCGTTGACGGACTAAACTGGAAGGCACTGAGAGTGGTAATTTTTCTGGCAAATACAGCTTGGTGAGATCAAATTTAGTAATAGCAGCATTACTAGGTAATTCACCGACGAGTACCGCTAATTGGTTTCTCGCAAAAGCTAGGTTTCTCTCGTAGTTAAATAAATCTACCTGAGAATTGGCCACCAAGGTTTGCTGTGAAGTCACATCAACTTTAGAGACCGTACCAATACGTAGCTGTTTCTCAGTCACTTCGGCAAGATTCGTTTGCGCTTTCAAAATTTCTTCAGTAGCCTGCATTTGTGCACGTAAGGCAGCCTCTTTCACAGCACCCGTAACAACGTTTGCAGTCAACGAAAGGTAGGCACCTTCTAATTGAAACTGAGCAACTTCTGCTTGTGCTTTTGCACCCTCTACAGCACGACGAGCCCCACCGAACACATCCAGCTTATAAGTGACGTTTACCGTTGTGTTGTAAAGATTGTAGGTATCAGAGCCATATGGAAGACCATAGATTGCAGCTGGTTGAAGTTGACGAGTAGCTCCTGCACCAACACTTACTGCAGGAAAATATTGACCGCCAATTTGAGCATTCACATTTTCTTGTGCGGCTCGCAACGCTGCATCTGCAGCACCCAAATTCGGATTTTGCTCCAAGGCTTTTTTAATCAGGGCGTCAAGCTCTGGAGATTTGTAGAGCTCCCACCATTGCGCTTCAATATCGGCGCCTTCTACAAACTCTTGATCTGTGCCGCCAGGAACGCCCGGGGCTTTAGCAAGCTTCTGAGATAAGGGGCCTTCAGTATATGAAGTAGTTTTAGGGACGTCTGGCTGTTTAAAGTCAGGACCAACTGCACATGCAGACACTGCCACCGCACAAATGAGCAGAAGTGAATAAAAACGAGTGCATGAAAGGGCTTTCGACAGAAACATAAATTACAACAAATATCCTCTTGAACAAGAGTTATTTGAACACAAAAATGAAAGGGGAGCCTCGTAAAGCCCTGATTTATCTACCTAAATTTGTTCACAACTGCGAACGAAAGTCAACTTAGGAAAATTATTCGACGGTCACGCTTTTTGCTAAGTTACGCGGCTTATCAACGTCAGTGCCACGCGCACAAGCCGTGTGATAGGCCAGAAGCTGAAGGGGGACAACATGCAAGATGGGTGACAGATTGCCGTAATGCTCTGGTAAACGAATCACATGGATGCCCTCACTGCTAACGATTTCAGTATCTTGATCAGCAAAGACATATAACTTGCCACCACGCGCTTTTACTTCCTGCATATTTGACTTCAGTTTTTCTAACAAGTCGTCCTTAGGTGCAACAGTGACCACTGGCATCTTGTCAGTAACTAAAGCTAAAGGTCCGTGCTTTAACTCGCCAGCGGGATAAGCTTCAGCATGAATATAAGAAATTTCTTTTAACTTTAGGGCGCCCTCAAGTGCAATGGGATAGTGCAAGCCACGCCCCAAAAAGAGTGCATTTTCACACTTAGCAAATACATCGCTCCAAGCAATAATTTGCGGCTCAAGCGCAAGTACCGCATGCAATGCCTTTGGTAAATGACGCAGTTCTCTAAGCAGCTCTTTTTCTTTTTCAGCAGAAACTTTTCCTGCACGCTTTGCGATAGAAACAGCCAATAGATATAGCGCCAGTAATTGCGTAGTAAATGCCTTAGTAGAAGCTACGCCAATTTCAGCACCAGCTTTAGTTAAGAAGTGCCAATTTGTTTCACGAACCATGGCACTACTTGCCACATTACAAATTGCTAAAGTGTATTGATGGCCAAGGGCCTTGGCATGACGTAAGGCAGCTAAAGTATCTGCCGTTTCGCCTGATTGAGAAACAACAACAATTAAGGTCTTTGGATTTGGCACCGTAGTGCGATAACGATACTCGCTAGCAATTTCTACCTGAGTAGGTATACCAGCAATATCCTCTAACCAATACTTAGCAACGCAGGCCGAATAGTAGCTCGTGCCACATGCCAGAATCAAAATTTGGTCGAATGCTTTCCAGTCATCTGGATTAGCCCCAAATAACTCTGGGCCAAAAGAGGCGATGTTAGCGAGTGTGTCGCCAATAGCCCTAGGTTGCTCAAAAATCTCTTTTTGCATGTAATGCTGATATGGACCAAGGTCGACAGAGTCAGCCTGTGCTGGCATTGGCTTACGATCACGCTCTACTGACTTACCAGATTGATCAAGCACTTGAATGCTATCCGCACTCAGAATGGCAACATCACCCTCTTCCAAGTACATCATCGAGTGCGCGCGTCCTGCCAGTGCTAAGGCGTCTGAGGCTAGAAAATTTTCTTGCTTACCGAGGGCAACTACTAGAGGTGAACCTACGCGTGCACCCACTAAAGTTTGAGGGCTATCTTGCGCAATAACACCAATTGCATAGGCGCCATGTAATTTTGGTAAAACTGCTTTCACAGATTTCGCAATATCTTTTTGATTGCTACCAACGTACTCCTGATGAATAAGGTGAGCGATCACCTCTGTGTCAGTTTCAGAAGTAAAAACGTAACCAGCTGCTTTTAATTCTGCACGAAGTACTTCATAGTTTTCGATAATGCCGTTGTGGACAACCGCAATCAAGCCATTTGAAATATGGGGATGTGCGTTTTGAGTATCAGGCTTACCATGCGTTGCCCAGCGGGTATGCGCAATACCTAAGGTGCCATGAAAATCTTTACCCTGTTCCGCCAACTCAGAGACGCGAGCTGTAGTGCGAGCTCGTTCAATCGGATGCTGAGGGTCATCGCCGTTTATTACTGCGAATCCGCAAGAGTCATAACCGCGATACTCTAAGCGGCGCAAACCTTCAACTAAAACATCCACAATGTTTGTATGAGAAGCTGCCCCAACAATGCCGCACATTATCTTTTACCCCTTACCACTTTATTAGGAGCTTTCTTGACAGTCTTTTTAGTTGCTACTTTTTTTATAGCAGCTTTTTTGGGCGCAGACTTTTTAGTCGTCACTTTTTTTACTGGACGCTGCCATTGCAAAGAGATTTGTTTGGCTCTTGATACCGTTAACTGATGTGGAGGTGCATCTTTAGTAAGAGTGGTGCCGGCTCCCAATGTCGCACCACGCCCAACGCGCACTGGAGCAACTAATTGAGTGTCCGATCCAATGAAGACATCATCCTCAATAATGGTCTGGTGTTTATTTACACCATCGTAATTACAAGTAATCGTGCCAGCGCCAATATTGACTCTTGATCCAACAATAGAGTCGCCAACATATGCCAAGTGATTTGCTTTGCTATTCGCAGCAATTTTGCTGTTCTTCACCTCAACGAAATTGCCGATGTGCACATCGTTTGATAAGTCTGCGCCAGGGCGCAAACGAGCATAAGGACCAATCACTGACTCGTTACCCACTTTTGCACCATCTAAATGACTATAGGCATGGATAGCTACATTTTTACCAATAGCACTGTTACGAATCACACAGTAAGGACCAACCTTAGCGCCGGATGCAAGGGTTACAGCACCCTCAAACACACAACCTACATCAATAGAAACATCCGTGCCACAGTCCAGCGTGCCACGTATATCAATGCGTGCAGGATCTGCAAGCGATACACCCGCATCCATGAGTTGATTGGCAATGTTCAATTGATAAACTCGTTCTAGAGCGGCTAACTGGTCTCGACTATTCACTCCAACAGTTTCAAATTCTTTATCTGCTTGGGTTGTACGAATCGGCACGCCGTCTTTCACGGCCATTGCAATCACATCAGTTAAGTAATACTCGCCCTGGGCGTTGCTTGCACGCAATCCTTTGAGCCATTTCTTAAGGGAATTTGTTGGTAAAACCATAATGCCGGTATTAATTTCTTGGATTGCTCTTTGAGCAGATGTTGCATCCTTTTCTTCAACAATCTCTTTGACAGAGCCATCAGCATCGCGCACGATACGACCATAACCCGTCGGATTGCTTAAGTTTTGAGTAAGAAGAGCAAGTGCAGAATCTTTACCACGGACACCATCAGCCAATTTGGCTAATTTATCAAGCGTCTTTTGGGTGGTCAGCGGGACGTCGCCATATAAAACTAAAGTAGGCTCGTGAACATCCAGCTTTGATAAGGCCTGTAGTAATGCATGGCCAGTGCCCTTTTGTTGAGCCTGTAAAACAGTGCTGACCTTGCCAAACTTAGCATCTTCATTGGTGGCGTTTACGAGGAATGCTTTGACATCTACAGCGCCATGTCCAACCACCACAATAGGCCCATTTTTAGTGGACTTTCCTTGAAGGGATAAAGCAGTATCGAGGACATGCTGCAACAGGGGCTTACCCGCTAAAGTTTGCAGGACCTTGGGCAACGCGGATTTCATCCGCTTTCCTTGACCAGCAGCCAATATGACGATATTCATAGAAGGGGATTATAAGTCCCTTGAATGAGGGTTCCACAAGCCAATTCGTCCATTTCAGTCTCATCGATTGCCTTATCGCCCGAAGATCTGGCAGCAATTCCAGTTAACTCGGTAGAAATTTCTAAATTTTGGAAATCAAAAGCTTCGCCATCCATTAGATGGGAGGGAACAATGTGATGCATTGAGCGAAACAAGTTCTCTACTCGGCCAGGAAACTTCTTTTCCCAATCCCGGAGCATCTCTTTCATTACCTGGCGCTGCAAATTAGGCTGACTGCCGCATAAATCACAAGGAATGATTGGGAAGTTCATATCACCAGCGTAACGCTCTAATAATTTTTCTGGCACATACGCAAGCGGCCTAATCACAATATGCTTGCCATCATCTGAGCGCAGCTTAGGCGGCATCCCTTTAAGCTTGCCCGCATAAAACATATTGAGCATCAATGTTTCTAGAATGTCATCGCGATGATGTCCTAAAGCAATCTTGGTAGCACCCAACTCATCAGCAACCCGATACAAAATACCGCGACGCAAACGTGAACATAAACCGCAAGTTGTTTTACCTTCTGGAATAACTCGCTTCACAATGCTATATGTGTCTTGTTCTTCAATATGAAAAGGGATATTTAGGCTCTTAAGGTAATTAGGCAATATCTCTGCAGGAAAATTGGGTTGCTTTTGATCTAAGTTGACTGCAACAATTTCAAAATGAATTGGCGCGCGCTCGCGCAACTTCATCAGGATATCGAGCATGGCGTAGCTATCTTTACCGCCCGATACGCACACCATTACCTTATCGCCATCCTCAATCATGCCAAAGTCACCAATAGCTTGCCCCACTAAGCGACAGAGTTTTTTCTCTAGCTTATTTTCCTCAAAGACGACTTTGCGAATATCACCCATAGCAATTGAATTCTTCTTTTTTACTCTGAACTTTTAAACTGACTTCATTCGAAACATCTCAACACCCACCGAGTGACAGTCAGGATAAACATCTGGCTTGGCAGTGCTTACTCGTGCAGCCAATACCTTGGGATGCTGCAACATAGCCGAAACGATATCGTCACAAAAGGTTTCCTGTAGCTGAATATGGCCTTGAGAGGCACGTGCCTTAATGGTCTCACGCATAAAGTCGTAATCAACCACTTCATCCAATTGATCGTTTGCTGGGGTATTCACAGCCAGTGGGATATACAAATCTACATTCAGAATGACGCGTTGTTCTGCTTTCTTCTCAAAATCATGCACTCCAATATTGATATAGATCTCATAGTCACGCAAAAATAAGCGGCGGCAATCAATGAGGGTAGGGTGAGAAAGAATAGCGTGCATGAATAATGGCTTTATAAATTTTCTAATTTGTTTTAAACATCACATCACGTGATGAGGGCAATAAATGTTGGCCGCCGTCTACATAGAGAGTAGTGCCGGTAATGGCATTGGAGTCTGCTAAAAATACTGCCGCCTTAGCAATGTCTATAGGCGTAGAGGATTTACCAAGCGGAGTCATTTGATGGGCTTTAGAGAAACCATCCTCTGTTTGATCTCCGGAAAGCAGGGAAATTCCTGGCGCAAGCCCAACTACCCTAAGGATGGGAGCAAAATCCATTGCCAACACCTCAACCGAAGTTGCCAGTGCGGCTTTAGATAAGGTATACGACAAATAATCTGGATTGAGATTGATGAGCTTTTGATCCAAGAGTTGAATAACCGATGGAAGAACATCTGATTTAGTGAGATTATTTTTATGGTACTCAAACATGAACTGAGATAACAAAATGGGTGCAGCTAAATTTATTTGCATGTGATCTTGCAAGCTTTTTGTACTCAGAGGTGAAGCAGAATTGGCGCGATCATATTCAAAAATGGATGCGCTATTTACTAAGCAATGTAAATTAGGGAACTGCTTGCTTGCGTCCTCAAAGAGTGCCTTAACAGCTTGCTCATTCGCCAAATCAGCCTGAAACGCAGCAGCCTTCACACCAAGACCAAGAATTTGCGCTACTGTTTCTTGGGCTTCTTGCTCAGATCGCCCATAATGAACTGCCACATCCCACCCTTGACGAGCAAAATGCAAGGCAATTTCTCGACCCAGACGCTTAGCGGCGCCAGTCACTAAAACTGCTTTTTGTTGCGAGGACGGGTTGGTTGAACTAGGGTTCAATTAAATTCTCTTAGACTAGCGAGCTATGGATATTACCTTGACCAGCCTTGAAACGGGGCACAGCGAGCTTCTGAAGGCCAAAATAGCGTCTCAAATAGCCTCTCAAGGCGGCTGGATACCCTTTTCTCGTTATATGGAGCTGGCCTTATACGAGCCTGGCATGGGCTACTACAGCGCCGGAGCCCATAAACTGGGCTCTGGGGGTGACTTCACTACCGCGCCTGAGCTGAGCCCTTTATTTGGGGCGGCTATCTGCTCCACCCTGATTCCCATCCTGGAGGGGCTCCAAGCGCAGGGACTACCCACCCAAATCCTTGAATTTGGAGCAGGTACTGGCAAATTAGCCTCCTCCATCTTGACCCGTCTACAGGATCTGGATTTCACACTCGATTGCTACGACATTGTGGAAATTTCACCGGACTTAGCACAACGCCAACAAGAACACATTAGCAAAACGATTGCACATTTGCATAGTCAAACTCAATGTCATTGGCTAAGCGAGTTACCCAAGAATTTCAAAGGAATCATTTTGGCAAACGAAGTTCTCGATGCGATTCCTTGTGATGCCATCATTTATCACAATGGATTTTGGTATTGGCATGGGGTTTCTTTTGAGAACAATAAACTCATCTGGAAAACAGGTGACCCTGTCACGCAGGAGCTACTTCCCAAGAGCCTAATCCATGGAAGCTTCTCAGACGGCTATATAACTGAATTACATACGCCCGCAAATGCATGGATACGTCAAGTTGCAAGCCATCTTCATAGCGGCTTGTTTTTAACGTTTGATTATGGCTTTCCAGAGAACGAGTACTACCATCCGCAAAGACTTGAGGGGACGTTAATGGCGCACCATCGTCATCATGCTATCCAAGATCCATTTCACCTCCCCGGCCTATGTGACTTAACTAGTCATGTGGAGTGGTCACAAATTGCTCGTAATGCTCTTGCTGAAAATGTGGATGATGTTTACCTGACAAACCAAGCCGCCTATTTGCTCGATGCAGGCATTGGTGATATCGCTCTTGAAATTGGCGATCCAAGCAATCCAGAAATTTTCTTGCCCATCTCAAATGCATTACAAAAGCTTTTATCTGAAGCAGAGATGGGTGAATTATTTAAGGCGTTTGCATTCTCTAAAAACCTAGATCAGCTTTTGCCAGGATATGTGCTAGAGGATCTACCCGGACTTCGCGGTAGAAATCGACTGTAAGGCTTAAGCGTCGAGAGCTGAGGTAATAGCAGCCAATCTGGCTACTTCAAATGCACTGCCAATACGCTCGCCATTAGAGCGATCTTGTGCTTCAACCCCAGCAATGATCTCGGCAGTATTCAGCGCTTGTGCATCGCGCATTGATTGAATGAGTGGTGCAACTTTTAATCCAATTGTGTCCGCAAGATCTAAAAGTCCTTGACCACGAGCAGGCTTTCGCCAAACATCAGCACGATTAAACCAAGCCAATACATCAACCGCCTGAAAGGCGTCCTTACTTTTAATCAAGAATGCAATCAGTTCGCTAAAGATTTCGCAAAAGTCGCGAGTCTCAATAGGCATTCGTACATGCTCAGCCCATGACCGAATTTCTGCTGCAGGTACATGCATCAAAATAATTGCGCAGCGCTCATCAAGACTATTTCCCAGTGAATCCAAATGGGCAATTAACTCTTCACGAAATTCTTCTTGCGCAAGTTGTGTATTGACTGTTGGCGAAAGAATTGTTCTTGCTGCACCAGTATCTAACAATATTTGAAGCATATGCATCGGCTTGCTAGCAATCAATCCTCTGGCTAACTCTTGCCATATTCGCTCAGCTGAAAGCGCGTTTAACTCACCCGACTGAACAATTGCCTTTAATGCAAGCATTGTTTCGTCAGCAACTTTAAATTCGGGGAAACGTGCCGCAAAACGAGCAATACGCAACAGGCGTAAAGGATCTTCTGCAAATGCATCCGATACATGGCGAAATATCTTGGCAGCTAAATCGTCTTGACCGTTATACGGATCAATAATCGACCCCACCAAGGCTCCATCGGAATTCACCTCTCTTGCCATTGCATTAATTGTTAAGTCACGACGTTGTAAGTCTTGCTCCAAAGTGACTGATGGATCGGCATAAAAATGAAATCCCTTGTATCCCTTGCCAGTTTTACGTTCAGTTCGAGCCAGAGCGTATTCGGCTTGAGTCTCTGGGTGTAAAAAGACTGGGAAATCTTTTCCTACTGGACGAAAGCCTTTGCTAATCATCTCCTCTACGCTAGAGCCCACCACCACATAGTCAATATCGTGGATTGGCAAACCCATTAAGGCGTCTCGAATGGCTCCGCCTACAGCGTAAATCTTCATTACTGCATACCTTCCAAGCTACGACGACTCATTTTGAAGACCTCTACCAATGCATCCGTACCGTTCATGGGTAATACATTAGGCTGTTGCATGGATGCAATGTTATCGCGAGACATAAGAGTTGGGACAGGTAAGAGCTCAAATGCTAGAGCTTGCAAATATCCCACAAATCCCGGCACCGGGATAATTACGCATGAGGTTTTCACTTTGCGCGCTGCAAATTCAACAATCTCTTTTAAGGTGTATACCTTTGGCCCCACCAAATCATAAGACTGGTGAATAGTCTGCGGCATAGATAATGCTTTTACAAATGCGCCTGCTACGTCATCAACGCTCACTGGCTGAAACTTTGCCTGATAGTTGGCTAAAGGCATCACTGGCAATAATTTAGTGAGCTTAGCAAATAAGTTTGTGAATTGATCTTGTGCTCCAAAAATAACGGAGGGTCTAAATATCGTCCAATCCAAGCCGCTGGCCTTTACCACTGCCTCACCATCGCCCTTACTACGCTGATACATTGAGGGCCCCTTAGAATCAGCGCCAAGCGCACTCATATGTAAATAGCGCTTCACTCCATGCAGCTGCATTGCCGTAATAATATTTTTAGGCAAATCAACATGAGCTGACCTGAATACTTTGCCATACGGCTTGGCAGGCTTATCGTGCAGTACACCAACCAGATTGATTACGGCGCCTTTAGGCTTTACTCGCGCGCAAAGATTTTGTAACTCATCAAACTCATGAATGTCCGCCTCTTCAATATGTACTTTAGGCAGCGTACGTAAATCGCGACCTGTCGCAAGATGGCTGGATGGAATTAATACTGAGTAACCAGCTCCTTGTAGTTGTGCAGCTAAAACACGCCCTACAAATCCGTTACCGCCAATCAGCAGAATATCGTATTGCATGGAATCCTTGGTTTAAGTATGTTTAAGGTAATTCAGATGGTGTTGCTGCTTTTGGAGTGATGACGCCTAAACGCTGCTTAAGTGACTGTGCCTGGCCATTCATGACCGATGAGTAGTAATTTGCATTAGACAGCACATTCTTCACATAAGTACGAGTTTCGTTAAATGGAATCGTTTCTGCAAAAATTGCACCCTCAGTTGGNCCATTAAGCTTCTCACGCCAAGCCTTAGAGCGAGAGGGGCCAGCGTTATAGGCCGCAGAAGCCAAGACCCATGAACCATCAAGATCAATCAAAACCATATTGAGATAGTTACTTCCCAGAATCAGATTCGTATTGGTATCTGCCAACTTATCATTGGTGTAATTGGTCATGCCAATTTTCTTGGCGACATACTTTGCTGTATTGGGCATCACTTGCATTAATCCCGCAGCACCGACAGATGAAGAAGCATTCATGATGAAACGTGATTCTTGACGGATCAGACCATAGGCCCAAGCAAGATTCAAATCAATCTGTTTTGCAATAGGAGAAAGTTCATCGCGATAAGGTGTTGGATAGCGCAGACTAAAGTCATGTTCCTGCTTAGTGCGATCAGCAGTATTCACTACGCGGTCATATAAATTTACCCGCTTGGCATATTCAGCAGCCGCGAGTAATTGCCTGTCACTCATATTTCGCAACTCCCAATTCCACTCGCGATTTCCTTCAAAGCGTAAATTCATGGCATACAAACGTTCGCCTCTCACAAAGCCCTTGCGGCTTCCCATCGCATCAATCTCTTGCTCAGTCACTTTAGTGCGTGTTGGGGCATGGTTTGATTTACCCAACTCCTCACGGGCTAACTGGCCATAAAAATTGTATTGCTCAGCAATGAGCTCAAAACTTTCTTTTGCTTTTGCATCCTGTCCATCTGCTTTTAAAGCGCGTCCGTACCAATAGGTCCAAGCAGGATCCTTACTGCGTACAGCAGGATTCATACCATCGATAGCATTCTTAACCAGGGTCCAATCCTTGGCGCGCAGACCTGCCCGGACCTTCCACTCCTGTGACTCAACTGACAATAGTTCGTTATATCCAAGCTCTTGTTGCAGGCGATATGCATCATCCGCATTGGGATCTAACTTCTTCGCTAAAAATTGCCCAATCACACCCCAAGCTACGGCTTGATTCTCTTTGCTATAGCGCGAAGATGTCTGTAAAAAATCGCGATAAGCTTTTAATGGGTCAGCCTTGGCTGCCTTCACAATATCCGCAATCGGATCATCTCCACCAAGACGCTTAGCCATGGTGTCAAAACCCTTTTCACTCGCAGCCCGACCAATTGCCTTCGCCTCACTTGGCGTCATTCCACCCGCCGCCACTAAGGACGGTACGAGCTCCTGGCATGCCTGACCGAAATAACTCGGGTCCAATAGCACTGAACGTGAGTCCATTGCCAACTTAGTAGGATTCTCGCCTTGAGATAACTTCGATAGCAAGGAATAACACTTCACCTGCGTGTCATCATCCAACACAAATTTTGCGTACTCCACATCAAAACGTGCCCAATCTTTTCGCTTACCAAGCACTAGCAACCAATCATTACGCAGCCGATCAGCTAAGGCAGTGCCTTGATATTGATTGAGAAAGGCAACTACTTGTGCGTCTGCGGCGTAATCATTACGCGCACCACCAGCGCTATCAAACAATTGCGGTTTGATACGGAAATAGGCAACATAGTCATCAAAAGGATAGTTGGCTAAATTAGATGACAACTGCTGCGTACGAAAAACATCATTTTTTTTCGCAGCCTCACGCAAATCAATAAACATACGATCGTTGTCAGTAATTTCAGCCGGAGCAGCATTACTTTCGCAGGATTTAGGTAAATGTGGCTTTTTTACTTTTTCAGCGAATGCCTGAGGCGTACTTAGGGCTAGACCAAAAACAAAAATTTTGGCCCATTGACAACATATCTGCATTTTTAACTTCTTTTTCACCATCTAACCCTATATCGATGAGTTCAGCATTTACTTTGTAATAACTTGATTACTATATCTCTTAATTTTCGCCTGATAATGCTTGATATGCACGGTAATTCACCAAAAACTCTTCGCCAAGAACTATTAAAGCAACGCACGGAATTTGCAGGGGGAGAAAATTACACTCAAATTGCAGCTACCGTCATTGCTAACTTAAATCAGTTTCTGGTAACAGAGGGCAAATCCTTATCTTCTATCGCACTCTATTGGCCCATTCAAGATGAATTAGATTTGCGCCCCACATTAATTTCTTGGTCAAAAGATACAGCCCATTGCACATTGACTCTTCCATTTGCTCGTCCTGATAAGCACCTTGATTTTTATCAATGGAAAGATGGGGATAAGCTGATTGCTAGCAAACACGGAGTACCAGAACCGGATCCAAGTAATTTAGATAGACCAGCCATTAGTCCTGATTGCATCCTCATACCGTGTGTAGGCTGGTCAAGCTCAAGCGTTAATGGTGAAACGCATTATTGGCGCTTAGGTTATGGCGGCGGCTATTTTGATCGAACGCTAGCTGATCTCAGAAAGAAAAATTCCAAGCTCATTTGCATTGGGATTGGGTTTGATTGGCAGAAATTAGATGATTCTCAATGGGCAGCTCAAACGCATGATGAGCCTTTAGATATGCTGCTGACGGAGTCTGGTTTACATCGTTAAATTAATTTGTTAAATCCAAGTTATCAGCAATCGCTAAAACAGCATCCGCTTGATTCAAAGAGTAGAAATGCAAGCCTGGTGCCCCAGCAGTCAACAGTTGATCACATAGATCTGTCACCACTTCTTCACCAAAAGCGCGAATGGAAGCAATATCATCGCCATAAGATTGCAAGCGCAAACGAATCCAACGTGGAATCTCTGCACCACAAGCATCAGAAAAGCGTAACAACTGCGTGCTATTGGTAATCGGCATAATGCCGGCAATGACGGGTTGAGTTACCCCCAAGTCATAAGCCTCATCAACAAAACGAAAGTAAGCATCCGTGTTGTAAAAGTACTGCGTCACAGCGGAGTTGGCGCCTGCCTTCATCTTTTGTACAAAGAAATCGACATCGCTTGCAGGCGACTTGGCCTGTGGATGGGTCTCTGGATAGGCGGCTACATCGATATGAAACCAATCACCTGTTTCAGTTCGAATAAATTCCACCAATTCGTTAGCGTGATGGAATTCGCCATACTGACCCATGCCAGATGGTAAGTCGCCACGCAAAGCAACAATCCGCTTCACACCCAAAGCCTGATACTGCTTGAGCATCTCTCTCACACTTTCACGTGAGCTACCAACACAAGATAAGTGGGGAGCAACTGCAGCGCCTGCAGCATGTATATCGCTCACCACCTTTAATGTGCCAGATTGAGTGGAACCGCCAGCTCCAAAGGTCACGGAATAAAACGAGGGCTTGAGTGTTTCGCTGAAACGCTCACGCACCAGATGCAACTTATTCTCACCTTCAGGTGTTTTTGGAGGAAAGAATTCGACGCTTAATTCCATGATTTTGGGCCTAGGTATCTATTGAACAGTAATTGGATTAATAACGGTAATGGTCGGCTTTATATGGGCCTTCCTTGGTTACGCCAATGTAAGAAGCCTGCTGATCTGACAACACAGTTAACTCTGCATTGAGGGTCTTGAGCTGCAAACGCGCAACCTTCTCATCCAAATGCTTGGGCAATGTGTAAACACCGATTGGGTATTTATTGGTTCCTACTGCATTCCACAATTCAATTTGGGCAATTACTTGGTTTGCAAATGAAGAGCTCATCACATAAGAAGGGTGCCCAGTACCGCAACCAAGGTTTACTAAACGACCTTTAGCCAAAATGATGATGCGCTTTTCAGGCTTACCGTTGGCAGCCGGGAAAATCACATGGTCAACTTGTGGCTTGATCTCTTCCCACTTGTATTTTTCAATACCAGCAACATCGATCTCATTATCAAAGTGGCCGATGTTACAAACAATTGCTTGATTCTTCATCTTGGCCATGTGGTCATGAGTAATAACATGGTAGTTGCCTGTTGCCGATACAAAAATATCTGCTTTGTCAGCGGCGTAATCCATGGTGACAACGCGATAACCTTCCATCGCTGCTTGTAGTGCGCAGATTGGATCTACTTCAGTTACCCAAACTTGAGCTGATAAGGCGCGCAATGCTTGTGCAGAACCCTTGCCTACATCACCATAGCCACAAACTACTGCAACTTTACCGGCAACCATTACGTCTGTTGCGCGCTTAATCGCATCCACTAAAGACTCACGGCAACCATAGAGATTGTCAAACTTACTCTTGGTTACAGAGTCATTTACGTTAATTGCTGGGAACTTCAAGTCACCCTTAGCAAACATTTGATACAAGCGATGTACGCCCGTAGTCGTTTCTTCTGTAACGCCTTTTACTTTTTCTAAGCGTGTTGAATACCAAGTTGGGTCTTGCGCCAATTTTTTCTTAATGGCAGCAAACAAAATAGTTTCTTCTTCGCTTGTTGGATTATTCAAGCAGGCTTGATCTTTTTCAGCGCGCGCACCAAGATGCAATAACAAAGTAGCATCGCCACCATCATCCAAAATCATGTTGGTATAGCCGCCATCCGCCCACTCAAAAATACGGTGCGTAAAGTCCCAGTACTGCTCAAGGGTTTCGCCNTTAATTGCAAATACTGGCGTACCGTTAGCAGCAATCGCTGCAGCAGCGTGATCTTGGGTTGAGAANATGTTGCAAGAGGCCCACTGCACTTCNGCGCCAAGGGCCTCAAGTGTCTCAATCAATACTGCCGTTTGGATGGTCATGTGCAATGAACCAGTGATGCGCGCACCGCGCAATGGCTGTTGTGCAGCGAACTCATCACGAATGGCGATCAAGCCAGGCATTTCGGTTTCAGCAATCGCAATTTCTTTACGGCCAAAGTCAGCCAAAGAAATATCAGCAATTGCGCAACGTGTTGCTACAAAGTTATTTAAATCAGAAACGGTATTCATTAATGCTCCAGCTAAATACGATTCAACGCTGGAGTAGAAACTCGCTAGCCATCGAATCATGGGTTAGCGAGCGCAGTTGCAATGAGTAAACTTCGATTAAAAGTTTGCTCCCTTCAAGCCTGGGGAAGTGCTAGGTCTCAGCATTCCTTGCAACGCTCCTTGAAGGTATGGCGTAATTGTAAACAATTACGCCATATTTCGTCTTAGTACACCTATAAACTACTTATTTACCGCTTAAAGACCTGCTGCAGCACGTAATGCAGGCGCTTTATCTGTCTGCTCCCAAGTAAATTCTGGTTCTTCACGACCGAAGTGGCCATAAGCAGCAGTTTTACGATAGATTGGGCGCAAGAGATTGAGCATCTTCACAATACCTTTTGGACGCAGGTCAAAGTGCTCAGATACCAATTGCGCAATCTTCTCATCAGAGATCTTGCCAGTACCAAATGTGCTCACCATGACTGAAGTTGGCTTAGCAACGCCGATTGCATATGAGATCTGAATCAAGCATTTGCTTGCTAAACCTGCAGCAACGACGTTCTTAGCTACATAACGACCAGCGTAGGCAGCGGAACGATCGACCTTGGAAGGATCTTTACCTGAAAATGCACCGCCGCCGTGAGGTGCAGCACCGCCGTAGGTATCCACAATAATTTTGCGGCCAGTTAAACCGCAATCGCCTTGTGGACCACCGATAACAAATCGACCAGTTGGGTTCACCAAGAAATTAATCGCACCTTTAATCAAATGCTTAGGCAATACAGGTTTGATGATTTCTTCAATCACTGCTTCGCGCAACTTTTCAAGTGAGATATCTTCATCATGCTGAGTTGATAACACAACAGTATCAATAGAGTCTGGCTTGCCATCTACATAACGCAGGGTTACCTGTGATTTTGCATCTGGGCGCAACCATGTCAAACGGCCATCACGGCGCAGTTGTGATTGACGCTCTACTAAGCGGTGCGATAAGTGAATTGGCAAAGGCATGAGCTCTGCAGTTTCGTCGCATGCGTAACCAAACATCAGACCTTGGTCGCCTGCGCCTTGATCTAAGCCGTCATCATGGGCTTTATCAACACCTTGAGCGATGTCTGGACTTTGCTTGTCATACGCAACTAATACTGCACAACCTTTGTAGTCGATACCGTAAGCAGTATTGTCATAACCAATTTCACGCAAGGTATTGCGAGCTACTTGGATGTAATCAACATTAGCGTTAGTAGTAATTTCACCAGCCAAAACTACCTAAGCCGGTATTACATAAAGTTTCTGCAGCAACGCGTGCTGTTGGGTCTTGAGCCAAGATGGCATCAAGAATCGAATCAGAAATTTGGTCTGCTACTTTATCGGGATGACCTTCAGAGACCGACTCTGAGGTGAAGAAGTAATCATTTGCCATTGCATATTCCTTTAAAAATTAACACGATCTATGGGACAACTCGACGTGCCAGGAACCACAACGGCGACGCTTTAGCAGAATTTTTGAATCGCCCTGCAAGTTGTCTTAACTCAGCGATTGATCAATTTTATCTGAAAAGGGCCAAATTCATCAAGGTTTGCTTAAATTTGGTCAATACAGCCGCTTTGAATATCATTGGGGGGTGCGTAAACTCCTACTAAAAATTAGCCTTAATACCATTGCTATGCTCCCCCTAGCGGTAGTGCAGGTATTTGGCGCTATCTTGGGTCTTCTTGCCTATGCGGGCTCTAAACAATATCGCACACTCTTTAGACCTCAATATGAGGCTGTAGTGAATGAGCACAAGCTACCTTTAAAGCTCTGGGAAGCAGTACGTGCATCAGGCATGCTGTTTTCAGATAGCTTGTGGATTTGGCGTAACCCTCAAAAAGCACTGAAATTGGTTGAGGTACAAAACTGGGATCTAGTTGAAGCAGCAATTCAAGAAGGGCATGGTCTTGTCATGCTGACCCCACATCTGGGTGGCTTTGAAATTATTCCGAGAGTATTGGCACAACATTTCCCTGCCACCATTTTGTATCGCCCATCCCGCCAAGAATGGCTTAACGAGGTTGTTGAAAATGGTCGTGCATACCCGAACATGCATTTCGTACCCACTAATCTCCATGGTGTTCGTCAAATGACAAGGGCGCTTACTCGAGGAGAGGCCATTGGCATTCTTCCAGATCAAGTTCCTAGTGGTGGTGAAGGCGTATGGGTCCCCTTCTTTGGTCGACCAGCCTACACAACACCTCTTCCAGCCCGCCTTGCCAATCGCAATAACACGCCAGTAGTCATGTTTACGGCAAAGCGTAAAGCGATTGGCCAAGGTTGGCTCATGCAAGCCACTAGGCTCGCGCGTTTATCCGAAGATGCCAATGTTGCAGCCGCCGAACTCAATACTGCAATTGAAAACGCAGTCCTAGTCGCTCCCGAACAATTCATTTGGTCATACAACCGTTACAAGCATCCCGCTGGTGCAGAATTGCCTCCAAGCGCCTGATTATCTGTCTATCATTTTTAAATGACCTGGTTATCTAACCTCTTCAATTTCTTGGCGCTGAATGTATTGCGCTTATTTGCTTTTCTCCCTTATGGCATCACTATCTATTTTGGCTATGGTCTTGGTTGGCTGGCAGCCCACATTCCAAACGATCGCGCAAAAGTGGTTAAGACCAATCTACGCTTATGTTTTCCAAGCTTGAGTGAAAAAGAAATTGATGCCTTAGCACTTGAACATTGGAAATTATTTGGTCGCAGCGTGTTGGAGAGAAGTCGTATTTGGCTAGGTAGTGGAAAAAAAATTACAGATATCGTAAGTATTGATTCTGCAATTACCTTAGGCGATCGCAAGCCGCGTCTTCTTATTAATCCCCATTTTGTTGGTCTTGAAGGTGGCTTCATGGCGCTCTCTGTATTGGCTAGCCAACATGACTGGCCAAGGGGTGCAGGCCTTTATCAAAATATGAAGAACCCTTTCTTCAATCAAAAGATGATTGAGTGGAGAAATCGTTTTGGCGGCAAATCCATCGAAAGACAAAGTCGTCTACGCGATCTCATTCGTGAGATTCAAACGGGTAATTTTATTTTTATTGCTCCCGATATTGATCTAGGCCCACGTGATTCTGTCTTTGTACCTTTTTTTGGCATTCCGACTAACACGATTACCTCTGTCTCGCGCCTAGCTAGATTAAGTGGTGCTGAGGTATGTCTGATGACCACGACCCTGAACCAAGATCGTAAAGGTTATACCTGTCAGATCAGGAAGCCACTGCCAAACTTTCCAAGCGATGATGTGGAAAAAGATACGGCTCGCCTCAATCAATATATTGAGGAGCTTGTTAGAGAAAGGCCGGCAGAGTACTATTGGGTACATAAACGCTTTAAACATCGCCCTCCTGGTGAGCCAAGCCTTTACAAATAACGAGATATTTTGAGTAATCACCTAAACAATGCCGGACGCAAACTACGCTTCACCAAAATGCATGGTGCTGGCAATGATTTCATTGTGCTCAATGGCATTGATCAGGATTTAAGTGACATCACTCGTGAACAATGGCAATCATTGGCTCATCGACAATTTGGCATTGGTGCAGATCAAATTCTTTTAGTAGAAAAAGCTACTCGGCCAGATGCTGATTTTCGCTATCGCATTTTTAATTCTGATGGTGGCGAAGTCGAGCAATGTGGCAATGGCTCTCGTTGCTTTGTACGCTTTGTACTTGATCAAGGTCTATCCACCAAAAATCCAATTCGTGTAGAAGTCGCACATACTGTACTTACCCTCAAATCTCATGCAGATGGCCAAGTGGAAGTGGATATGGGTGCGCCTATTTTTGAGCACAGCCAAATCCCATTCAATGGGCATGGCTTAGCCAGCATGCAAGAGTTTCACGAAACACTGTATGCACTCCCCCTAGAGCATCCTGCGACACACGATAGCTTTGTTGGCGTCCTATCGATGGGTAACCCTCATGCCGTTCAAGTGGTTGGTGATATCGGGAGTGCTCCCGTACTACAAGAAGGTCCTGAAATCGAGAATCACTCTGCGTTTCCAAAAAAGGTGAATGCTGGCTATATGCAGATTGTTAATCGCAATGAAATTCAGTTACGCGTCTATGAGCGAGGCGCTGGAGAGACCCTGGCTTGTGGCACAGGTGCTTGCGCAGCTGTGGTTTCTGGCATCCGCAGGGGTTTACTAGATTCACCAGTCACAGTGCACACCCGCGGTGGCGATCTTCAAATCGCCTGGGGCGGAATTACCAATGACATCGTTCAGCCCGTCATCATGACCGGGCCCGCCGTAACTGTATTTGAAGGCGAAACTGAAATCTAAGAAATCGTAGTACGTCGTTCTTAGATGCCGTATTTCTCGCGATAGGCTTTTACAGCCGGCAAATAATTTGTAAGCTGCGTATCGTTAGAAGCAGTTAAAAAGGACATCAAACCAGACAAGTTCGCAATCGAGATCACTGGCAAGCCAAATTCTTGCTCAACCGCTTGTACAGCCGATTTATCGCCAATCTCACTCGCAGTACCCGACCTTTCCATGCGATCTAATGCAATCAATACTGCCACAGGCTCTGCACCCGCTTTGCGAATCAAATCAACCGACTCCCGGACGGAAGTTCCTGCAGAAATAACATCATCAACGATGACAACCTTACCCTTGACTGGTGCACCTACCAGCACACCGCCTTCGCCATGATCTTTCGCCTCTTTGCGGTTATAGGCATATGGAACATTAAGGCCGCTATCAGCCAAGGCAATGGCCGTAGCAGAAGCCAGCGTGATGCCCTTGTATGCGGGGCCGTAAAGCATGTCAAATGAAAGTTTAGATTCTTGCAGGGCCTTCGCGTAATAGCGGCCCAAGGCACCTAAGCGAGCGCCATCATCAAATCCTCCCGCATTAAAGAAATAAGGCGAGAGTCTGCCGGCTTTGGTTTTAAACTCCCCGAAGGACAAAACCTTTGCCTCTAAAGCAAAACGAATAAAGTTATCTTGATTTGAATTATTTGAGCTCATAGGACTACATGTTACGCATCATTTCAGCGAACCTCAACGGTATCCGCTCTGCAGTTAAAAAAGGCTTCCTNCCATGGGCTACTCAGCAAAAGGCGGACTTTATCTGNATGCAAGAGCTCAAGGCTCAGAGGGATGACCTGGAGGATGCCATTCTCAATCCTGATGGAATGCACGGTTTCTTTCACCATGCGGAGAAGAAAGGCTATAGCGGCTGCGGAATTTATACCCCACACAAGCCTGATGAAGTTCTCTATGGATATGGCAACGACGAGTTTGATTCAGAGGGTCGGTATGTAGAAGTCCGCTTCAAAGAGCTCTCAGTAATCTCGGTATACATGCCTTCAGGTTCTAGCTCTCCAGAGCGCCAGGAGGCCAAATATCGCTATCTAGATAGCTTCTTACCCCATCTGATCAAACTTAAAAAGTCCGGGCGAGAAATCGTGCTCTGTGGTGACGTCAATATTGCGCATCACGAGATCGATTTAAAAAACTGGAAAGGCAATCTTAAAAATTCAGGCTTCCTTCCAGAGGAGCGTGCATGGCTCACCAACCTCTTTGATAAAGTAGGTTACGTTGATGTGTATCGCAAGCTAGAGCCCGAAGCTGGAGACTCGTGCTACACGTGGTGGAGTAATCGTGGGCAGGCTTATGCAAAGAATGTCGGATGGCGTATTGACTATCACATCAGCACACCAGGTATTGCGGCTACTGCCAAAAAAACGGTTGTCTATAAAGATGAGCGCTTTTCAGACCATGCGCCATTGACTGTGGATTACGACTGGAACCTTTAAGCGAACTAAAAGAGGGAAGTTACTCGCCGTCTTTTTTAATCTGCACGACCTGAAAGTGAATGGTTGCCCAAATCAGCACAAGGACTGGCGCACCAATAATGGCAGTGCCATAGAAAAATGCCTGGTATCCATAGTGATCAACAAATACGCCTGAGAAGCCTGCAAGCCACTTAGGCAGGAGCAGCATCATGGAGCTAAATAGCGCGTACTGCGTAGCTGAATAACGAATATTGGTCAGGGATGATAAAAAAGCAATAAAGGCAGCACTAGCAATGCCTGAGCTTAAGTTATCCGCAGAAATTACCCAAATCAAACCATGTAAATCATGCCCCTGCGTAGCAAGCCAAGCAAATAAAAGATTGCTTACAGCAGATAACACGGCACCGACAAACAAAATTCGTAAAACGCCAAAGCGCAGGGTAAGTACACCACCGACAAATGCGCCAACCAAAGTCATTACCACACCAAACACTTTACTGACTGCAGCAACTTCGTCTTTGGTGTAACCCATATCAACATAAAAAGGATTTGCCATGATGCCCATGACCACATCACTAATTCGATAGATAGCAATGAGCGACAAAATTAAGATAGCGTGCCAACGATAGCGATGAATAAATTCTGCAAAAGGCTCAATCAAAGTTTGATAAAGCCATGCTTTTGCATCACGCACCTTTGCCAACTCATAACGTGCGGGCTCTTTACTAAATAAGGTTGTTAGGACGCCAACCCCGATGGAGGCAGCCATACAAAGGTAGGCAAATTGCCATGCACTCGCATCGTAACCAGCGCCTGTTTCAACCCTGGCAGCCAACCACAGAGCACCTGCGCCAGCCCAAATCAAAGCTAAGCGATAACCCGTTTGATAGGTTGCTGCAAGCGCTGCCTGATGATCACTGTTAGCGGATTCAATACGAAATGCATCCAAAGCAATATCTTGTGTAGCGGAACCAAATGCTACCAGCAGTGCACACCAAACCATCGAGTTCAAGGCAAGCTTAGGATCTAGCGTCGACATTCCCACTAATCCAAGAATAATGAGCGCTTGCGCAAAAATGAGCCAGCTTCTTCTGCGCCCCAGCAACTTGGTTAAAAACGGAATTTGTACGCGATCGACTAATGGCGCCCATACCCACTTGAACGCATAAATTAAGCCCACCCAGGTGAGGTAACCAATCGTGCTGCGATCAATGCCTGCTTCACGCAACCAGAAACTTAAAGTTCCTAAAATCAATAACAGAGGGAGGCCAGCCGAAAAGCCAAGGAATAACATTCGCAGACAGGGCCATTCGAGATAGACTCGAAAGTCTTTTAGCCAAGATCGAACCGCCATTAACACCTTTGTACTTTTATCCTAGGCACGACATACGCGGAATAAAGCAAGGCTACCAAATAAATTTGGCATCAAAGTGACCTGTCGCCCATCGTGCAAGATGCATTGATCAAGTACTTTGAGGCCAAGACTAGATGCAAGCTTCTCAAAATCAGCTACAGTCAGTACGCGTACGTTCGGTGTGTTGTACCACTGGTAAGGCAGACTCTTCGATACTGGCATACGCCCAAGACCTACTGCTAGCCGATGTGACCAATGTCCAAAGTTAGGAAAGGACACAATCGACTCTTTGCCAACGCGCACGACTTCACGCAAAATCTTTTCAGTTTGGTGAATGGTTTGTACCGTCTGCGACAACACAACAGTATCAAAACTATTATCTTCAAAGAGCGCTAAACCGCCCTCTAAGTCTTGCTGAATGACGTTCAAACCTTTTTGCACACAGGCAAGCACGCGCGCATCATCAATTTCTACACCGTAGGCATGCACTGGTTTTTGCTTTTGTAAAAACTCTAAGAAACTGCCGTCGCCACAACCCAGATCTAGCACCTGGCTATTGGGTGCAATCCACTTAGCAATGGCCGCAAAGTCAGCGCGTTTCGTGAAATTGCTCATGACTGAACCTCGCGCATTTGCTGGAAATACGCTCTTACTAGATTGTGGTAACGCTCATCATCTAGCAAGAAAGCATCATGACCATGGGGGGCATCAATCTCTGCGTAAGTCACTTCACTCTTATTGCTCAATAGAGACTGGACAATCTCTCGGCTGCGATTAGGGGGGAAGCGCCAATCAGTAGAAAAACTGACGACGACTAAGAACTTCGCATACACCTCAGCCAATGCGCGATTCAAACTACCATCATAGCGACGTGATGGATCAAAATAATCTAATGCACGTGTGATCAATAAGTAGGTATTCGCATCAAAGTATGTTGAAAACTTGTCGCCTTGATGACGTAAATAACTCTCAACCTCAAACTCAATATCAAAGCTAAAGCGATAGTCGTTTGATTCACCATTAGGGCGCTGTAGTTCGCGCCCAAATTTTTCAGCCATATCATCATCAGATAAATAAGTGATGTGACCAACCATGCGAGCCAAACGCAGACCACGCTTAGGAACCACGCCATGCTCGTAGTAATTGCCGCCATGAAAATCTGGATCAGACAAAATGGCATTGCGTGCCACTTCATTAAATGCAATATTTTGGGCGCTCAGTTTTGGTGTGGAGGCAATCACCACACAATGTTCTAAGCGCTTGGGAAACTGAATGGCCCAAGCCATTGCCTGCATACCCCCAAGACTTCCGCCCATCACAGCAGCAAACTTTCGAATACCTAACTTATCAGCCAAGCGTGCTTGAGTGTTCACCCAGTCTTCAACCGTTACCACCGGAAAATCTGCGCCATAAGGCTTACCGGATGCAGGATTAACGCTCATCGGACCAGTTGAACCAAAGCAAGAGCCTAAGTTATTTACACCGATCACAAAAAAATGATTGGTATCAACTGGTTTACCTGGGCCAATCATGTTGTCCCACCAACCAATATCTTGAGGGTCTTCTGGGCTAGGTCCAGCTACGTGGTGAGAAGCGTTGAGCGCATGACAAACTAGTACCGCATTACTTTTGTCAGCATTAAGTTTGCCGTAGGTCTCAATGACTAAGTCATAGCCAGACAACATAGCGCCACTCTGCAAAGGCAGGGGCTCAGCAAAATGGATAGTATTTCTAGAGAGGTTTAGCTCACTCATTCTGACAAGAGCAAGCGCAAACTAACGTCAGACGCATCTGTTGGCAACTTCTTAAAGCCGCTACGGGCAAATCGATGCCAACGTCCCAAGATAAAACTCATCAACATCGCGGCACGAATACTCACTTCTTCTTGACCCAACTGTGCCCATGCACCACCTTGAGTTTGAGCAATACGCAACGCTTGTTTGAGTGAGGCTTCTACGCGATCTAAGACTTGGGTAATTCGCTCTTGCAATCGATCATCTTCTTGCAACAAAGCATCGCCCAATAAAACACGTGTCATGCCAGGGTTCTTTTCTGCAAAGAACAAAAGCATTTGCAAAATACCGCGCGCTTGCGCAAGTCCAGATTCTTCTTTCTGATTAATCTGATTGATTAAACCAAATACGGTTTGCTCGATAAAAGAAATCAAACCCTCAAACATCTGGGCCTTACTCGCAAAATGGCGATATAAAGCCGCTTCAGAAACATCAATCTTGGCCGCTAAAGCCGCAGTAGTAACACGCTCACCCTTGGGGTTTTGCAACATCTCGGCGAGAACTTGGAGAATCTGCAGGCGACGCTCGCCTGGTCTCGGACGCTTACGTGTCTTGCCAGCATCAGCACTACTGCTGTCGATATCTGCCGGTCCAAGAGATTCACGCATGGCTATCTGCTTATCTAGAACGAATCATCGTACCGAACGCTTGCTCGGTCAAAATTTCTAACAACAAAGAATGTTCAATGCGGCCATCAATGATGTGCACTGAATTCACGCCACTCTTAGCAGCATCTAATGCAGAGGAGATTTTAGGCAGCATACCGCCAGAGATCGTACCGTCAGCAAACAAGGCATCAATCTCTCTTGCAGTTAAGTCAGTAAGTAGCTTGCCATCTTTATCCATCACACCAGGAATATTCGTCATCATGACCAACTTCTCGGCGTGCAAGATTTCAGCCATCTTGCCGGCTACCAAGTCAGCATTAATGTTGTAAGCCTGACCTTCTTCACTAAATCCGATTGGAGAAATCACCGGAATAAAAGCATCATCCTGCAATGCTTTTACAACCGCTGGGTTAATAGCCTCAATCTCACCAACATAACCAATATCCAGTTTTTTGCCCGGCTCTGTATCGCTAGGGATCATCATCTTCTTCGCATGAATGAGTCCGCCATCCTTACCAGTCAAGCCCACCGCCTGGCCGCCAAAGTGGTTAATGAGCATCACAATATCTTGCTGTACCTCACCGCCCAGAACCCACTCCACGACTTCCATGGTTTCATCATCGGTGACGCGCATACCCTGAATAAAGGTTCCGGTCTTGCCAATCTTCTTTAATGCTTCGTCAATCTGTGGTCCACCGCCATGCACAACCACTGGATTCATGCCAACTAGTTTTAGCAAGATCACATCGCGCGCGAAACTTTCTTTAAGGCGCTCTTCCACCATTGCATTTCCACCGTACTTAATAACGATGGTCTTGCCGTGATACGCACGAATGTATGGCAAAGCTTCAGCAAGAATCTCCGCTTTTAATAAAGGAGAAATATCGCTCAGAGTAGGTAAATGCTTAGTCATTACAAATACACTTTATTCGCCAAATAATTTTTGACGGAGCTCGCGACGCTCTTGAGCCTCAAGAGATAAATTGGCTGTAGGCCTTGCAATTAAACGGTTCAAGCCGATTGGCTCACCAGTTTCTTCACACCAACCATAGTCACCAGATTCAATACGGCCCAGCGCTTGCTCTACTTTTTTCAATAATTTACGTTCGCGATCACGAGTGCGCAATTCCAATGCATGCTCTTCTTCGATCGTTGCACGGTCGGCTGGATCTGGAACTAAAATGTTTTCACGTAAATGCTCAGTGGTCTCAGAGGCATTTTTTAGAATGTCCTCTTTCAAGGTGAGCAGTTTTTGACGGAAAAAATCTAACTGCGCAGCATTCATGTAGTCCTTGTCGGACATCTTGAGTAACTCAGCCTCAGTTAAAGGTGTGCCTTTAGCTGTCTTAGTGCTGGTTGCTTTGCTGCTCGCTTTAGCAGCGCCTGCAGGTTTTGTTGCTGTTTTTACCGTCATCTCATTCTTTCTTGGGTTTGAAGCATTATTGCCTCATTCTGCCAAACTTTTGTTACCCATCGGCCAATATTCTTCAGTATTTAACAATCTTGACCGTGGCGGCGGATTGTACCCCAATCTTTTTAGGCCAAACAGCCCTCAAGCCCAGCCAGTAGGGTGTCCTTGGGCAAATCGATGCCGATGAAGACCATTCGGGTTTGCTTATGCTCAGAACCCCAAGGACCGGCCAAATCGCTGCCCATCATCTGATGAACCCCCTGGAACACCACTTTTCGGTTACTACCCTTCACATAGAGCACACCTTTATAGCGCAGCATCTTCTCTCCAAAGACCTCCAAAATGCCCCCCAGGAAGTCCTCAAGCTTTTTGTGATCAAAGGGTTTATCACTACGAAAAACAAAGGATTGGATGCGATCTGTGTGGCCTACATGGCCATGATGATGGTCATGGCTGTGATCGTGCCCACAAGTGCTGTGATCATGGCCGTGGTCGTGAGAGTGATCATGGCCACAATTGGCATGATCGTGATCATCCTGTTCCAAAAAATGCGGGTCGATATCTAATTTAGCGTTGAGGTTAAAGCCCTTGAGATCTAAAACGGCATTCAAAGGAACCACGCCTTTCGAAATAGCGCTGATCGGAGCTCTTGGATTCATGTGCATCAAACGCCCACGCAAGGACTCTACTTCAGCAGAAGAAACCAAGTCTGTCTTAGTAATAAAGATCTGGTCTGCAAAACCCACTTGGCGTTGAGCCTCTTCATGCTCGGTCAACTGTTGCTGACCATGTTTGGCGTCTACCAAGGTTACAACAGCATCTAAGACATAGTGATCGGCAACATCGTCATCCATAAAGAAGGTTTGGGCTACAGGGCCTGGATTAGCCACACCAGTAGTTTCAATTACGACGCGATCGAAACTGATCTTCTTATCTCTGCGCTGCTCCCAAAGCTCATTTAACGCCTCAACAAGGTCACCACGGATCGTGCAGCAAATACAGCCATTACTCATTTGCACAATATTTTCTTCGTGATCTTGAACCAAGATGTCATTGTCAATATTCTCTTCGCCAAACTCGTTTTCAATCACGGCAATTTTTTTGCCATGATCTTCAGTCAGAATGTGTTTTAGTAAAGTGGTTTTGCCACTCCCTAAAAAGCCCGTCAATATGGTTACCGGAATTAATGCCATGAATGATCCAATCAAAATCGAGATGTCTTACGTTCCCAGTGCGGGAAACCCACTATCTTACCGAGTTCTTTAGCCTTTGCCAGCCTTTGCCCGCGGATGCGCTTTATCGTATGCCTGAGCAAGATGCTGGAAATCCAGCGAGGTATAAATCTGGGTGCTGGCGATGCTGGCGTGACCCAACATTTCTTGGACAGCCCGTAAATCTTGTGAGGACTGCAAGACATGGCTCGCAAAGCTGTGGCGCATCATATGGGGATGCACATGAGTCGGCAGACCAGCGCGTATCGCTAAAGAACGCAAGCGTGCCTGCACGGTTCGGGGCGACAAACGTTTGCCGGTAGCCGATAAAAATAAGGCCAGCGACTCTTGGGCGTAAGAACCGGCATCACGCATTTCTCGCCAAGCAAGCAAGGATTTCATCGCGGGTGAGCCTACAGGCACTGAACGCCTTTTCCCACCCTTACCTAAAACCGTTACTTCAGCAGCATCCCAATCTAACCAGCCAGCCGATTCATGCTGACGATCTTTGCTCTGCATCACATCGATACCCAGTAGCTCAGACAAACGCAATCCCGAGGAGTACAGCAAATCAATAATGGCGGCATCCCGAACAGACTCTAGGTCTTTCTTCTCTTCCGCCTCTTTCACCGCCTGATTAACCAAGGCAAGCGCCTGCTCCACCGATAAGGCTTTAGGTAAAGACTTCAAACGCTTAGGCGCCTTCACATCATCCACTGGATTAGCAATTAAATTACTTGTTAATTTGCCAGCACGCGCATCACGCCGCGCATCCTTTTCAGTCAGCCAGTCATACCAACCACGCCAAGCTGAGAGCGCCCTGGCAATGCTTCTTGATGATTTTTCTTTGGAATGCAAGCGCCCAGCCCAACGACGTATGTGTGCGTTGCTAACCTTTAATAATTCAACGTTATCTTCAAGTGCAAAGTTTTGTAGATCGCTAAGATCCATGCCATATGCTTTGAGCGTATGGGGAGATAGTTGACGCAATACATGTAGCTCATGCAAATACTCCTGCATGAGCGGATGAAGATCAGTCTGCTTTAACTTCATAAGCCTGGATACGATCCAAAGCTGCGGCAGTAAGTTCTGCAATTTGACGCAAATAGAAGGCGCCCATGTCTGCAGTAAATCGGGTTTCATCTTTGCTGGCTAGCATTAGTACTGCAGGTGATTGATTGACTCCAAGGCTCTTACCTATCGGCAGGCCAATGGCCACTAAGCTCTGCCACTCTGGATCAATCGTAGCTTGACTTGCCAATAAATCAATGCTGGCAGCAGCCAACTCTTTTGCCGAGCCGCACAAAGGAGTGTCAACCCAAGGTCCAAATGCAGAATTTGGTGCTAGCAATTGCGCTGACTCCACTTCAAATACCTCAGCTAAGCCAGCAGTAATTGCCTCTTCAACATCAGACTTGTTGTTTGCCTTCATTAAACGCAATAACCAGGCCACTAAACTTTGTTGAGTTTTATCGTTTCGACTACCAAAGTGCAACATCTCACTTAAACGACGATTGAGCTCTTGATTCTGTGTACGCAGCACAGTCATCTGACGCTCTTGTAAAGAAATCGCACGATCTTCGTGTGGATGCTTAATTCGAATTTCGTTAAAGAGATTGGCATAGCGCTCAAAGAAGCCCGGAGTTGCTCGCAACCACTCAGCAACTAATTCTTCTTGCTCGGCCTGCTTTGGATCAATGGCGCTCATCTATCTCTTTCTGAAAATACTTTTGTTAACTTAACTTTTTACGCAGCAATTCATTGACCTGTCCAGGATTCGCTTTACCCTGAGAGGCTTTCATAATTTGGCCTACCAAGGCATTGAATGCTTTTTCTTTACCAGAACGGAACTCTTCAACCGACTTCTGATTGGCCGTCAGGACCTGATCAATGATGGCCTCCAATGCCCCGCTGTCACTAATTTGCTTAAGGCCCTTAGCATCAATAATTTGATCAACCGTGCTAATAGATTTGCCTGCAATAGCCTCTTCCCAAAGAATTGCAAAAATATCTTTAGCAATCTTGTTAGAGATGGTGCCATCGGCCACTCTCGTCAGTAACGGCGCCAAATGTGCGGCTTGCAAGGGCGCATCTGCTGTAGCAATACCTGCGCGATTTAAAGAAGAAGCAAACTCTCCGGCAATTAAATTGGCAGCCGCTTTTGCTAAAGGCTTGCCAACGATTGCTAGCAACTCTTCAAAGACTTTTGCAGTGTCGCGATCCTGGGTTAATAACTGAGTATCGTAAGCACTCAAACCATAGTCTTGTTGCCACTGCTCGCGTAACTGGGCAGGAAGCGCTGGCATACCGTCGCGCACTTGAGCAATCCACGCATCATCAATGACTACGGGCAATAAATCGGGGTCTGGGAAATAGCGATAGTCGTTCGCATCTTCCTTGCTGCGCATGCTGCGCGTTTCCTGACGATCGGGGTCATAGAGGCGCGTTTCTTGAACGACTTTGCCGCCATCTTCAATTAATTCAATCTGACGGCGCACCTCATATTGAATTGCCTCCTCCAAGAAGCGGAAAGAGTTCAAATTCTTAATCTCACAGCGCGTACCAAACTCTGCTTGCCCTTTAGGGCGGACCGATACATTGGCGTCGCAGCGGAATGAACCTTCTTGCATATTCCCATCACATACGCCCAACCAAACGACGAGGGTATGTAAGGCCTTGGCGTATGCAACTGCCTCAGCCGCACTGCGCATGACAGGCTCAGTCACGATTTCTAAAAGTGGCGTGCCTGCACGATTTAAATCAATACCACTGGAGGGCTCGCCATGGGGACCCAGAAAGCCTTCTTCATGAACCGATTTGCCAGCATCTTCTTCCATGTGGGCACGAGTCAGTTGAACGACCTTGACATCATTTCCAACAAGGATTTCAAGCTGCCCGCCCACGACGACTGGGATTTCCATCTGACTAATTTGATAGCCCTTTGGTAAATCAGGGTAGAAGTAATTCTTACGAGCAAAAATACTAGCCGGTGAAATTTTTGCGCCTACTGCCAATCCAAAACGAATGGCATGCTCAACAGCTTGACGATTTAACACTGGCAATACACCGGGCAATGCTAAATCCACAGCACATGCTTGTGTATTTGGCTCTGCGCCAAAGCGTGTACTTGCACCGCTAAAAATTTTAGACTGCGTTTGTAATTGTGTGTGGGTCTCTAGACCGATAACGACTTCCCATTCCATCATGCCACCTCACCAGCTTGTCGCAAATGCCAATCTGTGGCTTGCTGATATTGATGCGCCACTTGCAATAAGCGCGCTTCAGAAAAATAGTTGCCAATGAGTTGCATGCCAATAGGCAGAGAACTTGCATTAAATCCGCAAGGTGTACTCATTGCCGGCAATCCCGCCAAATTGGTTGAGAGCGTATAAATATCTTCGAGATACATTTGCACTGGATCTTTTGACTTTTCGCCCAGGCGCCATGCCACATCAGGCGCTACCGGCCCTAAGATGACATCGCACTCCTTAAATGCGGCCTGAAAATCAGAGGCAATAATGCGACGAATTTTTTGTGCCTGCAAATAGTAGGCATCGTAATAACCATGACAAAGAACGTAGGTACCAATTAAGATGCGGCGCCTTACTTCTGCACCAAAACCTTCGGTGCGTGACTTTTGATACATGTCACCTAGATCTTTGTACTCACTTGCACGATGACCATAACGAACGCCATCAAAACGACTCAAGTTGCTTGATGCTTCTGCAGGAGCTAAGACGTAATAGACCGGAATCGAAAGCTTGGTTTTAGGCAAGCTGACTTCGACCAACTTCGCACCCAAACCTTCTAAGGTTTTTGCGGCTTCATTTACTGACTTTGCAACATCTGGAGCCAAGCCTTCCGCAAAGAATTCTTTTGGCAAACCAACACGCAAACCTTCTAGCGGTTTTGCAGAATTTACGCTTCCCTCTTGCCAAGATTGGTTGAGGTAACGGCCATAGTCCTCACCAGAATCCGCAAGCGATGTTGAATCACGAGGATCATGTGAAGACATTGCCGAGAGGAGCAAGGCGCAATCCTCGGCAGTCTTACCCATCGGACCTGCTTGATCCAAGGAAGATGCATAAGCAATCATCCCGTAACGCGATACGCGCCCATAGGTAGGTTTGATGCCCGTCAAGCCACAAAAGGCTGCTGGCTGACGAATGGAACCACCCGTATCGGTACCAGTGGCAATCGGAGCCAATCCCGCAGCAACTGCTGCCGCTGAACCACCTGAGGATCCNCCNGCAACNTAAGCAGCATTCCAAGGGTTTAAGACTGGGCCATAAGCNGAATTTTCATTAGAAGACCCCATGGCGAACTCATCCATATTGGTCTTNCCCAAGCAAACCATGCCNGCTCCCTTGGGATTATTTTCATCCGGAATCCCAAGGTTAGCGACCACGGTTGCATCAAAGGGGCTTTGATAGCCAGCCAAAATTTTGGAGGCTGCAGTCGACTTCCAGCCACGGGTAACAAACACATCTTTGTGTGCCACGGGAATGCCCGTCAATTTGCCAGCATTACCAGAAGAAATTAGTAAGTCTGCTTTATTAGCTTGCTCTAAGCTTAAGTGAGCATTCACATCAATATAGGCATTCCACTGCTTTCCAGCCTCAATGCGGTCTAAAAAGTACTGGGTAAGCTCCTTGCTAGAGACCTCTTTTGCAGCAAGTGCTTTTGCCATTAATGCGATTGGGGTGTTGTGCCAGCTCATTCAATCACCCTTGGAACCAAGAAATAGCCATCCTGCTGGGCAGGGGCAGATTGCATGTTTTCAGCGCGATGGTCTGACTCGGTGACCTGATCGGCGCGCAAAGGTTGCGCCAACTCACGCAAAAATAGAATGGGGTGGGCAAGGGGTTCTAGACCACTAGTATCGACAGCCTGCATTTCCTCAACCAGAGAAAAAATAGCCTGCAATTGTGGCAAAACTGCCTCTGCTTCTGCTTGGTTTAACTCAAGTCTGGATAGGTGCGCAATGCGCTGGACATCATCAAGTTTCATGGGACGAGAGTATCATTCCTATATATTTTTATTAACACCTTCTATTTTCCCACTACATCATGTTTGGTTTTTTCCGCAGCTACTTTTCCAATGACCTAGCCATCGACCTAGGAACCGCAAACACCTTAATTTATATGCGTGAGCGGGGTATTGTCCTCGATGAACCCTCGGTCGTGGCGATTCGCCAAGAAGGTGGCCCAAATGGCAAAAAGACCATTTTGGCAGTCGGAAAAGAGGCAAAAGCGATGCTGGGTCGTGTTCCAGGGAATATTGAGGCAATTCGCCCCATGAAAGATGGTGTTATTGCCGACTTCACGATTACCGAACAAATGCTCAAGCAATTTATCAAGCTTGTTCATGAAAGCAAACTTTTAAAGCCAAGTCCACGCATCATTATTTGCGTTCCTTGTGGATCTACCCAAGTTGAGCGTCGCGCGATTCGTGAGTCCGCATTAGGTGCTGGCGCATCACAAGTATTTTTGATCGAAGAGCCAATGGCCGCTGCAATTGGTTCCGGCTTACCAGTTTCTGAAGCTGCTGGGTCAATGGTGGTTGACATTGGCGGCGGCACAACCGAGGTTGGCGTGATGTCATTGGGCGGCATGGTTTACAAAGGCTCTGTGCGCGTTGGTGGCGATAAGTTTGATGAAGCCATCACCAATTACATCCGTCGTAACTACGGGATGTTGATTGGCGAGCAAACCGCTGAGTTGATTAAGAAGACAATTGGTTCTGCATTCCCTGGCGCAGAAGTGCGCGAAATGGAAGTGAAAGGCCGCAATCTTTCAGAGGGTATTCCTCGTAGCTTCACCGTTACTAGCAATGAAATTCTCGAAGCGCTAACAGATCCATTGAATCAAATTGTCACTGCAGTGAAAGCTGCTTTGGAGCAGATTCCACCAGAGCTAGCATCCGACATTGCCGAGCGCGGAATGATGCTCACCGGCGGTGGCGCCTTATTGCGCGACCTTGATCGCCTCTTGTTGGAAGAGACTGGTTTGCCTATTCATGTTGCAGAAGATCCGCTCACTTGCGTGGCTCGTGGTTGCGGTATCGCACTTGAGCGTATGGATAAGTTAGGCGGAGTGTTCTCGCACGAGTAAGCGACATACACGTCGAACAGGGAATTGCGACATAGCGCTCCACCACTTTTCAGACAGGGCATTCCGGCCTTACTTAAACTGATTGTCTGTCTGTTGATCAGCATCGCTCTGATGCTGATCGATTTTCGCTTCAAAGCACTCGATCCCATTCGTAATAATGTGAATTGGATTTTGCGTCCACTTGAATACGTCATGATGGCTCCCCGCAATGCATTCGAGGCTACATCAGAATATTTCACAACTCGTGGAACCTTAGATCAAGAAAATCAAGCCATGAAGGTTCGCCAAGCTGAGCTTTCATTACTTGCAAACCAATCCGAGTTTTTGATGGTTGAGAATCAAAACTTACGTGAGTTAATGGCACTGCAAAAACAAGTTCCATTTAAAACATTACCAGTTGAGATTTTGTTCAATCCGCCCAATCCTATTTCACAACGCATTGTGATTAATCGTGGTAGCGATGATGGCCTCAAGCTAGGCAATCCCATTGCCAATGACGCCGGGATTCTTGGGCAGGTGGTTCGCCTTTATGAACGCTCTGCCGAGGTCTCGCTGTTAGAGGACCGAGACTTTGCAGTGCCCGTCCAGGTGGCTCGCAATGGCCTGAGAGCGGCTGTATTTGGTGCTGGGCGCGGTAATCCCTTGGAATTACGCTATTTACCCGTTGCCAGCGATCTAGAAGTTGGTGATATTTTGCTGACCTCTGGGATTGATGGGGTTTATCCCCCTGGATTTGCAGTAGCGGTCATTAGCAAGATCGAGCGCAATGCTGATAAAAATTCTTCTAATGTGTTTTGTGTGCCAGTAGCGGCAGTGAACCGCTATCGCCAAGCGCTAGCATTTTTGTATGACCCTAAATTTGACGCTAAAGCACCAACCATCAATAACAAGTCTGCATCAGGAGAGCCCCTCGGCAATAATCCGGGTCGTCGCCAAACACGCGCGCGAGGAATGCAATGATTGATTTCCAAAGCGGCTACATTCTGCGCCCGGTCAATCCGGTCTTTATTTACTTCAGCTTGTTTTGTGCGCTTTTACTAAACCTATTGCCCATTGGCAACTATGGCTGGGTGCCAGATTGGCTAATCATTTGTATTGTATTTTGGAACATTCATCAGCATCGCTATGTCAGCGTGATTTCAGCATTTATCTTGGGCTTGATGATGGACGTACACAACTCAGATTTACTGGGCTTACATGCCTTTAGTTATTCGCTGGTTGCCTACCTTGCCATCTCCTGGCATCGACGCATTGTGGCGCTGACCGTTCTCTCACAAGCGCTCCATCTACTCCCGATCTTTTTATTGGTCTCTTTGTTTCCTGTACTGGTTCATTGGGTACTTAGCGGAGAGTTTTACTGGTGGGCCCTCACTGGCGCTATTCAAGCCGTGATTGAGGCTTTGCTTTGGCCAATCGCAACACGAATATTGCTGGCGCCTCAACGTCGTCCAATTGACGTTGATCACAATCGTCCACTTTAAGAAGCTGTATGGTTTCTTTTAAAAAACCTGACCTCGATTCGTTCCAAGAGCGTATTCATATTGCGACCCTATTCGTTACTTTTTGCTTCTTACTTTTAGTAACGCGCCTAGTCTGGTTACAGCTAGTGAGCCATAGCAAGTACGCCCTACTTGCTGAGAGCAACCGTATTGCCCTGGTACCCGCTCCAGCAAACCGTGGACTGATCATCGATCGCAACGGTATTGTGATTGGTAGAAATTACTCTGCCCTCACCCTAGATGTAAATGCGGAAGAAGTAAAAGGCAATGTAGACCAGCTCATTAATGATCTTTCTGAAATCATTGATATCTCACCTAGAGATCGGCGTAACTTCAAGCGCTCCCTCGAAGATTCTCGCAATATGGGTACTTTTCCCCTGCGCTCAATGCTCAATGAGACCGAAACTGCCCGTTTTATGGCCAATCGCTACCGCTTTCCAGGGGTAGAAATCCGCGCAAGAAGCTTCCGGGAGTACCCCTATAACGAATTGGCGTCCCATTTAATTGGCTATATCGGTCGGGTTTCCCAGCGCGATAAAGAGCGCATGCAAAGCGAAATTGAGAACTCAAAGGCAGATGATCCTGATGCATTGCAGACATCCTTTTTGCCTGGCATTCAATATGTTGGAAAGATTGGCTTGGAGCAAAGCTATGAAAATGTTTTGCGTGGCGTACCTGGATACGATCAGGTCGAGATTACTGCGGGTGGCAAACCAGTAAGAACACTCTCAAGCTCACCTTCTGTGCCAGGTAAAAATATAGTGCTCTCAGTTGATATTAAGTTGCAGTATTTAGTGGAGCAGCTCTACGGAAATTTCCGCGGTGCATTTGTGGCGATTGAGCCTGAAACAGGCGATGTATTAGCTTTTGTTTCAAAACCCAATTTCAATCCGAATGATTTTGTCGAGGGCATTGACTCAGTAACTTGGAAAGAGCTAAACGACTCACCACAAAAGCCGCTATACAACCGCCCGCTAAAAGGTATCTATCCACCCGGCTCTACTTACAAACCGTTTATGGCGCTTGCTGCACTAGAAAACAAAAAACGCACTGCCTCACAAACGATTTTCGATCCTGGCTATTTTGATTTTGGTAACCATACATTCCGCGACGATAAAAAGGGAGGTCACGGTACCGTTGATATGCAGAAATCCATTGTCGAATCTTGTGACACTTATTACTACATGCTTGCACGCGACATGGGTGTCAACATGATTGCTGACTTTATGAAGCCATTTGGATTTGGTCAGATCACAGGAATTGATTTACAAGGGGAAGCGAAAGGCGTCTTACCTTCAACCGAATGGAAACAAAATACCTTCAAAAAACCAGAGCAACAAAAATGGTATGAAGGTGAAACTATTTCTCTTGGAATTGGTCAGGGCTATAACTCTTTCACTATTTTGCAGTTAGCCCATGCAATGGCAAACCTCGCCAACAATGGCGTAGTGATGAAACCCCACTTAGTCAAAGCAATTGAGGATCCATTTACTCGCAATAGAGTACTAACGACCCCAAAAGAAAGTTATCGGATTGAATTGAATCCAGAGAATATTGAAGTCATTAAAAAAGCGATGATTGAAGTAAATCGCTCTGGCACATCAGCAGCAGCGTTTCAAGGTACAGGCTATGTGGCTGGAGGTAAAACAGGAACAGCACAAGTGTTTAGCTTGAACTCAAAAGATTACAAGCATGGAGCTACTGCTGAGTTCCTGCGTGACCATGCCTTATATATTGCATTTGCTCCTGCAGATAAGCCGACTATCGTCATTGCGATGGTTGTAGAGAACGCAGGCTTTGGTGCGCAATATGCAGCCCCCATTGCACGCAGCGCATTGGACTACTACATTGAAGGCAAATGGCCTAAGGAGGTTCCCGAATGGAAAAGAGCCCCTTAATAAAAATGAAGGCCGTTTTCTTTAGTTTCTTTGCTGGTTTGGATCGACAGCTAGGCCTGATTCTGCTTGGTCTAGCAGCTGTAGGCTTTTTTACTTTCTTATCTGCAAGTCAAAATACTCCCGTTCAAATTACAGATGAATTACGCAATCTTGCGCTGTCATTTGTAGTGATGTGGATTGTTTCTCGCATTCCTCCAAAGTGGCTAGAGATGGGCGCAGTCTGGATTTATGCACTCGGCGTCACGCTCTTAGTTGCCGTTGCAGCATTTGGATTAATTAAAAAAGGGGCGCGGCGCTGGTTAAATATTGGCGTAGTAATTCAACCATCCGAGATCATGAAGATTGCAATGCCTTTGATGTTGGCTTGGTATTTTCAAAAGCGCGAGGGTCTTCAAAAGACTTGGGACTATGCCGTAGCAATCATCATTTTGGCCATTCCTGTTTTTCTGATTGCGCGTCAGCCTGATCTTGGAACCGCACTATTGGTTTTTGCTGCTGGACTTTACGTCATCATCTTGGCGGGGCTGCCTTGGAAATGGATATTGCCATTTGTATGCGTTGCCGTTATTGGCATTCTGCTCATTATTATTTTTGGTGGCACGATTTGCGCACACGATGTGGTGTGGCCATTTGTACATGACTATCAGAAGCATCGCATCTGCACCTTGCTTGATCCGAGCAGCGACCCTCTAGGTAAAGGATTCCACACGATTCAATCAATGATTGCTATTGGCTCTGGTGGGTTCTTTGGTAAAGGCTGGTTTCAGGGGACACAAGCGCACTTAGAATTCATTCCAGAAAAGCACACCGACTTTGTCTTTGCAGTTTTCTCCGAGGAATTTGGTTTGCTTGGCAACCTGATATTACTTGCATTATTTTTTGCACTGATCAAGCGAGGTCTAGCCATTTCCGCAAGTGCGCCCAATTTATTTACACGACTACTCGGTGCTTCAGTCACACTTATCTTCTTTACCTATGCATTCGTGAATATTGGCATGGTGAGCGGCTTACTGCCTGTTGTTGGTGTTCCACTGCCATTTATTAGCTATGGCGGAACCGCTTTAGTAACGCTGGGATTTGGGGCTGGCATCTTGATGAGCATTCATCGCCATCGTCGCCTAGTGCAAAGTTAACTCAACCATGGCGGATGTGCTTCTTCATATTCCGTAGGAAATAAAAAAGCCCGGCATGCCGGGCTTTTTTATCAACAAAGAAAGAATTACTTCTTACGCTTGTTAACTGAATCTTTAAATGCTTTACCAGCAGAAAACTTAACAGTTTTTGCAGCAGCAATTTTGAGTGGCTCGCCAGTCTTTGGGTT
>TBL_comb48_EPIDRAFT_1000233_pt1 | contig 43912 bp, 44 predicted proteins | sample TroBogEpilimnion_37_FD_10681 | JGI IMG/M metagenome (IMG submission 10681) | reverse complement strand
GAAAAAGTGCGTAACAAGCTCCTCCTGCGTGGGGATTTCCACGCCTTGCTCGTGCAGGAGGATTATAAGACGGACGAAGGCGTGCTCAAGCTGTCCGCAGGCGATTTTATTCTCAAGGTCAATGGCATGCGGATCGTTTTACTCCCCGATGGTGTGGCACCCGATCATTTTACCGCGCCCACGCTGAACGAGTTCAGCAAACAAGTGGTGTATACCGCAAAACCTCGCGGTATCAACTTCGGTCCAGCGGAGTCGGACAATCGTAATGAGGCCTTGTGGAAGGGTTCCAGCACCCTGGCAGATGAATTGGGAGCATGGATCAAAAATGCTGACGGCAGCCTGCAAAACTCCATAGGCATCGCTTCCGCACATCAGCTCTGGCTGGATGGCTCTCCTCTGCCGGGCAGCAGCCTTGGACTGTTCGCGTTTCAGGAAGACAAGGAGGCTCTTCAAGCTCCCAAAAGCCAGTTCAATTATCGAGGTTTCTCTCTGGATGAGAAAGTCACCGTCACCCGGTCGCCCGGACGTTCGGCGGATCAGCAAATGCCCATCATCATCGATCACATCACCAACCAGCAGGCGGAACCGAGGACGATCAAACTGGCGTTTGTGAGCAGCTTCGCCGAGTCCATCAAGGCCCTCTATGATGCCAAAGGGCAGCCGATAGAACCCAATGCGGTACCCCGGATGGCACGAGAATTGGGTGGCTGTCTCATTGTCGAGTTCGATGGCCCGACTCGGCCTGCCACCCTGCTGGCTTTTTATCAGGAGGGCGCTGCCGCCGAGCCCAAAGTATCCTGGCCGGGCCCCAAGCTGCTGAAACTCGAATATGAGGTGACTGTGCCGCCGCGGAGCGGTGTCCAATTCTGGCATGGTGCCACTCAAAGGCCGCTGGCCAGTTTTGATTCAGTCACGGCACCTTTCACTGGCTGCCTGCCGTTTCAGCGCAAGCCCACTCCTGCAGGCAGCGATGTGCTCATGAATGTGCAGTGAATTGGCTCACAGCTTCCAGTCCGCACTCGTCCAGACCCTGGGCCTGGCGTTGTCCAGTTTTTCCAAATCCAAGGGCGTGCTGTTTTTGATTTCGAGTTTTTGGCTGCGGATTTCCAGGGTCAGGGGGCCGGCGAGGTCGGTTTTTTCCAGCCAGAAGCGCAGGCGGACGTCTCCGGTGGTCTGGGCTTCGATGCTGGGCGGGCGTTCCACGGGAAGAATGAAGAGGGGTACGTCCTTGCCGGCGGCATTGAGCAGGCGCACGTCTGGCGGCTGCATGGAGAGTGGGCGGGGGCTGGTATTCTTGTAGCGGACTTCCAGATCCAGCCGGGCATTGCCAAAATCTCGCTCCAGGGTGCAGCGGCGGAGTTGCAGGGGAGAAGCGGTGGTCAATTCGGCTTCGGGGCCAATTTCAGCCGGATTTTGGGACGATGGAAACGACCACCAGATGGCGATTCCGCCTGCGATGAGCAGCAGCCAGACCTCAAATCTCTGTAAAATACGCATGGGGGCAAATTCGGGGATGTCGTTCTCTGTTTGTCAAAACCGTCAAACTGTCTATCATGCGCGCCCCTCCAGCCCGGACGCGGCTCCCACCGCCCGGTTTTTGCGATGGAAAACACTTCGCCCCTAACCTCTTTCTCATGAACATCAACGTCGAACATCAGCCCAACTGCCGCGCCGTCGCCCACGTCCGCGTTCCTTCCGACCAGGTCGGCAAAGAACGTGACGCGATCATCACCTACTTCGCCGGCATGGTACGCCTGCCCGGCTATCGCCCTGGCAAAACGCCGAAGAGCATCGTCGCCAAGCGCTACGAGAACGAGGTGAAGGACGAACTGGAGAAGAAGCTCATCAGCGAAGGCCTGCGTCAGGCGGTGAAGAGCGAAGGCCTCGAACTCCTGAACGTGCTAGCCGTGAACGACAAGATGTATCACGACACGGACAAGAGCTTCAGCTTCACCATTGAGATGAGCCTCGCGCCGAAATTTGAGCTGCCCGAGTACACCGGCATCCCGGTCAAGCTCCCGCGCATCGAAGTCACCGACGCGGATGTGGACCACGACATTCTTCACCTGCGCGAAAACCAGGCCACCTACGAAGACGTGGAACGCGTTGCCGCACTGGGTGATGTCGTTGTACTCAGCGTCACCGGCAGCCTCGACGGCCAGCCAATTGGCGAAGCGATGCCAGATGCGCCTGCCCATCTCAAAGAGATGAAGGAAAACTGGTTCCTGCTCGGCGAAGAAGACGATTTCCTTCCCGGCTACTACGCGGGCCTCGTTGGCATCGCCAAAGATGAGGAGCGCACGCTGAACATCACCATCGCGGAAGATTTTGGCTTTGAAGCCCTGCGCGGTAAGACCATCGCCCTGGCGGTGAAATGCCATGGCGTGAAGAACAAAGCTGTGCCGGAACTCACCGAAGAACTCATCAAGAAACTCGGTGGTGATGAAATGACCCTCGAAACCCTGCGTGACGAAGTGCGCGACGCCATCCGCCGCCGCCGCGAACAGGCCCGCGATGCCGCGAAGTCCAATCAGGTCATCGCCCACCTGTTCGAGAAGGTGGAATTCGAACTGCCACAGGAAGTCGTGAACCGCGAAGCCCAGCGCCGCACCAACGAGATCGCTCAGCGCGCCATGCAGCAGGGCATCGGCGAAGAAGAGCTAATCAAGCAGCAGGACGAGATCCTCAACAGCGCCACCAACCAGGCCCGCCAGAACGTCAAAGTCAGCTTCATCCTGGAGCAGATCGCCAAGAAGGAAGCTCTGGAAGTTCCCGGCCAGAAGATCGCCATGGCCTTGGCCCGGATCGCCGAACGGCAGAAGATACCCGCGAAGAAGTTCATGGCCGAGGCGCAGAAGAATGGCCTCATCGACAACGTGCGTGGCGACCTGCTCCTGCAGGAAGCCATGGAGTTCCTCAAGGACAAGGCCGTCGTCGAAGAAACCGAGCCCGAGGCGGAACACTGCGACACGCACAGCAAGTAAATCGTGACGGAGCCGGGGCGGGTAGCCGCCCAGGCATCGACAAAAGGTCACCGAAGGGTCAAGGAGGTCGTCACACGACCCCTTGGCCCTTCTTTTTGCGTGTGATCGAAGCTGGTCACACGGTCTATTCTGCGGCTTTTTAGCCGACTTTCCCGCTTGCCAAATGCGGAACTTCCCCGAGACTCCCGGCCCTCTTGTCCGGGAGCTTTGTGGCTTTGCGGGACGAAAGCCCGCCGTGTACCTCAGGAGTGGAGGTTTACGAGCGGTTCCCCCCTAAACACTCGCAACCCGTAAATAACAGATAATGAGCGCAACCGCTACACTCGCAGAACTGATCGCAGGTTCTTTCCGCGAGCTTTCCGAAGGATCCATCGTCAAAGGCAAGATCCTCGAAATCAAACCACAGGTCATCCTCGTCGATATCGGCTACAAGTCCGAAGGAGCTATCCCCTCCAACGAGTTCGAAGATGAAGACATCCAGGTAGGCGATGAGGTCGAAGTCCTCCTCGAACGCCTCGAAAACGACGAAGGCATGGTCGTTCTCTCCAAGGAGAAAGCCGCCCACCGTCAGAACTGGGAAAAGATCTACAACGTCTTCAAGGACGGTGGTCTCGTCAAAGGCAAGGTCAAGAGCGTCGTCAAAGGCGGCCTCATGGTCAACGTCGGCGTCGAAGCCTTCCTCCCCGGCAGCCAGATCGACATCATTCCGCCGAAGGATCTCAACGAGTACGTCGGCAAGGTGTTCGAGTTCAAGATCGTCAAGATCAACGACGAACGCAAAAACATCGTTCTTTCCCGCCGCGAAGTCATCGAAGCGGAGCGCGCCGAACAGCGCCAGAAGTTCCTCGACGGTGTCACCCCTGGCGACAAAGTCATCGGGATCGTCAAGAACATCACCGACTTCGGTGCGTTTGTGGACCTCAACGGCATGGACGGACTGCTCCACATCACGGACATGTCCTGGGGCCGCCTCAACCATCCTTCCGAAATGCTTGGAATCGGTCAGAAGATCGAAGTCCAGATTCTCGAAGTCAATCGCGAGAAGGAGCGTGTCTCCCTCGGCCTCAAGCAGCTCCAGAACAATCCTTGGGAAAACATCGAAGCTCGTTACCCCGTCGGCCAGCGCGTGCGCGGCAAGGTCACGAAGCTCGTCGCTTACGGCGCGTTTGTGGAAGTGGAAGAAGGCGTCGAAGGCCTTGTTCACGTCTCCGAACTCTCCTGGACGAAGCGCATCGCGCGTCCTTCGGACGTTCTCACCGTCGGTCAGGAAATCGAAGCTTCCGTCCTTGGCATCAACAAGGAAGAGCGCAAGATCAGCCTGGGCGTGCGTCAGCTCGACACCAATCCTTGGGACGACATTGACGCTCGTTACCCAATCGGTACTCAGATGAAGCGTGCCGTCCGCAACCTCACCGCTTACGGTGCGTTTGTGGAGCTGGAAGAAGGCATCGACGGTATGATCCACGTGTCCGACCTCAGCTGGACCCGCAAGATCAACCATCCTTCCGAGCTCCTCAAGAAGGGCCAGGAAGTGGACGCCGTGGTTCTCGGCATCGACAAGGCCAACCAGCGCATCAGCCTGGGCATGAAGCAGCTCGACACCGACCCATGGTCCATCATCGACAGCCGCTTCAAGGTGGGCGACGTCGTGAAGGGCCGCGTGGCGAAGATCGCCAGCTTCGGCGCCTTCGTCGAACTGGAAGACGACATCGACGGCCTCGTGCACATCTCGCAGATCAGCGAAGACCGCATCGAGAAGGTCAAGGACAAGCTCAACGTTGGCGACGAAGTGGAAGCACGCGTCATCAAAGTGGACAAGGTGGAGCGCCGCATCGGCCTTTCCATCAAGGCCATGAACTACAGCGAAGCCGACATCCAGAAGGAAAGCCAGGCCTTCGAAGCGCTGCGCCCAAGCACCGACCTCGTCGGTCTGGAGCAGGCCTTCAAGTTCGCCACCGAAGAGTGGCGTCCGGGCGGCCAGTAATCCGCGATCTGAGACTCAACATCCAATCAACCACGAAGGGACGCCGCGAGGCGTCCCTTTTTCTTTGAACAATCTTCTGACATTTTCCCTCTGGCAGTCTCCTGCGAAGGAGCGCAATTTTCACCATGCCTGAGGACGTTCCTTCAACACTAGCAGAAACACGCCGCACATGGCTGCAGCGTGGCCTGCTGGCATTGCCTGCGGCACTCACAGGCTGTGCAGGTTCCGCCTCCTCGGTGCTCGGCTTCTCGGCGCGTAAAACGCGTGCGCAGTGGGAATATCACAATCGCTTCCTCGCTTCGGGTGTTCTACGATTACTGTTCGTGAACAGACGAGCGCGGTGGCAAACGTGAGTTAGAGCACTTCAGCAATCGCCGCGCGCATGCTGACGAGAGCTTTCTCCACCTCGGCGGCGGGATCGTAATCCTTGCGGCCCATGGCGAGGGTTTCGATCGGCACGAAGCCGCGGTAACCGCCATCGTGGATAATCTTCACGAGTTTTTTAAAATCGGTGGGAGGCGATTTCAAGCTGCTGCCGAGAGTTTCCTTAATCTGCCAGTTCACGGCGTATGGCACCATCAGGGCAATGTCTGCATAGGGGTCCTCGCTGAAGTATTTCCCGGTGTCCACCAGTGCGCCGCACCACTCATGATCCGTGCGCTGTAATAGACTGAGATGCTCGGCACCGGTTTTGAGGAAGTCGCCGTGATTCTGCACCGCCACGAATACACCGAACTTCTGCCCGTGTTCAGCGCAGGCATGCAGCGCCTCGGCCATCCAGCCTTCGACGTCTTCGCGCTTGGCGTTGTTGGCGGGGGTCTGCCAGTCTTTGGCATTTTTGGTCTGGGGGCCGGCGAAGACGCGGACCACCGGCGCACCGAGACGTGCGGCGACTTCGATCCAGACCTTGGTCAGCTCCACACCTTCCGCGCGCACGGCCTTGTCTGCCGTGGCGAAATCATTCTTCACACCCGTGCCGCTGATGACGATGCCACGATCATGCACGTAGCGCTTCATCTGGTTCACGTAGCTGTCAGCAGGTGCCTTGGGATAGCCGGGGAAAAAATAGCCCGTGAGGTCCACCGCCTCGATGTCGTGCTTAGCGCAGTAGTCGCACACGGCGAAGAGGTCGATGCCTTTGGTGGCGTCCGCGATGTTTGCATTCAATTGCTCAAGGAATGAGTACGCATTCAGACCTGGCTTGAGCAAGGCTCCGCCGGTGCGCTTGATCGGAGCCAGTGCCGGTGCGGAGGCGGCAATGCCAAGAGGCGACAAGGCAGCAAGGCGAAGAAACTGACGGCGTGAGCGGTTGGGGGTCATGGCTTGGATATTGAGGCGGGCTTGGTGGATTTCAATGGCGCAGAATCGGTTCCGTAGAGAGCCCGACCGTGGGCTGAAGCCAGTCACCTCCGTGGTGTTAGCGAGTTTAACGGCAGCACAAAGACAAGGCTCAGCCGTCGTGTCATGGTAGAATGCAGTGGGTTGAAAAATCACCTCACTCGTCCCAGCCCAAACTGATCGCCCTGCCGCACGGGTTTGCCGTCTTTGAAATCAATTTCCAGCAGCTTCTCGCTCGCGACGTGGCGGCCGGTTTCATCTTCGAGTGTGGTGAGGATCCGGTGCGTGGCGACTTCGACGACTTCACCGCTGGAGGGATACGCATAACGTCCGTCGATGCTGAAGGTGATCCAGCCGGGATCGTCGCGGCACTCGATGCTGCCGAGCTGCTTGGGCGGCATCGCTGTCGCATTGAAGTAGTGCATGCGCTTGTTGAAGGCATCGCACACCCACACCTCGTGCTCATCGGGCGTGAGGCCAATGCCATGGCTTGGGCAGCCGTGGCGCTTGACCGGGCCGGTGCTGAAGCCCTGCACTTCCACGCGGTGCAGTTTCTTCCCGGTCGTGAGATCGCCGATCTCGAAACCGAGCAGGCTGTTCACATTCACAAAGCAGAGCGTGCCCTTGCCATTCACCGTGAAGGGTCGGATCGCGGCACTGAAGGGACCGGTTTCACGCACCACCTCACGGGTGCTGGTATCTACCACGCGAAGCAAAGGAGAGCGCAATCCGGCGAGATAGGCATGGGTGCTGGTGACATCGACGACCGTGTTGTGCGCGCCGGTGCTGGGTGTTTCGATGCGCTTGAGAACGTCTCCGGTCGCGGCGTCGACGACGTTCCAGAAGTCTTTCTCAAACGAGGGCTGGTAAATGACTTTGCCATCCGCTGTCATCGACATGCGGTCACAGCCGCCTTCATACGCTTTTTCCCACAGCAGCTTGTCGGTGATGAGATCGAGGCAGGTCAGCGTGTGCGTGGTGGAAATGTAGAGCCGCTGCGTGCCTGCATTGGCGCAGATGCCCTTCACATTGCGCGGCGCGCCTTTGTCATCTGGCACACTGAAGGGGATGCGCTTCACGAACTTGTGGCCGTGATCCATGTCAAACACCAGCACACCGCTGCCGCCCCAGGTCAGGTCATTGCGAATGCCTGGCGTGGCGACGTAGAGCAGGTGCTGCTCGTTCTCTGCGGCCATGGCAGAGAGCGTGAGCAGCGAGGATGTCAGAATAAGGAGCAGTGGTTTCATAAGCAGCAACATGAACGCTGCTCTTCACCGTTCCTTCTCAGGCAGCACTTCCACCTCAATGTCTCGCACTTCGAGTGATGCCGTCGTGGTAGGTGGGGCGGGTTCCAGCCAGATGTCGGGTTTGGTCCCGGAGGAGAGCTTGCGACGCAGGGTGTAGTAGAGCGCAGCCACGGCGGAAAGAGCTAGCCCGCCCACGGCCACCGCAGCGCCGACCATCAGCAACAGTGCCAAGAGACTGATGCCCACGACGACAACCACCCCAAGCAGCAGCATGGCGGGCAGTCCCCTGATTTCAAAAGTCCTCTGTCTCATGGGCACAACATGCGGCCAGTGTGCGGGATGACAACTGGCATGTGGCTCACAACGGTTCCAGAACGCGGGCTACTTTGTAGCCACGCCTGCCTCGCCCACCTCCCAGCCAAGACCGCCCGCGCGGATCGCCACGGCAGTGGCGTTGTCCGGCCATTCAGCGCTGAGCTGATCTTTGAAGTAGGATTCCCAGGTGATCCATTTGCCATTGATCTGCGCCTGCATCACCCACCAGCGCGTCTCACTCATCCAGCGCGCATCGCTGTGCTGCCAGTCCACGGTGAGTTTGCCGCCGGGTCGGGTTTTTCCCACGAGCGGTGCGGGTAGTTTGGACTGGCTGAGCCAGTGTGATTCGGGCGGGATCGCATGCGTGATGTAGGCGCGCTCTTTGGTGTAGGTGCCGAGCTTGCCGAGGTCTTTGTGCAGGGAGCCAAAGTTCCAATGAAAGTGGCCCGGCGTCATTTTCAGGCCGCGCTCACGCAGCACGCTCATCTGGTGGAGGATCTCACCCGCATTGCGGTCATCGCCGACCTTGGAGGAGTTCATACCCGGCCAGATGTGGCGGCCCTGCGTGTTCTGTTCCAGCCACCAGTCATAGTAGGTGATGAAGCCGAGCTTTGGCCGATCAATCGTCCAGTAGAGCTGCGGCGTGAGGTAGTCCACCCAGCCCTGCTGAAGCCACTTGAGTGAATCTGCGCCGAGGTCCTCAAAGGGATCGAGCCCGCCACCGGTGCCTTCAGGATAATTGGGCCGCCACAGGCCGAACGGGCTGATGCCAAACTTCACATATTTCTTCTGCGCCTTGATGCCCTCATAGATGATGCGTACCGTCTCATCGACATTCTGCCGCCGCCATGCGGTGAGCTCCAGCGGCCCGCCACTGGCTTTGTAGCGCGCAAAAGTTTCGCTGTCGGGAAACTCGATCTTTTTCTTGGCCGCATTGGTGATCGGATAGGGATAGAAGTAATCGTCGATGTGAATGCCATCCACATCGTAGCGACGCGTGACATCCATAATCACGGCAATGGCCTGCGCACGCACTTCGGGGATGCCGGGGTCCATCCAGGTGTCAGGGCCGTATTTCATCGTCCACTCGGGGTGCTTGCGCACGATGTGGTCCGCGCTGGGCACGCGTTTCTCACCGGCGAGCGCACGAAACGGATTGAACCAGGCATGCAGTTCCATGCCATGCTTGTGCGCCTCCTTCACTGCAAACTCCAACGGGTCCCACAACGGCGAAGGTGCCACGCCCATCTGACCCGTCAGGAAGGGCGACCATGGCTCAAGCTGGGAGGGATACATGGCATCGCCCGCTGGGCGCACTTGGAAAATGAGGGCGTTCAAGCCCACATCCGCCGCTGAGTCGATGAGCGTCTTTAACTGCTCCTTCTGCTTTGCCACGGGCAGCCCCGGCTCGCTGGGCCAATTGATGTTGTGTACCGTCGCCAGCCACGATCCGCGCAGCTCCCGCGACGGCATCGGCACGCTGGTCTGGGCGTGCAGCGTGGCGGTGAGCAGCAAAGAGATCGGGAGCAGGAATTTCCAAAGCATGGGGCCTTCAAGAAAACGCTTGGCGCGTGATGTGTCGCTGAATTTTTCCATTCTGTGACGTATTGATGCCCCGCATGTTTCTCCGACCTCTCTCCAGCCTCGCTTTTGGGCTCATCCTGGCCTCCTGCTCGTCCCTGCGCTCGCCGGTCGTTCCCGGTGCCAAGCCCAAGGATCACGGGGCCATCGGCGCGACGGAAGGCCCGGCGTGGAAAGACGGATCGCTCTATTTCACGGATGGCAAGCACATCAACCGCCTGGGGCCGGATGGCAAGACGACGGTCTTTCGCCAGAACGCCTCCAATGGACTGCTGTTTGATAAAGAGGGGCGACTTGTGGCCTGCGAGTCCGGCATGCGGCGTGTGACGAGGACCGAGAAGGATGGGAGCATCACGGTGTTGGCGGATCGGTTTGAGGGGAAGAGGTTCAACTCGCCGAATGACCTTTGCATGGACTCGAAGGGGCGTATCTATTTTACGGACCCGAGGTATGGATCGAGGGAGGGGATGGAGATAACAGACAAAAACCTCGGGGTCGGTATTTTAAGCCTGCCCGGTCCGTTGATGATGCAACCCCAGATCGTCGCCGACTGGAATCGTTTTCAAAACGATGAGAGCAAGCGTCTGAGTAAAAAGAATTCCAGAATCAGCTCAATCGATGATTTGTTAACGAAAGGCAATGCCATGAAACCATTCCATCCTTTGGTTGAAGGCGTGTATCGCATCAACCAATGTGGCTTGCCTCCAGGGCTTTGTGGCTTTGCGTATGAAATTCAAAGCATCACTCGAGTTCTGGCTGACGGAGCAGAACGTCCCAACGGCATCCTCATCTCTCCGAATGATCACCATCTCTACATCGCCGACAACAACAACAGCACCCACGGCGGCTCACGCAAACTCCTGCGCTACACCCTCGATAAAAACGGCGACATGAAACCCGGCTCACGCAAAGTCATCTTCGACTGGAAAGACGGTCGCGGTCCTGATGGCATAAAGATGGATCATGAGGGCCGCATCTATGTGGCAGCAGGTACGAACAAACCCACCGAATTCGAAACCACACGCTACAAGGCGGGGTGCTACATTCTCTCGCCTTCAGGACGCTTGCTCGACTTCATCCCCGTGGCTCCGGACGAGTGCTGCAACTGCGCCTTCGGAGGCAAGGACGGCAAGACGCTTTTCATCACCTCCGGCGGTCATCTTTGGAGCGTGCCGCTGCGTTGAACTTCACCTCATTCTGCTTTATCTTATCTTTCGCATGAATCTCAATCTGAACCGACCCATCTCGCGCCGCACCATGCTGAAGAGCACCGGCATCACGCTCGCGCTGCCGTTTCTCGAATCCATGCTGAAGGCGGGCCAGACGGCGACGGTGCCGAGGCGCATGGTCGCTATTGAAACGAACATGGGCATCATCCCCCAGTTCTTCTTCCCTGAGAAGGGCGGACGTGACTATGCGCTGACGCCGTATCTGCAAAAGCTGGCGCAGCATCGGGAGAAGATGACGGTTTTCTCCGGCGTGAGCCTGCCTGGGGTCACAGGAGGGCATGCAGCGGAGAAATGCTTTCTCACGGGCACGCCGCATCCTGATCGCGGCGGCTTCCGCAACTGGGTGTCGCTGGATCAATTTGCCGCCGAGCATGTGGGTGTGGCCACTCGGCATCCTTCGCTCTCGCTTGCGATGGTCAGCGATGGTTCGCCGACGCTCAGCTACACGCGTAGCGGTGCGCCGATCCCGGCGGAGAAAAGCCCGAGCAAGCTGTTTCAAAAACTCTTTGTACAAGGCAAGGCTAGCGAGGTGGAGGCCAATGTCGAGGCGCTGCGCCAGGGCCGCAGCATGCTCGACTTCGTAGGCGCGCAGTCCAAGCGCCTCAATCAAACACTCACCCATGCCGACAAGCAGCGCATGGATGAGTACTTCACCTCCGTGCGTGAACTGGAGAAACGCCTGCATGCCGCCGAGGAGTGGGAGTACAAGCCCAAGCCCTTGGTCAAAAACGCCGCACCTGCCGACATCGATGATGCGCGTGAGTTTATAGCGAAGACGAAGCTCATGTTTGAGGTGATGAAGCTCGCGCTGGAAAGCGACTCCACGCGGATCATCACGCTCTTCATCGACACCGGCGTCATTCACAACATCACGCACCACGGCAACCGCCCCGAGGCTCTGGCCGAGTTGCGTGCCAAGGAAGAAGCGCAGTTCGAAGCGCTCAATGGTTTCCTCACGGCGCTCGATGGGACCAAAGAAGAAGGCCAGACGCTGCTGGACCGCACGCAGGTGCTCTATGGAACTCCGATGGGCAGTGCGAACTCGCACAGCAATGTGAACCTGCCCGTGCTCCTGGCCGGTGGCGGCTTCAAGCACGGCCAGCATCTCGCCTTCGACACGCAGAACAATTATCCATTGAGCAATCTCTATCTCTCCATGCTGCATCGTCTCGGCGTTGAGACGGATGAGTTCTCCACCGCTAAAGGCACGATGAAGGGGCTGGAACTAGCATGATGAAACCGCTCGCCTTCGCCCTCCTCGCCTGCGGCCTGCAGGCCGCCGAACCTACCGCCGCCTTTTTCGACACGCATTGCATCGACTGCCACGACGCGGACACGCACAAAGGCAATCTCGATCTCAGCGCCCTCAAGCAGGATTTCGGCGATGCGGAGAACTTCGCCAAGTGGGTGAAGATTCATGACCTCATCGAGACGGGCGAGATGCCACCAAAGAAAAAGGCGCGCCCACCTGCTGCGGATGTCAAAGCTGTGACTGGTTGGCTGAACACCGCACTCATCAAGGCCGAGCACCTCGACACCGCAGGCCGCACCGGCGTGCGCCGCCTCACGCGCAGCGAGTATGAAAACACCGTGCGTGATCTCTTTGATCTGCCGGGCATCGCCTTGCAGGCAGGGCTGCCCGCCGATGGTTCGGCGCATGGCTTCGACAACAACAGCGACGCCCTCGACATCTCGCATGTGAATCTGGCGCGCTACATCGAGGCAGCGGACAAGACGCTGGACATGGCCATCGCCACGCGGCCCACGGCTCCCGCGTCGGAGATCGTGCGTCTCTCGCTCGCGCGCAACTACGAGCCGGACATCATGCTCATGCAGGGCGATGCGATGCTGCTGCGCGACAAGAAGATCGACCCCGTCTTTCCGCCTGCTGGTGAATACGGGCACGTGAACCAGGGCGCGCATGAACAACTCGGCATCTTTGACCGCATGAGCAGCGTGGGCGTCTTCCGGCATGAGGATGAATCCTGGAACGCCTACTTCCGTCACTTCGCCGCGCTCTATCCGGGCCGCTATCGTGTACGGGCCTCGTTCTATAGCTTCCAGTGGGATCAGGGCAAGATTCTGCCTTCACGCGGCACTGAGGCGGCGCGGCTCTCCGTGGTGCAGTTCAATGAAAACGGACGCGGCGGCCAGCACCCGAGCTACGTTCTCGGATATTATGATGCACCGTCGTTGGAGTCGAAGGTTCACAACCTGGATGTGTGGCTGAATTTCAAAGAGACGCTCGGCTTCAATGTCGCCTCGCTCGCGCCCGTCGTGCTGTATCGCGTCGGCACCTGGGGTCAGAAAGACCGCACCATGGGCTACACGGGGCCGTGCATTGCGAATGACTGGGTGGAGATCGAAGGCCCGCTGAATGACGTGTGGCCGCCGCGCAGCCACAAGCTGCTCTTTGGCGATCTGCCGCTCACCGAGTTCAAAGGTGCACGGCCTCCGGTGCGCAGGCCACTGAAGCAGGAAGTCATTGGCACTCGGAACAAACCGGAGCCGGAGAAAGGCATCTGGACTGTGGAGCCCGCAGAGCCTCTCGCAGCCGCAGACCGTTTGCTCGCCCACTTTTTGCCCAAAGCTTTTCGTCGGCCTGTTGGAGATGACGTGCGCCAGCAATACGTTGCGCAGGTCGATGCACGCCTCAAAGCAGGCGACTGCTTTGAAACCGCGATGCGCTGGGTGTACCGCGCCGCGCTGTGCTCGCCGGATTTTCTTTATCACATCGAGCCCGTAAACAAACTCGATGACCAGGCACTCGCCGCGCGCCTGTCTTACTTCCTGTGGAACTCCGCCCCGGATGCCGAGCTGCTGCAGCATCCGCGAGACTTTCACACGCAGGTGGAGCGCCTGCTCAAAGATCCCAAATCGCAGCGCTTCATCGACGATTTCCTCGGTCAGTGGCTCAAGCTGCGCTCCATCGGTGCGAATGATCCCGACAAGAAGCTCTATCCTGAATTCAGCCCCTATATGCAGGACAGCATGGTGGCCGAAACGCGCGCCTACTTCCGCGAACTCATCGAGAAGAACCTCGATGCCGGTGCTCTGGTGCAGTCGGACTTTGCCATGCTCAATGAGAAGCTCGCGGTGCATTACGGCATCTCCGGTGTGAGCGGTCCGGCCATTCGTCGTGTGGCCCTGCCGAAGGATTGCGCGCGCGGTGGTTTTCTCACGCAGGCTGCGGTGCTGAAAGTCACGGCGAATGGCACTACGACCTCGCCGGTGGTACGCGGTGCGTTTGTGATGGCGCGACTGCTCGGCAAACCGCCTGAACCCCCGCCGCCGAATGTTCCAGCCGTAGAACCGGACGTGCAGGGTGCCACCACCATTCGCGAGCTGCTCGACAAACACCGTGCGGACGCCACCTGCGCTTCTTGCCATGCGAAGATCGATCCGCCGGGATTCGCGATGGAGTCCTTCGATGTCATCGGCGGGTTCCGTGACCGCTATCGCTCGCTGCATGAGAAGGGCGACCCCGCACCGCGCGGCAGCATCGACCCCAAGATTGGCATCAGTTTCAAGCTCGGTCCGAAGGTGGATGCGAGCGGGCAGTTCGCCGACGAACGCAAGTTTGGCGGCATCGCTGATTTCAAGAGCATGCTCGCTGCCGACAAGCACACGCTGCTGCGGAACCTCGCACAGCAGCTTGTCATTTATTCCACCGGCCGAGATGTGTCCTTCAGCGATCGCGCTGCTTTGAACGACATCGTGGCCCGCACCGAAAAGCAGGGCGGCGGCATCCGCACCCTGCTGCATGAGATTGTCCTCAGCCCTCTTTTCCAAACCCGCTGATGAAACACTTTCTTCTCATCTTCAGCCTCATCGCGCTGCATCTGCAGGCGGATGAATCCAAACACCGCATCATCGGTCTCAGTGAACCCTCCCGTGAGCAGGATCTGCGTGAGCAGGTCAAAACCATGCCCGAGGTCGAACTCGCGGCCCTCAGCTTCGACACCGCCGAAGTCACCTTCCGCTATGACGCCGCGAAGTTGATGCCCGGCTACAATCCGAAAAAGCCGCCAGCGCCTGAAGCCATCACCAAACGTCTGGAAGACCTCCTGCGCGCCGCTTCCAATGGCACCTTCACCTTGGTGCCGCTCTCCACTCTGCCAGCCGACAAGCTGCAGAAGATTGAGATCCAGTGCGGCCTGCTCGACTGCAAAGGCTGCCGTTATGGAGCCTACATCGCCATCGCGAAACTCGACGGCGTCGAACGTGCCACCGTCAACGAGAAAGCCCTGCTCACCGTGTGGATCGATCCCGCCAAGACCAAACGTGAAGTCCTCGAAGCTGCCTTGAAAAAAGGCAACGTTGAACTCAAGACGCTATGAAAACCGCCGTCCTCTTTTGGCTCGTGACCGCGAGTTTGTTAGCGCAGGAACTGCCCGACATCCGCACCATACCAGCCGATCTCGAAGTGCCCGCCTTGAGTGCAGGCCCACCTGCTCCCGGCAAGCGCGTCAAAGTGGGACTGCATGTGCTCTATCTGCCAACCGATTGGAAACCGGGCGCAAAGATGCCGGTGATCGTCGAACTCGCTGGCAATGGCGGCTACACCAATAAGTTCGGCGATGTCAGCACCGGCCTGCCCGAAGGCAGCAACCTCGGCTACGGCCTCTCTGCGGGTCGCGGCTTCATCTGGCTGTGCTCGCCGTATTTGAACGAAAAAGGCGATGCCATCGCGATCACCTGGTGGGGCAATCCGCCGACGTATGATCCGCAGCCGACACTGAAATACTTGCGTGAGACCGTGAAGTCCGTGTGTCGTGACTATGGCGGCGATGAGTCGAAGGTTGTGCTGTGTGGATTCTCGCGCGGAGCCATCGCCTGCAATTATCTGGGGCTTTACGATGATGAGACGGCCAAGCTGTGGTGCGGGTTTTTGTCTTACAGTCATTACGACGGCGTCAGGACTTGGCCGTATCCTGGTTCAGATCGCGCATCGGCGCTGGTTCGGCTGCAACGTCTTGGCAACCGACCCCAGTTCATCTGTGGCGAAGGCTCGAATGCCCAGGAGACCGAAGCCTATCTGCGCCCGCTGCTGCCCAATGCCGACCTCACTTTCCTGAGCACCGGCTTCCGCAATCACAACGACGCTTGGACTCTGCGGCCAAGTCCTGTGCGTGACAAAGCAAGAGAGTGGCTGCGTAGAGTCACTGCGGTGGCCGTGAGGTCCGAATGATTGGGTGAATGGACCGGAAAGCGAGGCGAAGCTCGAACAAGGGCGTCCGCACCTTGCAACCCACGCGTAACCGGATACCTGCTATACCATTCTCCATCACACATGAAGCAGTTGTTCCATTCCATCGGTGCCATGGTGCTGATCCTCGGGTTGCTTGGTTGCAAGCGTCCGCCATCCAACCTGCTGCAGGGCTATGTGGAGGGTGAGTTTGTGTATGTGTCGTCACCACTGGGCGGCAAGCTGACGAAGCTGAATGTGCAGCGTGGCGCCCAGGTGAAGGAGGGGGATGTGCTGTTTGCGCTGGAGGACGTCGCTGAAACGGCAGCGCGCGATGAGGCGAACCACCGGCTGCAGCAGGCCAAAAATACTCTGGAAGATGCACAGAAAGGCAAGCGGCCTTCGGAAATCGAGTCCATCCAGGCGCAGTTAAAGCAGGCGCGTGAGGCGTCGGCCTTGGCTGAGATCGAGCTCGCGCGGCAGCTTGAGCTAACGAAGTCCGGCGCGGTAGCAGTGGACAGCACGGATCAAGCCCGCAGTGCGAACATCCAGAACCACAAACGCGTTGAGCAACTGGAGGCGGATTTGAAAACCGCCGGTCTTGGCCTGCGCAGTGATGCGGTGGCGGCGCTGGAAGCGGAGGTGAAGGCACGTGAGGCGACACTGGCCAAGGCGGCGTGGGATCTCGCGCAGAAGCAGCAAAGCGCGCCGCAGGCAGGAGTGGTGAACGACACGCTCTATCGCGCCGGTGAAATGGTGGTGGCGGGCAGGCCCGTGGTGTCACTGCTGCCGCCGGCCAACATCAAGGTGCGCACCTTTGTGCCGGAGACGCGGCTGACGACCTTGAAGGTGGGTGACGCGGTGAAGGTTCGTCTCGATGGTGTGGCCGAGGCGCTGAGTGCGAAGGTCAGCTTCATCGCGCCCCAGGCGGAATACACGCCGCCGGTGATCTACAGCCAGGAGAACCGCAGCAAGCTGGTGTTCATGATTGAGCTGCGCTTTGACGATGCGGTGGCGGCGAAACTGCATCCAGGGCAGCCGGTTGATGTCGAATTCGCGCCCTGACCAACGATGAGCGAAGAACTGGCCATCGACGTGAAAGGCATGACGAAGCGCTTCGGCACGCGCACGGTCGTGAACAAGATCGACCTGCAAGTGCGCAGGGGCGAGATCTATGGCTTTCTAGGTCCCAATGGCAGCGGCAAGACCACCTTCATCCGCATGCTGTGCGGTCTGCTCAAGGCGGACGAAGGCAGCGGCACCTGCCTGGGGTTTGATGTCATCAAGCAGAGTGAGGAGATCAAAAAGCAGGTCGGGTACATGACGCAGCGTTTCAGCTTCTACGAAGACCTAAGCATCCGTGAGAATCTGGATTTCGTGGCGCGCATGTATGGCATCAAAGACCGCAAAACGGCGGTGAGTGCTTCCATCGAACGACTCGGTCTTGCGGGGCGTGAGCGCCAGCTTGCGGGCCAGTTGTCAGGCGGCTGGAAGCAGCGGCTCGCACTGGCGGCGTGTTTGATTCACGAGCCCAAGCTGCTCTTGCTCGATGAACCTACCGCAGGTGTTGACCCCAAGGCGCGCCGTGATTTCTGGGAGCAGATCCACCAACTCGCTGCCGAAGGGCTGACGTTTCTCATCACCACCCATTACATGGATGAGGCCGAGCGCTGCCACCGGCTGGCCTACATCGCCTATGGCAATCTGCTCACGCATGGCACAGTGCAAGAGGTGATCGAAAGCGCGCACCTCACCACTTGGTCGGTCAAGGGGAACGATTTGATCAAACTCGCCGCGCAGCTTCGGGGCAAGCCCGGCGTGCATCAAGCCGTTGCGTTTGGCACCACACTGCATGTGAGCGGCGGCGATGCAGCGGCATTGGAGCAGGCCATCGGGCCGTTTCGCAAGGATTACGAATGGTCGCTCATTCGCTCTGGCTTGGAGGACGTGTTCATTCACCTGATGGATCAATCGCAGGACAACTTCGCCGCATGAGCCACCGCTTCTCCATCACTCGCTTTTTGGCGATCATCATCAAGGAGTTCATCCAGATGCGGCGGGACCGCGTGACCTTTGGCATGATGGTCGGCATTCCGCTGCTGCAGCTCACGCTGTTTGGCTTTGCCATCAATTCCGATCCCAAGCACTTGCCCGCCGCCGTGCTCGTGAATGATCAGGGACCGCAGGCGCGCACGCTGCTTAGCGCCATCCGCAACAGCGGCTACTACGAGTTTGTGCAGCAGGTGCACAGCGAGGCCGAGGCACGTGAGGTGCTGGAGCATGGCGAAGTACAGTTCGTCATCACCATCCCGCAGGATTTTTCTCGCGACCTCCTGCGCGGTGACAAACCCACGCTGCTGATCGAAGCCGATGCGACGGACCCTGCCGCGACGAGCAATGCCATCAACATCCTGCGCCCGCTGTTGACGACGGCACTGCTGAACGACTTCAAGGGTCCGCTTGGCTACCTGGCGCAAGACGTGGCTCCCATTGATCTGCGTATTCACGCGCTGTACAACCCGGAAGCCATCACGCAGTACAACATCGTTCCCGGCCTCATGGGAGTGGTGCTCACGATGACGATGGTCATGATCACTGCGCTGGCCATCACGCGTGAGCGCGAACGTGGCACGATGGAAAACCTGCTCTCCATGCCGACGCGCCCGTTTGAAGTGCCGCTGGGAAAAATCATTCCTTACATGTTTGTCGGCTACATTCAGGTGGTGCTCATTTTGGTCGCCGCGCACTTCCTCTTTCATGTGCCGATGTTGGGAAATCTCGGCCTGCTGTTTGTCGCCGCGTTTGTCTTCATCGCCGCAAATCTCGCGGTGGGCATCACCTTCTCGACGCTGGCCACCAACCAACTCCAGGCCGTGCAGGGGTCGTTCTTTTTCTTCCTGCCCTCGCTGCTGCTCTCTGGTTTCATGTTTCCCTTCCGTGGCATGCCGCAGTGGGCGCAGACCATCGGCGAGTTGCTGCCACTCACGCACTTCCTGCGCATCGTGCGTGGGGTGCTGCTCAAAGGGAACACGTTTGCCGACATTTCGCTGCAGCTCTGGCAGATTGCGGTGTTTGCCCTCGTTGCCCTGATCATCGGGGTGCTGCGCTATCGGCAGACGCTGGATTGAGTGGAATCCCAAGGTCTTTGCCCGCGCTCCGCAGAAACTGCAGAAGCTCGAAAGACTCGCCCCTGTAAACCGCTTCTTATGGGCATGATGCTTCGCCACGCCCTGTGTTCCGCTCTTCTTCTTACGCCCTGCTTTGCTGAATCGAACTGGCCGCAGTTTCGTGGCGAGGGAGGACTGGGCCTCGGCACGGGGAAGCCGCCGGTGGAGTTCGGTGCGGATAAGAATTTGAAGTGGCAGGTGGAGGTGCCGTTTGGGCATTCGTCTCCGTGCCTCTGGCAGGACAAGATCGCGCTCACGGGTCTCGATGGCGGCAAGCTGGTCACGATTTGCCTGAGCCGAAAGGACGGGCATGAGCTGTGGCGTGCGGCGGCTCCGGTGGAGAAGGTCGAAGGCGCGCACCGCATCGGCAGTCCGGCCACACCGACCTGCTGTACGGATGGTGAGCGCTTGATCGCCTACTTTGGCTCCTACGGCGTGCTGGCGTATGATTGGAACGGCAAGGTGCTGTGGCAGAAGCCGCTGCCACCGCCGATCGTGGAGTTTGGCACCAGCGCTTCGCCGATCATTGTGGATGGCAAGGTGATCATTGTGGCCGATCAGGATGTGGGCAGCTACATGGTCGCGCTGGATGTGAAGACGGGCGAGCCGGTGTGGCGTGTGGACCGCAGTGAATTCCGCCGCAGCTTTTCCACGCCGTTCATCTGGCGTCATGACGGCATCGAGGAACTCATCGTGAGTGGATCGCTCCGGACGCGCAGCTACGATCTCAAGGACGGCAAGCTGCGCTGGTCTGCCAGTGGCATGGCGCGTGTGTCCAATACGAGCCCCATTGCGATGGGCGATGTGCTGATCGTCTGCGGCTGGAACGCGGGTGGTGATCCCGACGACCGCGTGGAGATGGAACCGCATGACGCCTTCCTCGCCGCGCATGACGCCGACAAAAACGGCCTGCTAAGCGAGAAGGAGTTTCCCGAGGGACCGCTGCGCGACCGCTTCACCATCATCGACGCGGACAAGAACGGCACGGTCAACCAGGCCGAGTATGACGCCATGCGTGCGATCTTTGCGAATGCGGCGAACCAGCTCTTCGCCATCAAGGCCGGCGGCAGCGGCGACATCACTGACACGCACGTGATCTGGCGGCAGACAAAGCACCTGCCCTATGTGTTCTCTCCGGTCATCTCCAACGGGCGACTCTTCACCGTGAAAGGCGGCGGCCTCGCCTCCGCCTACGATGCCAAAAGCGGCAGCCCTATTTTTCAAGCGGAGCGCCTGGATGCCTCCGGCGAGTACTACGCCTCCGCCGTCACTGCTGATGGCCGCGTGTACGTCACATCCCAGCGCGGTGTGATCTCCGTGCTCGATGCGGCGAGCGATACGCTGAAAGTGCTGGCAAAAAACGACCTCAAAGCGCCCGTGTTTGCTTCACCGGCGATTGTCGATGGCGTGATCTACGTGCGCACGAACAAGCACTTGTGCGCGTTTGGTCACTGAGAGACGAATCGCTACGTGCGTTCGAGATAGACCACAAAAATCAACCGCCCATTCTTCCAGGGAGGTCCGCCGATGAACAGGGGGCTGTCTTTGCGCAGGATGGCATCGCTTTTGACCAAAACCTGATGCCGACGCCAGACCTGGAGATGGAGATTCAGCCCATCTTTTTCAGCCGGACCTTTCGAGTCAATTTTCATGAACAGATCCTGGGAAGGAACGATCCAGGATTCATATTCACGAAAAATGTCCTGCCGGTGCTGGCCGAGAACTTCGAAGTGTTTGAACGGAAACACCTTGGCCAGACGCTCGTGGAGTTTTGGCAGATCGGCGTGCTCTGGTTCCTTGCCTCCGGTCAACTTCTCTGAATCGTTGGTGGCGAAAATGAGCGCACCCCAGACGTGGCCGTCCGTCGCGTGTTTGACGGAAGTCATCACCGCCTGAGGGGGGGCTTCTTGGGCACAGACTGTCGCTGCGCAGAAAAGCAGACCAAGAACTGGGAGAAAGACTTTCATCCTTCGGGCGAGATCAGCGGATTTCCAAGGGAGTCATGGGAGATCATGAACACAGCGGCACCTTTCTCGTCGTACATGGTCGTTGAGGCGAGTTCGGGCTCCATTTCACTGCGCTGGATGTTGACTCCAGAGATGTGTTTGTCAGCGGGCATGGCATCCAGGCCATCAAGCATGAGCACCGTGGCATCGGCCTCGTGGTCATGGTAGGTGCGTGCCTGCACTCGAAGATTGGGAGTGTAGGAGCTGAGGATCATGCTTTCCGAATCGTCAGCTGAGGCCGGTTGCAGCAGGAAAAAGCCCAGCACTGCCAAAGCAGCAGCACCGACCAGCGCAAACCATGGCTGGGTCAGCCATTGAAACATGGCACTCCAACTGGTGGCTGCCTGCTTGGAGCGGGCGTCATCCAGCGCCATCTGGGTGATGCGCACTTCGATCTGGGTGTTGAAATAATCCGCGTGCGGAACGCGAATTTCGGCGGGCATGTGGCTGCGCAGGCTGGCGCTCAGAGAGCGCATTTTCTGGGCTTCGGTGGCCAGCGCAGGTTCGAGCTTGAGGCGTTCCTCAAACGTGGCGCGTTCAGTTTCGTTCATCTCGCCATCGATCCAGCGGATGAGATCGTGTTCTTCAGAGGGATGTTTCATAAACGTCGTGGAGTTGTTCCTGAAGTTTCTTGCGGGCGTAGAAGAGGCGCGACATCACGGTGCCGAGAGAGCAGGGGATGAGCGCGGCGATTTCTTCATAAGCGAGCCCTTCGACTTCGCGCAGGACGATGACCTGGCGGTGTTCGGGCGAAAGTGTGGCGATGGCGGCTTGAATGCGCTGGCCGAGCTCGGCGTTGCGCAGGGCGGTGTCGGGAGCGAGATCGCCATGCGGCGTGGCTTCCGCGCCGACGGCGATGCGGTGTTCGACGCGTTCGTCGTCGAATTCACCATCTCCCTGGATTTTCTTCTTCCGCAGCCAGTCATAGCTGACGTTGTGGGCTATGCGGTAGAGCCAAGTGTAAAATCCCGCATCGTGTTTGAACGTCGGCAGAGCACGCCAAGCCTTGATGAAGGCCTCTTGGGCGAGGTCCCATGCTTCGGTTTCGTTCTGGATGAGGTGATAGGTCATGGCGTAGATCCTCCCACGGTAGCGCGTGACGAGAACGTCAAAGGCGCGGGTGTCGCCTGCTTGGCTGCGTTTGACCAAGTCGAGGTCGGAGACTTCGCCAGGGTCAGTCGAGGCTGCGGCAGGCATGGAGTGTTAATGGCAAAGGATTGACGGCCTTGACTGGGGATTTATTCAGGTTTCAGGCCCGATTGGAGCCAAAAAAATGCGCAGATCGTGGAATCAGGGTATTTTCAGGCTCTGGCCTGGGCGGATCAGATCGCTGCTGAGGCCGTTGGCAGCCTTGATTTTTGCCACGGAAGAGCCCTTTTTCCGCGCGATGGAGGAAAGGGTGTCGCCTTTCGCGACCGTGTATTTCGGTTTTGTGGACTTTTTAGCAGTGGTTTTTGCCGCCGACTTGGAAGACGTGCCCTTCTTTTTCGTGCTGGATACCGTAGCCTTCTTGGAGGTGGTCGAATGACTGGACGATGGCGTCACTTTTTTCGAGCTGCTAAATTCGTAGGGGCTGGCTGGGGCCTCGGGCTGAGCCGGGAAGGAGTTGGGAGCAGGCGGGGTCTGGTACTTCGGCGTAGAGGAGGCGACGCCGCCCGGGCCTGGGTAAGGATTGTAGTGACCGTCGTTGCCGTAATTGGAGGCATAGGGGTCGCTGCTGCTGGATTTCTTCGTGTTCTCACACGAAACCAAAGCTAGGCAGGTGGCGGAAAACGCAATGAAACGAAGGGCAGTCATGATGGGGAGAGGTAGCAGCCAGCAAATCTGCATGGCAAAGAACCAGCGCACTAATGAAATCGGGCGCATCCTTTTCAATGCCTAATTTGCCACTGATGCGCCTGCGCTGCGATTTCCTGAGGTTGGCGAAATAGCGGCAGCCAGCGCAGCGTTGTCCCCTGAGGGAAATCTTGCGATACAAACCTTGCCAATTCGCTCGGCATTCCCTAGCTTCGCGTCCCACCCCATGAAAATCGGATTCAATCTTCTGCTCTACTCAGGCCACATCACCGAGGCCAACTATCCAGTCATCGAAAAACTCAAGGCCGTCGGCTATGATGGAGTTGAAGTTCCAATCTTCGACGTCAGCAATCCGGCGCACTTCAAAGGCATCGGCCAGGTGCTGAAGGACAACGGCCTGGAATGCACGGCCGTCACCGTGCTGCCGGATGAAGCGCACAATGCGATCAGCCCCGTCGCGGCGAATCGCCAGGGTGCCATTGATCATCTCAAGCGAGTGATCGAGTGCGCGCACAACGCCGGCGTGCAGACGCTGGTGGGGCCTTATTACCAGGTGCTGGGCCAGTTCACCGGGGCTTTCCCTTCGGAAGCTGAACTCGCAGGTGCTGCCGAAGTGCATCGCGCCATCGCTCCCGTGGCAGAGGCTGCGGGCGTGAAGTGCGCCATCGAAGCATTGAACCGCTTCGAGGCTCATCTGCTCAACACGATGGAGCAGGCCGCTGCGTATGTGAAGCGGGTCGATCATCCGAATTTCGGCACGATGTACGACACCTTCCACGCCAACATCGAGGAGAAGAACCCACTGGCGGCCATCGATACGGTGTTTGCCTCCGGCAAGCTCAATCATGTGCACATTTCTGAAAATGACCGCGGCACACCTGGACGCGGCCACATCAACATCGTCGAGCAGATCAAGCACCTCAAAAAGATCGGCTACGACGGCTGGCTGACCATCGAGGCCTTTGGCAGCGCCCTGCCAGACCTTGCCGCCGCCACCCGTGTCTGGCGCGACTTCTTCCCGAACACCGAGCAAGTTTACACTGAAGGCTACGCGCTGATCAAAAACGCGCTCGCCTGATTTCAAGCCACGTCCGACTCACCCATTCTTCCCATGAATACACCGACCACCACCCCCGCTGCGGCCACTTCGCGCCGTCAGTTTATCGGCACCACTGCCGCCGCAAGTGCGCTTACCGTTGCCCAGTCCGCCTGGGCCGCTGGCAGCGACGAAATCAAAATCGGCCTCATCGGCTGCGGCGGTCGCGGCACCGGCGCTGCTGGCCAGGCTCTTAGCACCAAGCAAGAGGGAGTCACTCTCCACGCTGTGGGCGACGCCTTCAAAGAAAAAGCTGATGGCGCACTGAGCAACCTGCGCAACAAAGTCCCCGACAAGGTGAAGGTCGATGACTCCCGCGTTTTTGCTGGCACCGATGCGTACAAGAAGGTCATCGATTGCTGCGATCTCGTCATCCTCACCACCCCTCCCGGCTTCCGCCCGTATCACTTCGAAGCTGCCGTGAACGCTGGTAAAAACATCTTCATGGAAAAGCCTGTGGCCGTGGACGCCCCCGGCGTGCGCAAGGTGCTGGAGATGGCCAAAATCGCTGACGAAAAGAACCTCAAGGTCGTCTGCGGCCTGCAGCGTCGTTATCAGAACTGCTACCGCGAAGCCCTCACCCAGGTGAAGGAAAACGGCGTCATCGGCGACATCGTTTCCGGCCAGGTGTACTGGAACGGCGGCGGCATCTGGTTCCGTGACAAGCGCCCGGACCAGTCCGAACTCATGTATCAGATCAACAACTGGTACTTCTTTACCTGGCTTTGCGGTGACCACATCAACGAGCAGCACATCCACAACATCGACGTGGCCAACTGGTTCCTCGGCGGTCCTCCCGTCAGTGCCGCAGGTATGGGCGGTCGTCAGCAGCGCGTGGACAAGAAGTTCGGCCAGATCTATGACCACCACTACGTGGAGTACACCTATGCCAACGGTGTCCGCGTCAACAGCCAGTGCCGCCACCAGTCCGGCGTGAGCAATGCCGTGCGCGAAGAATTCACCGGCACCAAGGGCAAGATCTACCTCGACAACAGCGGCCGCTGCTACGCCAACAACCACAAAGGCGAAACCATCTGGAAATATCGCCCAGGTGGCAAGGACGCAGCCGCTGGCAAAGGCGGTGCCAAGAAGCTTGATCCAGATCCATATCAGACCGAGCACGACACCCTGCAGGCCGCTATTCGTGAGAACAAGCCCATCAACAATGCTTACTACGGTGCTGAGTCCACCATGACTGCGGTCATGGGCCGCATGGCCACCTACTCCGGCAAGGAACTGAAGTGGGAGGAAGTCCTGAACTCCAAGGTTCAGCACATGCCGAACATCATCACGCCAGAGTCCGAGCCACCCGTCAAGCCAGACGCCGACGGCTGGTATCCGATCGCCATCCCCGGCAAGGATATTCCTGGCGCACCGGTGGTGTGATACACTGGACTTGAATGATTCTACGGTCCCGGTCGCAGTGATGCGCCGGGGCCTTTTTATTGGTTGGCTGAATGATGAAACTCTTGCCAAGCACACGTTCCCTTCGCTACAACCAAGCTTCATGAATACCAGCCGCCGCACCTTCCTTACCAGCTTCGCCGTTTCCGCTGTCACCACGACCCTGCTCTCCCGCGATTGGTCCGGCCAGACGCCAGAGCGCTATCCTGACCCCGATGTCATTGTGCTGGAGCCGGAGTTTGAAAAGCTCATTCAGGGGAACTCGCCCATCCGCCGCCTGCACACCGGTATGCTCTGGGCGGAAGGCCCGGCCTGGAACGGCAGCGGCAACTACCTCGTGTGGAGCGACATCCCCAACAACGCGCAGATGCGCTACCTGCCTGAAGACGGCCACGTCTCGGTGCTGCGCAACAACGCCAACAACAGCAACGGCAACACCTTTGATTTGCAAGGCCGCCAGATCTCCTTTGAGCACGCCACGCGCCGGGTCGTCCGCTACGAACTCGACGGCAAGATCACGGTGCTGGCTGACAAGTTTGAGGGCAAACCGCTCAACGCACCCAATGACGGTGCCGTGCATCCCGACGGCTCCATCTGGTTCACCGACCCCGGCTACGGCAGCATGATGGATTACGAAGGCAACAAGGGGGAGCTGCTGCTGAAGGAGGCCGTTTATCGCATCGATTCGAGTGGGGAGATCACGAAGATCACTGAGGATCTGGAGAAGCCGAATGGGCTGTGCTTTTCGCCGGATTATAAGAAGGTGTATGTGGCTGACACCGGCTCACCGAAGAACATCCGCGTTTATGAGATGGATGGGAAGAAGGTGAAGAATGGGAAGGTGTTTGCGGTGATGAATGAGGATGTGAATAAGACGATGCCTGAAGTTGTCAGGAGGATTGAGGAAATACATAAAGAGTTCTACCCAAACACTCTGGTCCCAAGAAGGTTGATGGTACCACAACCAGCCCTGTCGCCGGAAGAAGAGAAAAAGACGCTCGAAGAGCGGATGAAAGCCGATCTTCAGAGGCAGATTCAAAAGAGCGAAAAGAGTCAGGAATATGACGACCTACGTTACAAAAAACAGCGCTGGATAGACAAGAACACTCCTTTTCTTGTCTCAAGAACTGGAGGCAAAGGCGGTTCCGACGGCATCCGCTGCGATATCGAAGGCAACCTCTGGGCCAGCGCGGGTTGGGTGGGCGCTGGCTACGATGGCGTCCACGTTTTCAATCCTGAGGGCAAACGTATCGGTCAGATCAAGCTTCCCGAAACCGTCAGCAATCTCTGCTTCGGTGGCCCGAAACGGAATCGCCTTTTCATCACGGCATCGCAGAGTCTTTATTCGCTCTACGTGAATACGCGCGGGGCGCATCATTGCTGAACAAGATTGGAGACGTTCGGTTTGGCCGCAGAGGAGCAAAGAGGCAGAGGGAGCAGAGAATTTGAATTCATTCAGAGCCTCTGCCACCTCTGCTCCTCCGCCCCATTGCGGCAAATGCGAACAGCCCATGGCAGCCGCAGTTCCTTGATCTCAAGTGCTAGGCACGCTAAACGAGGGCATGGATGAATCGTACACGCAGCGCTTCGGCGGCATCGGGCGGCTTTATGGGGCTGCGGCGCTGCCGCGTCTTGCGGCTGCGCATGTGGCCATCGTGGGTGTTGGGGGTGTGGGTTCTTGGGTCGTGGAGGCGTTGGTGCGCAGTGGCATTGGCGAGTTGACGTTGATCGACATGGATGACGTCTGCATCACCAACACGAACCGCCAGCTTCCGGCGCTGGCGCATACCATCGGTGTTTCCAAGGTGGATGTGCTGGCCGCGCGCGTGGCGGAGATCAATCCTGCGTGCCGGGTGAACCGCGTCATTGAGTTCCTCACTGAATCGAATGTGGATCGCCTGCTCGCGCCGAACTTTGATTTTGTGGTCGATGCGGTGGATCGCACTTCAATTAAGGCGCTCATCATCGCCAGGTGCCATGCACGCGGGCTGCCGGTCATCACCTCCGGCTCCGCTGGCGGGCGGCGCGATCCCACGGTTATCAAAATCGCCGACCTCGGTCACGCCGGGGCCGATCCGCTGCTCCGAGGCGTGCGTCAGTGTCTGCGGCGGGAATATGACTTCGCCAAAAGCGAGCAGGGCCGTCCGATCACGATGGACATCCCCTGCGCCTTCTCCACGGAGAAACCAGTGTTTCCGTGGGCCGATGGCTCCTGCTCTCTCGAACCCGAAACCGGCGCTGAAACCGGCCTCCGCCTCGACTGCGCCGCTGGCTTTGGTGCAGCGACGTTTGTCACCGGCACGTTTGGTTTTGTGCTCGCGGCGGAGGTGGTGAAGCGGCTGACGAAAGCGGGGTGAGCCGCCTAGCGTCAGAGCGCTTTATTTCACCACCGGCTTGCCCGCCGACTGCCAGCCGCCGAAGCCGCCATCCAGGTGGATGAGGTGGGTGAAGCCGAGCTTTTCGAAAATCGGGAGGGCGCGGGTGCTGCGGCCGCCGGCCTGGCAGTGGACGAGCGTGGGCTGGGTCTTGTCGAGTTTGCCGAGCTGGGCTTCGAAGTCGCTGGACATGATGTCGATGTTCTTAGCGCCTTTGATGTGGCCGTCTTTGAACTCGTCCGGCGTGCGCACATCAACGACGGCGACTTTGCCGTTGGCAATGATTTGGGCGGCCTCTTCGGCTTTGACGTGTTTGACGGGATCTGCGGCGAGCATGAGGGTAGGGAGGAGAAGGAGGAGGGTGGCGAGGAGAGATTTCATGGGGTGGGGGATTTTCAGGTTAGACGGAGCAGTGGACTTCGACGGGCATGCGGCTGAGGCGCTGATAGAGTTTTCTCAATGTGAGCAGAGGCCACCAGCGGTAGAGGTAAATTTCGAGCGGTTTCCACATGGCCACCCAGCCGATGATCGTGAGCCCTTCACGACCTAGAGTCTGCCAGTTGCCCGTAGCGGGTAGGAGCAGGGTGGCGACGAACTGGCAGGTGCCGAGGAAGAGCATGCCGATGAGTAAGGACGCGCGTCCCTCCCGCATCAGGCGCTTGAAATCGCGCAGGGTCATTTCAGCGCGATACTCAAAGTAATGGGCGACGGAGTCAGCGACGAGCTGCCGTGCATCGGCGACATCGGCGGGATGTTTCGCCAGATGCACGACGAGCTTCAGGTCATGCTTGCGCGGATGCTCCTGCGCCCAGGAGACAATGAATTCCTCGGCATCATGATCCAGATCGCGCTCATGGAACGGCGAGGGGTCCAGGGAGTTGAACAATTGGTTCAACTCCGTGAGTTTAACCTCGATGAGTTCGGTCATGAGCGTGATGCGGTTGAGGCACTTATACCTTGGCGGCTGCGTAGCCTTTGGCGACTTCGGCCCAGTTTACCACATTCCACCATGCGGCGATGTAGTCGGGACGTTTGTTTTGGTATTTGAGGTAGTAGGCGTGCTCCCAGACATCCAGGCCGAGGATCGGGGTGCCGAGATCGGCGTCGTCGACGATGCCTTTCATGAGCGGGTTGTCCTGGTTGGGGGTGGAGGTGATCTTGAGTTTGCCGTCCTTGGTGACGATGAGCCAGGCCCAGCCGGAGCCGAAGCGTTTCACCCCGGCCTCGCCGAAGAGTTTTTTGAAGTCGTCGATGCTGGTGAAGGTGCTCTGGATGGCTTCGCCGAGCTTGCCTTCCGGGCCGGTGGGACCGCTGCCGGCGGGGGCCATCCATTTCCAGAACCAGGTGTGGTTCACGTGACCACCGCCGTTGTTGCGGATGGCGGCTTGGGAGGCTGCGGGGAGCGCTTTGATGTCGGAGACCAGTTCGATGGCGTCGGTTTTGGTGATGCCAGCGGTCTTGAGAGCATCGCCCAGCTTGGTGATGTAAGCGGTGTGGTGCTTGCCAAAATGGATGTTCATGGTCAGCGCATCAATGTGCGGTTCCAGGGCTGCGGGAGCGTAGGGCAGGGGAGCCTGGGTGAGGTCCAGCGCATAGCTGCGGGTGGGTACAAAGAGGGTGCCTGCGAGGGCGGTGGTGCTGGTGGTGAGGAAGGCGCGTCGGTTCATGGTGATAGGTGGTGAGTCCAGTCCAAGCATACGAAAGCTGCGTATGCGAAGTCACGGCGAAAGTGCTGCGTGCAATCTTTTGTCACCGTGGTAGCTTCCCAACTGTCATGGCCGCAGTCACCCATCCCCCCGAATGGACTACTCCGCAGTCCTCTTTTCGTTCCCGCGACGATTGGAGCCTGAAGTGGTGGATGATGTTTGCGCTGATTCTCTCCGTGGTATTCCACATGATGCTCGTGGTCGGCTTCGATACCCTGGGCATTTCGAACGTGACACCGACCAAGCCGCGCGAAGTGCCGGAGCGGGTTCGCATCAGCGAGCAGAAGCTAAAGGAGCAGGATGCTATTCAGCAAATACCCGAGATCATTGCTCCTGGCAATCTGCCGGACATGAAGGCCTTCGAACCCAAGCTGGATGATTTCGACAAGCTGCAGGAACTGCCCAAGAACCAGGAGATCGACCTCACCCCGACAGTGAAGGAGATGAGCCAGTTCCTCCGCGCCAACGATCCTGGTGACGGCGCACCCGGCATGCCTAAAAGCAGCGATATGGCCAAGCTGCTCGCCCCGCAGGCCGTGGCTGCGCCTGACATCGCTGCGGAGATGGGCAGCGTACGGCGGGATGTGTTGTCCAAGCCTGTCTCGGAAAAACAAATGCTGCTGGATGCTGGCGCTGTGGACCCCGGCGCAGGCGGCAAGATGGACAGCGGCTTGCTCGATGCCGTGAAAAGCCAGGGCATCGCAACCGCTGCTGGCGCGCGCGTGAAGGGCTTTAGCAATCTCGATGATCTACTCGGCGGTGGTGGCAAGATGGGCGGTAGCACGGCCCCGATTTTGATGCCCACCGATCTGCTGTTTGAGTATGGCAGCGACCAGCTTGCCGAAGCTGCACGCCTCAGCCTGATGAAGCTGGGTTTCCTCATTCAAAAAAACCCAGACTCGCTCTTCATCATTGAAGGCCACACCGACAGCTTCGGCGGCGAGGACTACAATCTTGAGCTCAGCATCCGCCGCGCGAATGCCGTGGTGAGCTGGCTGCGCGAATCGCTTGGCCTGGGCACAGACCGCATTCAGGCCGTGGGCATGGGCAAAGCGAAGCCGATCGTCAGCACCGCCGGCACGGCGGAGCAGCAGGGCATGAACCGCCGCGTGGAGATCAAGGTGCGGCCGAAAAAGTAACCCGTTTCACGTCAACCTCCCAGCAAGCATGTGGGCGAAGTCTGTGTTCCTGCAATTAACGAAATTCTGGCTGCGCGGTGGTCGCTGGGCCGTGATGTTCGCGTGTTTGATTTTCTTTGCGTGGTGCTACGTGCTGGCCTTCCAGCGGCAGATGAGTGCCGAGGGCGCGAATGTTCTTCAAGAGCACGAACGGCTGTATCTAAATGCCGCCATTGAGACACGGCATGACCTGACCCTGGATTTTTCCAAAAGCGTTTCTCAGCCCCTGAATGATTGGCTGCCACACCGCACGGATGGTGTGGTACGCCCGCTCTGGCCGTGGCTCGCTGCATGGAATGTCGGTGCAGAGCAGCCACGCTCCTCCAGTGCCTTGAGCGCGGAAGATCAACGCGTGCTAAAATCCGGCAAACGTTGGCTGATGGGCCTGAGCCTGGGCTTTTTATTGATGCTGGGTCTGGCGGCAGCGCGGGCGTTTTCGGTGCCAGCGGCGTTGCTCACAATCATAACCATTGGCTTTGGCGTGCTGCTTCCCTCTGCTGCAGCGTTTGCACCGGATGTGCTGTTTCAACTGCTGTTCCTGCTTGTCTGGGTGTGCTGTGTTGCGGCGTTGAAGCGCAACTCGCTGTGGCTCTATGGCTTGATCGGCTTTCTTTCAGCGCTGGCGAATCTGACGCTCCCCACCGCCACCACGCTGCTGTTGGTCTTCATCGCGGTCAGCACGCTGCGCTGGTTGTGGGGTTGGGTCCTAGCCCACTTGCCGCATGAGGGTGGTACCTCGCTCTGGGTGTGGCGGAATCACTGGCTGGGCCTGATCCTGCTGGTGGCGTGTCATTTGATCACCGTGGGCCCCATGCTGGCGTATTCGCACGAGAAGCTGGGAGATGCCGCGCCCTTTCACTGGCGCTGGTTTGAAAATGAATCGGCCATGCAGCAGTGGATGGCGGCACATCAGACGCGTGAGTCTTTGCAGGCTGTTCCTGCTGGCGAGCTGCCGAGCTATACAAACTACCTTGCTGAGCATACACCCGCCGTGATGCAGGAGCGCCTACGCCAGGGCGGGCTGAAAATGACGGAGGAGGTGCTGCAGTTTCCCTGGAGTTTTGATTCGCTGCCGCATGAGCGCGGGGTGTTTGTGCTGGTGCTGGCCTGCATCTTGATCTTCCTGCTGCTGATCATCGCGTTTGTAGCACCACGGGCCGCGCATGCCGGGCAGGCCCTGCACCCTGAAACGGCCCCGCTGGCGTTGTTCGCCCTTTTAGCCTGGGTGGCCTGCACCCTGGATTTCGGCTGGGACATGCCAGTGCTGACCTGGGGCAGTCGCCACCTCGCGCTATACCCACCGCTGGTGCTCAGCCTGCTCTGGGCCAGTGAGGCTCTCGTGCATCGTGCACGCCGGCGGAAAATGCGGCTGCCGGTGTTCGTGCTGTATGAAACGGCGCTGTGGGCGCTGTGCATTCTGGCCTTCTGGCGCGTGATCGCGGTCTTGCAGCCGGCCTCTTTCGCGGCATGAATGCCCGCCCGCTGCATGGCCGCCCCTAAACACCGCTTCATTCTCTGCTTCGATTTCGACGGCACTCTCGTGCATCCAGCGGGCGATCCTGTGTACCATCCAGGCTTTGGGCAGATGATCCAACTGCTGCGCAAGCAGGGTGCCGCTTGGGTGATCAACACGGGACGCAGCTTAAGCCAGACGATCAATGGCCTTGCGCAGTATGGCATCTTCCACGAGCCGGATTTCATCATCGCGCAGGAAAGCGATATTTATAAGCCGGGCTTCTTCAGCCGCTGGACCGACTACGGCTCCTGGAACCGCCAGGCACGCCGTGCGCAGGAGCGGTTCGCCAAAGACCACCAGTCATCACTCCAGGCCATCCGCCAGATGGTCGAGACGCAGACCCAGGCCTCTTTCATCACCGGGGGTGAAGGGGAGATGGGCATTGTCGGCACCAGCGATCTCGAACTCGACGGCATCTGTGCCTACATCGACACGCACGCCCAGCAGTTCCCAGACATCGGTTATCATCGCAACGGCATCTACCTGCGCTTTTCGCACAGCGGTTACAGCAAAGGCACCGCACTCAGTGAATTGGCGCGCCTGCTCGGGCTGGATGCCTCGGTATGCTTTGCCGCCGGCGACAACTTCAATGACCTCAGCATGCTGGACCCCCGCCACGCACGCATGATTGCCTGCCCGAGCAATGCGGTCGACCCGGTGAAGCAGGTCGTGCATTCACGCGGCGGATTCATCGCCACGCGCCACGCCAGTGAGGGCATGATGGAGGCGCTGACCCATTTTTTTGGAAATTCTTCGACCCCAGGGGCCTGATTTCGCCTTTTTTTAAACCTTTCGCGGGAAGTTTTTCCTTGCCGAACGGTTTGAGGTGTGGAAACCTCTGCGCCCCTCGTCCCAAACGGCGGGATCAATTCTTACTTTTTCAGGTTATGGCATACGCAATCATCAAAACAGGCGGCAAGCAGTACAAAGTCTCCGTGGGCGACAAGTTCGACGTGGAGAAACTCGAAGCTGCAGAAGGCGACACCGCGACCTTCGACCAAGTGCTCGCTGCCGGCGAAGGCAACAGCATCAGCGTGGGCGCTCCGACCCTGGCAGGCGCAAGCGTCTCCGCCAAGGTGATCAAGCAGCATAAGGCTGACAAGGCCACCACCTTCAAATTCCGCAAGCGCAAGGGCTTCCACAAGACCCGTGGTCATCGCCAGCCGCTGACCCTCGTGCAGATCACCGCCATCAACGCCTAATTTTTTAACTCTCACTTCTTATGGCCCATAAAAAAGGACAAGGTTCCGTCAAAAACGGTCGCGACAGCCAGAGCAAGCGTCTTGGCGTCAAGAAATTCGGCGGCGAAGCCGTCATCGCAGGCAACATCATCCTCCGCCAGCGCGGAACGAAGTGGGTTCCAGGCCGCAATGTCGGTCTTGGCCGTGACCACACCATCTTCGCTCTCGTGGACGGCAAAGTCCTCTTCGACAAGGATGGTCGCCGCGTGAACATCGAGCCTGTTGCTGTCGAGGCTGCTGCCCTTGTGGCATAAGCGATCGAACAGTTATTTTCATCAGGGCGCGGATCACCTCCGCGCCCTTTTTCTTGCCCAAATTTTGCGTCGTGTTTCAATTACCTACTTTACATATCGAGAATAAGGATAAATAATCCGCCCCCGCATGAATCCCGACCAAATCCAAGCTCTCAACGAGGCTGCCCGTGGCCAGTCGCCCCAGGAAATCATCCAAACCGCCCTCGCTCATGCCGCTGGCGGGGCCATCGTGACCACGAATTTCCGTCCGTATGAATCGGTGATCCTGCATCTCGCCACGGAGCAGAGTAAGGACATCCCGATCCTCTGGGTGGATCACGGCACCAACCTTCCTGAAACCTATGCCTTCGCGGAGAAGAGCCGCGCACGGTTGGGCCTCAATCTGCTGCCCTACCTGCCAAAGATGACCGCTGCCCACTGGCTGGCTCTGAATGGTGGCCAGGTGCCGATGCCGGATGAAGTCGAGCGCGTGGAATCCTTCAGCCGCATCATGAAGCTGGAACCCTTTGAGCGTGGCATGCGCGAACTGGCCCCGAAGGTATGGATCACCGCGCTGCGCAAAGAGCAGAACCCCCAGCGCGCCGCCACACTGCAACCCTTCATGTGGGATGCGAAGTTCAACTGCCTCAAGGTGAACCCCATCCTCGAATGGACCCCCGTTGAGATGGACGCCTACTTGCTGGAGCACGACCTGCCCAACGAGCGCACCTACTACGATCCGGCCAAAGGCGACGAAAAGCACGAATGCGGCCTGCACGCCAAGCTCGTCACCGACAAAGCGTAAGCGTTCATGGAATTCCTCACTCACGAATTCGCGCTCTACGTGCTGGCTGGCTTCGTCGCTCAATTGATCGATGGAGCCCTCGGCATGGCCTATGGCGTCAGCGCCTCCTCATTGTTGTCTGTGTTCGGCGTGTCGCCGCAGGTGGTCAGCGCCACCGTACATGCAGCGGAGTGCTTCACCACGGGAGCCTCAGGCATCTCGCATCATGCGTTTGGCAATGTGGACAAAGTGTTGTTTCGGCGGCTGCTCATTCCTGCCGTGATCGGCGCGGTGGTGGGTGCCTATGTGCTCACCTCCATCGACGGTAAGGTGCTGAAGCCTTACATTTCGGTCTATCTCGTGGTCATGGGCGTAGTGATCATCGCCAAGGCCTTCACCCGCGTCCCCCCGCGCAAGGTGACCACCCACCTCGCCCCACTGGGATTCTTCGGCGCGTTGGTCGATGCGATGTGCGGCGGCGGCTGGGGTCCCATCGTCGCGTCTAACCTCATCATCCGTGGCAATGACACCCGCATCACCGTCGGCAGTGTGAACGCCGTCGAGTTCTTCGTCACGCTCGCCGCTTCCATCACCTTTTTCCTGACCATCGGCCTCACGCATTGGAACATCATCTTGGCGCTTGCCATCGGCGGTGTCATTGCTGCGCCTCTCGCGGCATGGGCCGCGAAACACATCCCGCACAAGCCCTTCATGGTGATCGTCGGTCTGCTGATCGTCGTCATTAATTCCCTGCGCATTTTCAAGATTCTCTAATTCACGTCCCCGTCTCATGTCCGCGATCACCCATCTCCAATTCCTCGAATCCGAGGCCATCTACATCCTGCGCGAAACGGCGGCGCAGTTCCAAAAGCCCGCGCTGCTTTTCTCCGGTGGCAAAGACTCCATCGTCATGGCCTGGCTGGCGCGCAAAGCCTTCCATCCTTCGAAGCTGCCCTTCCCATTGCTCCACGTGGACACCGGCCACAATTTCCCTGAGGCCATGGAATACCGCGACTGGTTCGTGCAGGAGATCGGTGCCACGCTGACGGTCGGTCTCGTGCAAAAGTCCATCGACGAAGGTCGTGTGCAGGAAGAAAAAGGCCACAACGCCAGCCGTAACAAGCTGCAGACCGTCACGCTGCTCGACACCATCGAGGAAAACCAATTCGACGCCTGCCTGGGTGGTGGTCGCCGCGATGAGGAAAAAGCCCGCGCCAAAGAGCGCTTCTTCAGCCACCGCGATGAATTCGGCCAGTGGGACCCCAAGAACCAGCGCCCCGAGCTCTGGAACATCTTCAACGGTCGCAAACACTTCGGCGAGCACTTCCGCGTCTTCCCGCTGAGCAATTGGACCGAGATGGACATCTGGCAGTACATCCGCCAGGAAAACATCCCCCTGCCAAGCCTCTACTTCAGCCACCAGCGCAAGATTATCGAGCGCCACGGCCAGCTCCTCGACGCCAGCACCGGCATCATTCCGTTGCTCGACGAAGAAAAGCCCAAGGTGAAGGAAATGACCATCCGCTTCCGCACCGTCGGCGATGCCACCTGCACCGGCGCCGTGGAATCCACCGCCAGCACCATTGATGAAATCGTTGCCGAAGTCGCCGCTGCACGTCAGACAGAACGTGGCACGCGCGCAGATGACAAGCGCTCCGAGACGGCCATGGAGGACCGCAAAAAAGAGGGTTACTTCTGATATTCACCACGTATAATCCTAAGCCATGACTGCTGCTGTTCCCAGCCCGGTTGATTCGCTCATTGAAGCCGCCAAACGTCTCACACGAGATGAACGGGTGGATTTCTTTGATCGCTTCACCGAGGTGCTTGGCAATGGCGATGAGTCCGAAAGTGCCACGCTTTCGCCCGAATGGATGGCTGAGGTTAATCGCCGCATCGCCGATGACGAAGCCGGGCTTTCCGAATGGATCCCCGCTGCAGATGTTCTCCAGGCGCTTCGAGCTTCCCTCAAGCTGCCTGCATGAAGATCATCATCGAAAAAGGTGCTGCGCGTGATCTTCAGGAAGGTTTGCGCTGGTACCGAAAGCGCAGCGACCAGGCGGCAGAAGGTTTCCTCATCGAACTTGAGGATGCCTTCACCCGGCTTCTCAAAGATCCGCTACGTCATCGGTTGGTTGCGCCGAACCTGCGGGCCATCCGCATGGCGCGCTATCCTTTCAAGCTTGTTTATCGCGTCATTGACGAAACCCAGACCATCAAGATTTACGCAGCCGCCCACGACAAACGCCGCCCCGATTACTGGCAGCGCAGAATTGACTGAATTATGACCACCACCACTCTCAATCCCACTGAATCCTCTCTTCTCCGCTTCACGACCGCTGGTTCGGTCGATGATGGCAAAAGCACGCTCATCGGCCGCTTGCTGTATGACTCGAAGTCGATCTTCGAAGATCAGCTTCTTGCCGTCGAAGAATCCTCCAAGCGTCGTGGCGATGCGCATGTGAATCTGGCACTGCTTACCGACGGCCTGCGTGCCGAGCGCGAGCAGGGCATCACGATTGATGTGGCCTACCGCTACTTTGCCACGCCGAAGCGGAAGTTCATCATCGCTGATACTCCGGGGCACATTCAGTACACGCGCAACATGGTTACGGGTGCTTCTACGGCTGATCTTGCGATCATCCTGATCGACGCACGTCTGGGTGTCATCGAGCAAACCATGCGCCACACCTTTCTCGCGAGCTTGCTGCGCATCGGCCACATCGTGCTGGCAGTGAACAAGATGGACCTCGTGGATTTTGACGAGGCCGTTTATAACAAGATCGTCGCTGACTTCCAGGCTTTCGCCAAGGGACTCGATCAACTGCCGAAGGTCACACCGATCCCGATGAGCGCGCTCAATGGCGACAACGTGGTCGATAAGTCCGAGCACACTCCGTGGTACACCGGCCCGTCTCTCCTACAGCATCTTGAAACCGTCCAGGTGCACAGCGAAACCGCTGCGGATGAAGCACGCTTTGCTGTGCAGTGGGTCATTCGCCCGATCTCAGACCGCGAAGACGCCAAGCTCGGCAATTTGCATGACTACCGCGGCTTTGCTGGTCGCATGGCCAGCGGAACCTTCCGCGTGGGCGATGACGTGCTCGTGTATCCGTCCGAGCTGAAATCGAAGATCACCGGCATTCACACCTTTGAAGGCCCGCAGGAAGAGGCCATCCCGCAGTTGAGCTACAGCATCACCGTGGCCGATGAGATCGACACCAGCCGTGGTGGCATGATCGTGAAGGCGAATGAGCCCACGCAGACCAGCCAGGAATTCGACGCCATGATCTGCTGGTTTGCCGACAAGAAAACGCTCAAGCCCCGCAGCCGTTTCCATCTGCGCCACACCACCAACGATGTGCGCGCCGTTGTCACGGATGTGCTCTACAAGGTGAACATCAGCACGCTGGAAAAAACCACCGCGAGCAAGGAGTTCTCCCTGAACGACATCGGCTGCATCCGCCTGCGTTGCGCCTCGCCCATTTTCTTCGATTCGTATTCCAAAAACCGCACCACGGGCAGTTTCGTCCTCGTCGATGAACAGACGAACAACACCGTCGCTGCTGGCATGATCACTCGTTCCCTGGCTGACGCGGGTGATGAAGATGCGGAAGTGGCGATTTGATGGCTTGGACGCAAACAAGTTTGCCGTAGATCGTGCTTGCCAGTCGAGATACGACTGGCTTGTGTGCGCGTATGTCTATCCAACAGGTTCTATTACTTGCTGCCATTTTCAGCAGCGCCGTCACTCCACTCTCCGCGAATGATGCCAGCATCAATCTCGGTGCTCATGGGCCTGAGCCGGTAGGCGAGTTCCAGGGCGGGGAGTCGGTCGTGCGCATGGTCTCGGAGAAGATCGACATCATTTTTGGCAAGCAAGAGACCCAAGTGCATTGCCGCTTTGTCTTCCGTAGTAGCAAAGTGGGGGCGAATGCGGTGCAGATGCTGGGGTTCCCCGATTTCCACACGGAAGGCGACACCGGAACGATTCACTCCATGGTCAGCCGTGTGGATGGCAAAGAAGTGGCTTCGAAGAAACTGCGTGGCTGGCAGGACTTGGGAACCTCGAAATGCCACCTCGGCACATCTTCAGAAGGGGCTGCCGCCGACTTTTATACCATCACCGTCACCTTCCCGCCGGATCGCGATGTAATCGTGGAGCGTGAGTACAAAGCCAGCAACGGCCGCTCGGTGATGGGAGACACCTTCTTCTCCTACACCACGCGCACCGGAGCTAGTTGGAAAGGGTTCATCGAAAAAGCGGAGTTCCACGTCACCCTGGATGGCTGGAAGCTGGAGGATCTGGCTTTCGAAGACGGCGAGCAGCGATTTGATCCGCGTCTCCAGCGCAAATATGCATCGCCCAATCTCAGTGAATGGACCGTGGAGGCACCCAACAAGATGAGTCTGGTGTGGAAGAATTTCGAGCCAGCCGTGCATCAGTCTCGCCAGAACATCCACTTGCAGACTTGGTGCGTGCTTCCGCAGAAATGACGGGGGAGAGTGAAATCAGCCAATGCTCTGTTTTTCTAAAGAGTGGAAAAACATTGCACCCAATCACTCTGGCATCGTCCAAACGATCAGATCAATCGGATACAACTGTCCGTCCACATCGCTCTTGATGAAATTCGTCTCATTGGCGTCAAATGCACCAATCTTTCCGCGACGCCAGGCATGCTGGCGCAGTGTGACAACAACATCGCGCTCTGCCTCCAAGGACTCCCAGCCGTGCTGTATCATCCATCCACGGATTTCTTGCTCAGTCGGCGCGAAGCCACTGATGAATGCCTGCGCCAGCAGTAGTCCTTCAACATCGCCTATCACATCTTCGAAGACGCAGCCAAAGCCGAGATGCACCCAGCTCAGTCGCTCGCGTTCCAGCGCCTGCTCGATGGTCCCCGGCCCGTAATCGATCATGCCACGCTCATTGCGCACGAGGATGCAGCCGAAGCCCGCCGTGCCATAGCCGTTCTCTTCCCGGCCACGTAGTTTCACGATTCGGCTCAGATGCCTGTCCCAAAACAGCACCGCCTCACCACGACTGCCAACGATCTGAAACCGTGACCCTGATGGACCCAGTTCCTCCCAGTCCAAGGTTCCGTTTACGCGGCGGCTAAGAATCTGGGCGGCTTGGAGCCAACCGCTTCCCTTCTTCGTCAGGCGGTCGATCTCTCGGTCCAACGCAGGGCCATCAACCAGCTTTGCAAACTCGCGCTGTGTGAGCATGGATGCCGTTGATCTGAGCTTTCATCTGCACCGACATCGTGCCAGCCTCATCATCTTTCAAATGGCGGCGCACCTGCTGATAAACTTCTTCATAGGACATCTCACGCCGGTTTAGCGGCGGCATGCGCGTCTCCAAACCCGGCGGCGGGAGTTGAATGGCGGAAGGATCAAATGACATGATGAGAAGGTATTGGAAACGTCAGCGTGTGCAAGCCGCAGTTCCGCGCCTGTGTGCAGCCACCAGGGCACCCAGCAGCCCGCCATTGATCCGCTCAATCGAAGCTTCAAGACTATCAATGTTCTGAGCTGCGCCTTTGTGGGCAAGAAATACGGGGTCATGAACGACCTCATTTCACTCTCCCTACAGGCAGCAGGCGTGGTTCTCGCTGCTGATTTTGCCGCCGGATTCGTCCACTGGATGGAGGACGCCTACATCCGCGAAGACACGCCGGTGTTGGGGCCTTGGATTGGCCGTCCGAACATCGTGCATCATCACCTGCCACGGCGCATGACGCGCAACACTTGGTGGCAGAGCAACAAAGAACTGCTGGTGGCGATGGGGGCGCTGCTCATCGCCGCCGCGTGGTTGGACTGTCTGACCTGGCATGTGTGGCTCTTTGCGCTGGTGGGTGGGAATGCGAACGAGGTACACAAGTGGTCGCACCGCACCCGGCGTGAAAACGGGCGCTTCATTTCGATGCTGCAGGATGTGCGCATTCTACAAACTCCGCAGCACCACACCGTGCATCATACCAATCCGAAGGAGGTTCATTACTGCCCGGTCACCAATGCGCTGAACCCCGTGCTGGATGCACTGCATTTCTGGGAAGGTCTGGAGTGGCTGCTGGCCCATACCGTGGGTCTCAAGCGCCAGCCGGACAGCTCCGTGCCGGGTCAGGGCAGCGCGCCGGAGTGGATCGCTGAGATGCGCAGGGCGGGTTGAGATAAAATCACTCGTCGCCTTCACTGTTTGCGCCATCTTCGGCGATGTTCGGCCATCTACCGGGTCCCACCATGTGCTGCCAGAAGGCGGCGTCTCTGTATCGCGCGCATTTTTGCGGACTCGGCACGAGTTTGCACCGGCACTATGGCGCATGGGCACGCTGGCTGGTGAATCGGGACAGCGCCTTTCTCGCGCTGCTCGGCTCCGCTTTGGCGAAAGCGCCGCCAGAGCTGTGCCAGACGACGTGCTGCAACAAGTTCGCCACGCCGCGTGATCTGGTGGCGGACAATCCGGTGCTGCAATATGCCGCCGCCATCACGGTCTGCGGACTGAGCACGAAGCTGGATGACGATGCACAGGATGAACACGGCTGGAGAAGACACGCAGCGCGCCTGGGCTCGAAAGCATTCGATACACCCATCGGCGATGCGTTGGGCCTGCTGCATGCGATGCGTTTTCCCGTTCAAGAAGTTCGCGCCTGGATGGCTGGGCAAGCAGACATCGAGCACTCCTCCGCCAGTCTCCTTGAGTGCGCCGCCCCCACTCGTGCAGCGTATGGCGAGATCGTGGGCCATCTGGCGCATGTCTCTGATGCGCCGGAGGCAAAGCCGCTGCTGCATCAGCTTGGCGAGAACCTGGGTTTCCTCATCTATGCGCAGGATGCCTGGGATGACTGGGCGCGTGACAAGAGACGCGGCCAGTTCAACCCGCTGCACGCCTTTCCCGATCTCTCCGGCCGCCGTGCTGCTTTGCTGCCCGCACTTGAACAAGCCCTCGCCAATCTGCGCCGCGTGTTTGATGCGCTGCCGCTGCGGCGAAATCGCGATCTGCTGCATGCGGTGCTGATTTCCGGTGCGGAACAGCGCGTGAACCAGGTGGCGGAAGAAAAAGACAAGCGCCCAAAGCATCTGCAGTCTCCGATTGAAAACACCAGGCGCAAAAGCTCCTGCTGTGATAAATGCGATTGGTGCAACGGCTGTGATGGCAATTGCTGTGACTGCCTGTGCCACTGCCGCCCCGGCACAAGCGGCTGCGGCAACATAATCGACTGCAATCCCTGCGATGGAGACGGCTGCGGGTGCTGCGGCTGTGATTGCTAGACCACCGCCACCACCTTCGCGAAAACGCCGGGCTGCATGGCAACCGCATCGCCGGTCCGCTTGCCGAGGAGCTTTTGCCCCAAGGCTGACGCCGGAGTGATGACGACGACCTCTTGGCCCTCATGCAGCACTTCCGTCCCGCCCGCGAATGGCCCCAGGAAATAATGCGCCACTTCGCCGGGCAGTGCCAGACTCACCAGTGCTCCGAGTGTGACCGCCGCGCCTGATTCCAGGGGGGTGCCTGACAACGCACCAAAGGCTCGCACTGCCTCCTGCAACTCCGCCACACGCTGTGCCTGCCCACGCGCGACATAGGAGGCCTCCAGTGTGCGCGTGTCGTACTTGTTCTCCGCCTTGCTGTCTGGGTCCGTAGCCGCCGCGAAGGCTCCCTGCGCAGCACGGGTCAGTGCGGCGAGTTCAGCATTCAGCAGAGAGAGGATTTGATCGAGGACGGCTTGTTTATTCACGGGGAGGCAAGCCGTCCGCTGTTTCGATGGAGGGAGCAAGGGTGAAAAAGCAGCATTGACCTGTAAGCTTCGTTTCTGGTAAACTTGCTGCATGAAAACAAGTCGACGGCGACTCACGAGGGCATTTTGCAACTTGGAGTATCTACTTGCGTTCACCATCCTCGTGGTCTTGGCGAGTGTGGCACTAAATCTGATCAATCGGATCAGCAAGCGCGATCGACAAGGCCAACCGCTCAATATCCCTGTTCAGGTGAAGGACGCTGAAAAAAAGCAGCATTGACCTGCCAAGGCCATTTCAGGTAAAATCCGATTATGAAAACGCACCGGCAATCTGTTACGAGAGCGTTCACCTTGATCGAACTGCTCATTACGATCACCATCATCGCGATTCTGGCCAGCCTGACGGCAGCGGGAATTGTCAATGTCATTGATCAAGGCAATCGCTTGAAAGTGCGAGCGTTTGCCATGGATCTCAAAAGCGGCATCGAAAACTTCCACACCGAATACAACCGCTACCCCACCGACTCCAATGTCGCAGGCTCCAATGGCGAGGACACCCCCGAAGTGCTGACTGATGGCAGCAACTCTCTGGTGGACGCCATCATGGGCATTCCTCCCACCTCAAGCGGTGCGATGGATCTGAATCCCAAGCGTATCCCTTTCTCAAATTTTCCCCCTGCCAATAACGGCCGCCATGGATTGGTCGGTTCTACGCGCCCGTTCAAGCTCGCAGACATGTATGGCCAGCCCTACCACATCCTGCTGGATACTAATGGCGACAACCAGGTGAAGAATCCCGATGTCAGCAATACGGACCCGAAGATTTCGGCGAATCAGGCGGCCTATCTCGTCACGAAGGTGGCGGTTTACAGCAGTGGCAAAGACCAGATTCCGCGCACAGGTGATGACATCACCACGTGGCGGCCCAAGTAAGCCTACCCACTACGCCAGCGCTAATTCCCCGCCGTCTTGAACACTTCGGGGTGGTCCAGCACCAGCTTCTTCACGCGCAACGCCTGTGCCGAAGGACAATCGGGCAGCCAGGTCGCCTGCTCGATCACCTCACGTCCGCCGATGGTGCCGACAATGACATAGGCGCTCAGCAGCGTGCCCAGCACGTCGGGGTGCGTGCCATCTTCCACATAGAGCGGCAGGGCCGGATAGGCATCCTGCACCAGCCACCAAAAATCTCCCACTGGGCTGACCAGGACGTTTGCCCCCGGATTTTTTTCCAGCGCCGCCTTCACGGCGTTCACGTTCGCGAGATGGATGCGGGCACGTGCCTCCCCAGGGTCCTTGCCTGTGAAGAGCGCATCGGGCGCTTGTTTCTTCCAGAGGTTGGGGTGCCGCGACCACACTTGGAAATCGACGACGAGCACCTGCGGATTCACTTCGCGAGCTAGGCTGACGAGTTTGGAGAGGCCGTTATCCATCAGCTCCTTGGTCTTGGCGTCTATGGCAGCGGTGGCAGAAATGATGCTTTGTTCCTGCACCACGATGACATCCCAGGGCTTGCCGTCGTCCGCGCCTTTTTTCAGCAAAGCCAGACCTTCGGCATCCGCCACGTGCTGCGCCAGGGTGTAGTTGCCCTGCAAATTGCTGCCGATATGCGGTGCCAGCACCTTGGAGGAAAGCAGCAGCTCGCCGACCATGCCAGGTAGGCGATTCAGTGCCATGTAGCTGTTGCCGAGAAACAGGATGCGCACATGGGGCACCTCATCGGCGGCGTGTGCATGCCAGCCGCACGCAGCGAGACCAGCCAGCAGCAGCCGACGTCGGGACCATGGAATGGAGGAAAGGGCTT
>TBL_comb48_EPIDRAFT_1000232_pt1 | contig 43995 bp, 59 predicted proteins | sample TroBogEpilimnion_37_FD_10681 | JGI IMG/M metagenome (IMG submission 10681) | reverse complement strand
TATTGTGCCATTTGCACTCCTAGTGGAGTAGGTGGTAATGCTTGTGGGGCTTGACCACCTTGTGTATTATAAGTTGGTGCTACTGTTGGTTGTTGCTGAAAGTTTCCCCCAAATACAGTAGGTGCATTCATAGCGTTATTGCTTGCTATTGCAGACTTATTCAAAGCTGAATTTTGCATTCCCGTACCTGCTGCTGAAATCCCACTAATAGCATCACTTATTCCACCAAAACCATTTTGTTTACCTGCTGCCATTCTTTGCTTTAATTCGTTCAACTTTCTTTCGTAAGGTTGATATTCGTTTAAAGTCCATTGCATTGTTTTTTGCCCCGCTAAATCTTTACTTCTTTCCATAAAGCGGCTTATGTTTTCTGTGTGCATTTGGGCATCTGCTATGGCGGTTGAACCCAATGACTGATTATAGCCTTGTAGTAACTTAGCAATGTTGTTTACATCGCCGCCCCCTTGCATTGTTGCCCCAATACCTGCACCTAATCCCCTTTGTCCTTCTTGTGTTAAATAGTCTTTAGCCCCTGTACTTAAACCCCCTTGTGCTTCTTGTGCTGCAAGGTCACGGTTTTGTTGGTATTCGCTTTGTATTTTATAAAACGGGGTTTTAAGGTTTGCCATTTCTCTTTTGGCACGCCTTTCATCACTAAACCCTTCTATGGACTTAGCTACTCCAAGCCCTGCTTGCGCAACGGCAGCACCAATTATTAAACCTCCCGCAGGCATGAGTTATAATTTTAATTATTAAAAAATCGTCTCAAAATTACGTAATCTTTTCCATTATCCGCAATTTGATTTATTATCTCAAAACCGTTACTTAAAAGATGATTTATTGCAGGTGTATTTTTAGTACAAAGCCCCGCAAAGTAGTCATTCCCTAAGTATTGGTCTATAAAATTCCAAAACAAAGATAAGAACCATTTAACCCTAAATTCCTTTCTTATGTGAAACGAATTTAGTATTATGTATTCCCCATCTGTAAACCTTGTAAAGAAAGCTGCTAACTTTTCATCTACATCTATTCTATAAACTACCTCGTCATGCGAAATACACCGCAACGTATCATTAATATTTTCCTGTAATTCACCGCCGTTCTTGTGGACATTTTTGTGCCATTCCAAACTTTCTTCCGCATACAACTCCCTAACAATCTTTTCAATATCATTTGTTTTAGAACAAGAAATCATTTGTCCATTCATTACTTTGAACAAAGGTATTGATTAATTGATTAATGTTTGCAATATCGTAATTATATTGGGGTCTGATTAGTTGTTGTAATTTACTTACGCTGTATGATGCGATAAACTCTAAACTAAAATATCCCACTAGATTACCATTTAAAGTAAGTATCTTATATACTACTACATTTTCATTTACTAATGATACTTGATTATCTACATAAGATTGTATAGTATTTCCGTTGTAGGGGATTGTAAACAAAGTTGCCCTATTGTCTATAATAACGGCTTGCATTATTCTAAATAATTCAAAAGGGGGGCAATATTCAATTATGTATTCCATTATTTGTTAGTATTTCCCGTTACGGTGTATTTGTAATAGATATTATTTAGTTCTGAATAAACATTTGTACCGTTTACTACGTTTGCTAAGTCGGCTACAAATCTCACTAAGAACCAAACCCCTCTCATTTTATTACCATCTAAAAGCATACTTCTAAAGTCATTACCTGCTGTATTAGGATTAGGGTAACTATTCATGTTTGCTTGTACTGCTGCGTAATATTGTCCTTCTTTGCTTTTAACGAAGTTTACGGGGAGATAAGAGAATGTATTTAGTAGATTAGAATAAATCATATCAACCCATAAAGGTTGATTATTTATGTCTAAAGATATGCTTTGTAGGGTTTTCGTTGCTTCGGGATGTACATTTATTATTGCTGATATTACGGGGGCAACGTTTACACCAAAGAAGTTACAGTAAGATGAATTTTGTAAATTACCATGAGTGTATGGAATACCTTGTGCAAAAGAAACCATAATACGCCCCGATGTATTACCCCTTAATGTACCATAGCTTTCGGGAGTAAATCCCACTAAGCGTAACCACCTTCTTGAATTAATACTATATACTAATGTTTCTTGATAATTTATCTGTAAGTTTCTTCTGTCATTTACAAAGGTGTTTATATCTTTACTATTATTTCTACGGGGGCGAAATGTAACATAGATTAATTCTAAATCCAAATCAATTCCCGTAACTACATCTATCCTATTAGATACATTATGTGTTTCATTAAATGTACTTACAAATAAAGACTTTTTGCAGTAGTAAGACTTTATCCCAAAACTACGTCCTTCGCTTTGAATATCTGTAATGTCTTTTGCTTGCCTAAAATCACAATAGATAAATCCTTCGTTTCTTTTATCGTGCCATAAAGCATACTTATCATTAAATAAAACACTACTTGTATCACCATAAGCACAACCGTAATTATCCCCTATCTTTTGGTGGGGAGTTCCCATAGCATTATCTAAGTTTGCTATTTGTACCCCTTGTGCGTTTGCATAGACATAATTAAAGTTAAAGTCGGTCATAAACCAATCGTTTTCACATAAGAAGAAAACCAATTGATAGTGGGTTTTGATTGCCATAATACCGCCACGACCATATCCCTTAAATACCTTCCTATTCTCATCCCTAAATGTAGCTAGTCCATTCTTTAATCCTTGACTTACATAGTCATCTGACTTTATTGTATCGTCTAAGTAGAACATTTGTTTTGCATAAGGGTTAATCGTGTTAGGATTCCCACCACTAGCTGCATTTACTCCCCACGTATCGGTTATATTAGGGCTTTCAAAGGGATGTGTAAAGAATTTAAGACCCGAATTAGGTATAGTAATACTTCTGTTTAAAAAGTAGGTATCCCAATATTTTAATTTTCCCATAGTAGGGAAATAGTTGTTACCATTAAACACAACCGAAGGTTCGCCGTTTATTATAGGCATCCAACTTGTAAAAAATGGTATAGGGGCAAACGTAACTGTTACATCTGTTTCTATTTCGCTTTGGAAGAAAGGGGTTAATTCATTCGTTTCTAAAGGCGAATATATTTCAATCCAAAATCCTGTTTTGTTTTGTAATTGTGCAAATCTACTATCATATTCAACAAATAAATTAACATTACTAGATGTACTAGGTGTTGAAGAAGCTAATACCGTATTTGTAGGTGGGGATATTAATTGAGCGTTTATAGCAGCTTGATTATAAGTTGTACCAAGTATAGGCACATCAATAACCGATGACAATAATTGCCCTGCACCATTATCGTATATCCTTAGTCTATCATTTGGGGAAAACTGATAAGTAGCTAACAAGTTTAGATTGTTTTGGATATTAGTTTCTAATAAACTTTGCAATGATATAGCTACATAAGTGGCTAATGCTGTTTGCGTTACTACATTCCCTGACGAATTATAGTTTGTGATACTATCCCCAACCCATTGAATGTACTTTTTATAATTGATAGCTTTAGTAACAAAAAATCCTAAATAAGCAGCGTTTTTAGTTTCTGCATATTGGTCTAAATTTAAGTTGCCGCTAAAGTTCCATTGAAAATAAGTTGGGTTTGTATCTTGCCTACTACAAAAAGAAGATACGGTAATGTCTTGTACTTTTTGAACAGAAGTAACTCTTAAAGCTAAATCAGCTAAAACTATACCTACTGAATAGCTACCTTGTTGTTTTAGACTATTAAATAACCCCGAAATAATCTTTATTGCTATGTTTCCCCCTGTATATGTAACTAAAGATGAATGACAAGCATAATAACTTGTAGGTATAAATGGGAGTTCATTGTATTGTGATAACGGCAAACAATTAGTTCCTATTATAGAAAAGTTACCGCCGTTTGTTACTGTAACAAAGTTTGTGGATGTGCATTTACCTTGCCCTGTTATAGCACCTGCGCTACCCCTTGCTGTCGTAGAATTAGATGAATTATGAATAACTAATGTAGCTATTCCGTTTTCATCAGTATAAGCTATTGCACCATCTTTAATTGCTACGCCTATATTAGAGTAATCAATATTTCCTGTCGAATCGGTTATCTTTTGTTTATAAACAAAAGCATTTACGTAAAAATTATTATAACTGCCGCCACCTAATAAAGTTTGGTCTTGAACATAAGAAATACCATTTTGCAAGTACCCATTATCTCCATTGGGCGGATTTATTATAAAAGACCGAACTGTACTTCCACAAACAAAATAACCACTAATAAATACATTAGCTTTAGGATGCGGTTGTTGACTAGAAGCACCCCAATAAAAACCATTAGCATCTGTACAAGTACATCCCATATCTACCCCCTCTCCGCTATATCCATCGCTTAATGTCATATCAAGCAATTCAAATGGATTGTTAGCATCGTGAGTATCATATATGTATCCTTCTACAAAATGCCAATATGAACTACCACCTCCAAGTGTAGGTACGCAAAGTTTAAATATGTCGTTTCCTACCCCCCAATTATTAAAATCCCCACCTGTACAATCAACTTCCATTTCTTTAGAATAGTCGTTTACTGCGGGGGGTAAGTTTGTCATTAAACTTCTTGAAGAATAAAGCCCCATGATATAAGTACTTAATCCCCTAAAGTTTCCATTTAGAGAAATATTGTGCCTACCTATTGTAGCTAAATAATAACCTGCGGGTACATAAAAATCAAATACACAAACAAAGAATCCCCCCGTTGAAAATACATTAGCAATATACCCTGATGCAGCCGTTCCTTTATTGGTTAATGCCTGATAATCTAACGGGGTTGTTATTTCAGTAAGGTTATAAGATGCGTCTGCTACATACCAATTACCCACTGCAAAATATGGTGTTCCTTTTAAATAACATACATAGGCATTATTTTCCCCACTAGCACCAAATGTCATGTTAAATGTATTTGCTGCTGTTAATGATAAGTTACCACTTTTGTCATTAATACCTATTCTCATCCCGACTGAATCCGCACTATTGTAGTATCCTACTTGTGGGATAGTAGTGCTTGTGTTTTGCGCTAAAGCAACTGCATACAGTCTTATATGCCTTGTAGGTGGGGTACAACTATTATTAGTTTGTTCTTGTACGCTTATTGATATTTTATTGGTTATTTCTTCGGGGATATTGTCGTATCCATATTGATTGTTTCCTAGAAGTATAGAATCCCCTAAATCACTCATAGCTACGCTAAGTATAGGCATATTACTTTGTTCCCTTGCAAATAGGGATTGGTCTGTAATTTGACCTAACTTAGTATTGTCAAATATGTAAGTTAATACATTATTTGTACGGTCAAAAGCCGTCACTTGTGAATTGTTGTTAGGAAACCATGCGTTTGTCCTTAACCAATAATTATTAGGTATAACAGTATCAAACTTATAAATAGTATCATACAAATACCAATCACTCCAAGTAACAAAAGCGTTTACGTTTTGCTCTTTCTTTGTGAATCTGTAAAATAGGTTAATCTTTTCAACCATACAACTACCTGCATACATACTTAAAGCCCACTCATTAGGCAGTAAATTAGGATTAGCTAAGTAAGATTGAGATTGAATTATATTAGGTACTGACAAAGGGGATATGGTTGTTTCCCTTCCATCTGTATATACAAATTGATAGCAAAACTCAAAGCCAAAATCTAATACGTTATTTATAGTTTTACTTGTGTCTATTTGACTTGTTGCAACTATTTCTTGCATTGGTGGTCTTACGGGGTATTCTAACAATTCCCTTCTATCAAATAAAGGTGGTTGTAAAGTATAGTAAGGATAAGCTGTCGCATTAAAACCATTAGTAGCTATTGCTGCTAATACATTTATCCATAGTTGCCATCTGTTCCCGTTTGTAGCTATAAAATACTTTTCAATGATGTTTTTGTTTTCATCATATCTTACTCTTAGTGTACAACGGTGGTCTGTAAAATATCCGTCTTGTAATAAAGTAAAGTTAAGTGTAGGGTCTATTACTACGGGGGTTATTTGCAAGGTGTCCCCACTAATTACATAAATACCATGTTGCCCACCATCATTATAGTTTAAGTAATATAGTTCTTTTGTTAGCTTACTTTCAAAAGTTCCTACGCATTTATTATATCCTGTTGGTAGTGCTGAATTAGGTATTTGTACATTACTTCTTGTGGGGGTTAGTGACATTTCATTCTGTCCTTCACCCGAAGGATTACCCGTACCTGTTGGCAAGTTTGCGTTACCGTTAATATCCCATTGAAAGTCACGAATAAAACTAGATTCATCCTTTTGCATTGTTTCAAAAGAAGAATCTAAGTTTAAAAATAAAGGCTTTACGCTATCTTGTTGTTGGGGCATCCATTAATTTTTAAAATCCGTAAAAATCCCCGTACACACCCATATTCGATTGATTAAACGAGGGTACATACACATGAGGGGTTACTATCTCTGCAAACTCTTTTACTCTATATCTATTCAAGTCCAAAAATAAGCCTTTCTTTCGTTTAGAATATTTCATTTCATACCCTTGTGCTAATTGTTGCTTATCATCATTGTTAGTATTAGCAAAGTATTGAAGCCCCGCCATAAAACATTCTTTTGCAAAATAGGGGATTTGTAATGTAGCTAATTCAATATCTGAATAGTAACGAACCATTACCTTATCCCAACCAAAGTCGTGAGGGAATATTAATCTATTGCCTAATTCGCTTATGTTGTAAATATTGTTAAACCCATGTCTAAACCCATAAGGATAACCACCACATTGATAGTTGAATACATCCATATTGTTATTACAGTAGTATATCCATTCTTTTGCGTGTGTTCCGTGTGGGGGGCATTCTGCCGTACCGCCTACGGGGATTAAACTATCGCTTGTTATCCCACAACTATTACATACGTTTTCTATGTTTTCGGGGGTATCACAAACACATCCGTTTTCATCTAAGTCTAAAGCGCAATGTTTAATTATTTCCGTATGCAATACCGTATCAGTCCAAATTCCATTAGTATATATGTCTAAAGGGTACTGCTTTTCTTCGTAAAAATATCCATCTAATATTCCTTTCCTATTTATACAAATAAAAGTTTTAGGTTGAGTTGTTGTTGGTACATTAAATGTATTATCAAAAGAGGGGTCAAACGTTTGAGAATCTGTTGGAATAGGTACTTGAACCGTTACATTTGTAGAAACTGCTTCATACCCTTTTATGGTGTTACATAGTTTGTTTTTGCACCCCTTTTCACAAGTACAATTGTCGTTACCATTCCCCACTTCTACTAAATCATCTGTTAGTCTTTCGTTTCTATATATAGGGTGAAAGTTTCCATGTCTATCAATTACATTAACAGAACATAGTCTTAAACAATCACTAGGTAAATCTATTGAGTTTGTTCTTTTGTTTATTTGGAATACAGACCTTACGGGGATTTTAACCCTTTCAGCCAATTTTAAAGTACTTTCATTTAAGTCATTCCAAACATCTTCTACACATGACAAATACAACCCTTTCTTACGCCTTAAAGTATCTTCATTGCGTAAACAAAGGTCGTCAACTATTCTTTCTATGGGTATAAATTTTGCCATTATTCGATATTAGGTTGTTGTGGTGCGCCTAGTTTTTGTCTTAAATCCCTTTGCGCTGTTGAATAACTGTTATCTACTTTCTTTTGCCATTCGGGTAATCTTAAAGAAACCCCTAATACTTCTTGTGCTACATCATAGCAAATATCAAAACTTACATCTACGTCCTCTGAATCAAAAGCAGCTTCTACTTCTACTGATTTTACACACGGTGGGAGATTATAAGTATTTAAAGCCCGTCCTTTTATTTTGTAAAATTTAAAGAACTTGTATTGTGGTTGCAAGTAAAAGTATTCTTCTCCCGCCGCAACTTGTGACAAAGCCATTCCTTGTTCGCTCCCACAGCCTATTGGATATACGTTTACTATTTGGGCGTTTTCGGGTAGTCTATACAAATCAAAAGCACTCATATCTGCTGACCTCATTCCATTTGCATTAGCATCTGAAAGGGGAAACGTTTGCGATGAAAGTATTGCGTTTACAAAGAAGTTTTCGTTTATCTTTTGGTTTTTCTTTTCAGCATAATAAAGCCTACGCATGATGTTACCAAAAGCCATTTTAGTAAATTGCGTAATATCCTCTTGCTCTAATTCTTGATTAGTGCTTTCTACCTTACCGTTGCTGTAAAAGGTAAATATAACTTCCGAAAGTTGCTTTAAGAACATCTATACCTTTTTGTAAATGATTGAATTAACCGAAACCAAAATAAAAACATCCATTACCCACACCCATACTTCATATATCCCAAACCTAAACAAAGGTAATACACTAATCCAAAATGTGATAGACCCCCAAACACTAGCCATACAAGCTACACATCCACCAAAAGGCTTAAACCAATAGTCGCCTAAAACCTTTCGTAACCATATCCCAAATGATTCAAGTATCATTCCCTTTTGCATAGAGTACTTAATGCCATTTATAGCTAAAGATTGTAAGATTACAAATAATGAAAATGTTGATATGTAAAGTAAAAACATCATCAATTATAAATCTTTATTGTTATCGGGGTGAAATTAAGTATTCCATTTGATAAAGTAAGAGCATCTGAATACGATGTTATTGTGATAGTGTTTGAAGAGTAAGACATATTTACTATTCCAAGATTTCCTCCTATAAAATAAACTATCTTAGGCTTAGGTATAGAAGCACCACTTATATTTAAAGTATAATTACCCGTTGAATTATATGTATAAGTAATTGTTCTACTTGTAGTATTTATCAAAATAGAAGTATCTGTTGGCGGGTTTGTTCCAGATTGATATGCTAATGCGCTAAATTCTGTATAAGTAGGGGTAGGTATATTAGCTTGCACATAATTCCTTACATAACTTCTACTTGAAATCGTATCTGTACTATTGTTTATTTTTGGAACTGAATCTATTATCGAAAGAGTAGATGTAACTGTTGTTGTAAAAGAATCAATCCCCGTAAAGTTATTGTTTTTAGCTAAGTAGGGGATTTTTGTTGTGTCAATAAAAGAACCACCGCTAGAGTGATGATATACATATCCTTTCACTGCATTCATAATTGGAACTGCACCACCACCTGCTGCATTTAGAGTAGTATCACCACTAAAATATGGGATTGTTGTATTATCTACCGTAAGGCTACCACCTATATTAGCTAAACCGCTTACCGAAAAAGAACCCTCTACCGATACATTACTTATGTCATCATTTACCGTTAATTTAGTTCCATTGTCTGCATTTAATACATCTCCTATAATAGTAGTATCCCCACTTGTTTTAATACCTGCACCGTAACTATTATTTAATACCGCTATTGTGGGGAAAGTATCGTTTCCTGTAAATTTATTATTTAAAGGTAATATACTAGCACCACCTACACTTCTTGCATACCCTTTTGTAGCAAAAGTATCTATCCCATTAGATGCCAAAACGATAGATGGGAAAGTATTTATACCTGTAAATGTATTATTGGTAGATAAATAGGGTATCCCAACTAAAGGATTTACTTTGTTGTAAATAATATTTTCAAACATCCTGCCTACTCTTATTGCTGTATTTGCACCCACCTTTGTTTCATATTTAATAGTATCTGCTTGTGCTATTAATTGAGCGTCCGTTAATTGGGATTTGCCTTTTAATGCTAAAAAAGACAAAACTAAAAAGAAAATAATCTTCCTCATAAACATATATTTTTTGTAAAGTTACTAAACAAATCCCCTTTGTGCTAACAATGTAGTAAAATCCCTTAATGAATTATCCCTACTATACTCGCTATAAAGAAACATTATCATTGGAAATAGTCTATCAAAAGCATTAGAACCCCAAATACTATCTACTGTTGTAGTAGGGTCAAAAACATAAGTGTCGTCAGGCTGCATGATATAGCCATAAACATACGTATCTTCTTGCTTTATGTACCTTAATTCTACTTTTGATATATCGTAAGGGCAAACCTTAATTTGATTCATTCCAAACATTACCCCAAAAGGATTGTCATAAGTAGGCATCCTATAAGTAGATGTTGTTCTTAAATCCCACTCACTTTGATTTAGTATTATTACGGGGCGTGATTTGCAACCGCCTTTATTATTTGCATTTTGGAATTGAGTAGCGTTTTTTATTTCTTCGCTACAATCACTTCCATCGGGCTTTACGCTTATGCTTGGGCTTCCTAATAAATTTCTATAATCAGGGGGGAGTTGAACATATCCATTAGATACGGGTATCTTCATAGTCACCATAAAAGGATATAGCATATCAACTACTTGTGGTGAACTAGGAAATTCCGAAACTAATTTAGATAAAAGCAATGAAGATGCTGCATTGTATATGTTTTGATATATCAATGGGGGAAAAGCTGTATTTTGAGTAGCATTAGCCACCGACAAAACACTTTGCAACATACTATTTAATGAACACTTACTTACTGCCATCTAATTTGTTTTAACAATGAGTTCCTGTTGAAGCTCCAACTACACCCGTTGATGAATTTAGGTTGTAAATGTACCCATTTTTTAGTTGAGTAACAAGTAAGTATCCTGTTACGGGGCGTGTTAATGCACTATCAAAATATAGAATTGTTCCAACTCCAAAAGGTGTACTAGAATATAATGTTATTGGAGTTCCACCACAAACTAGGTAGCCAAATGTATTTATCAAATAATTGTCTGAATATACTTCAAAAGTATTATTCTGAACCCCTGTCGATGTCCCAACTAATCCTGTTGTGGGATTTATATTGTAAACTGTTTTACTAGATATAGGTGTAACTAATAAAAAACCTGTAATTGGTGTAGTTAACCCACTATCCAAATATAGAGTAACCCCACTTGCAAAAGGAACTTTAGAATATAATGTTATTGGATTATTTCCATATATTAAATATGGAACATTATTTACCAAGTAAGCAGCAGCGTATGGATTATTAGTTAAGCTTCTTAATTCATCTGTTAAAATAGGGCTTGCACTTATTTTATCTAAAACACCACCCGCATCAACCATTAAGTTAAATTGATTTAATAAAGGCGTACTGTTATTTGTAGCTGTGTAAATATATCCCGCAAAAACACCATAATTGAATGTTATTACAAAGTTGTTTACGTTGGAAACACTATTGTCTAATTGAATAGTCCATGCTAAATCGCTATTGTTACCTTTTGATATTTTTGAAGTAAGGGAACTTATTGTCCACGTCTTAGTATTTCCATTTACAGAAGCAGAAGGTATTGTTGTCCCCCCTGCACCTTGTAAAACAATACTATATATAGAAGGATTAACGGGATTTAATTCGTTTTGTCTGTTACCTTTTGAACCGCAACCACAATTCAATATTTTCCTTATAGCTTTTACTTGTTCAGAAGCATCATTGCCACTTTGTTCTGCAATTAATCCTGTTAATAGGTAAGGGGTTACTTGAGATAATTTTTCGCTTGCAGCAAGCCCCCTAGCATTAGTACAATTTTTCTCTGCCTCTCTTTGTACTTCTAACATACAACAAAGAACATCTGACATCGTATTAGAACAAGTAATGTAGAAGTTGTTGTAAGTCCAATAAGACAAAATAACAAAAACCCCATCACCAAAGTCATAAGTCGCTACCGATGTATTGTTTACTAAGTAATCCCCTGTTACTATATAGCTATTTGAAAAAGGTGTGCTACTAAAAGCAATAGGCGATACTGTTCCTGTGGGGTAATATAACGTACCACTCTTAGTAGTAGTTGTTGGCAATAGGTTATTATAAGCAAATAAAGTTAATTCTTTTACTGTAAGGCTATTGTTTGAGCAATCTGCAATAAGTTGAAATTCCCCGCTTATTGTACCGTTATCCCCTATACCTAAAGGCTCATATATCTTCTTGTAAATAGGCAATGTGCTATAAACAGTTCCGTCTTGGTCTTTTATTGAACCAATTATCTGATATGTTTGGAATAGGAAAGACTGATTAATGTTTGACAAATCGAGTGTGTAAACGGGATTTGTAGCGGGCGAAGGTATTTGAGGTGGCGTTGTCGTTAAAACAATACCATCTTGGTCTATCAATGAAAAAGCAATCCATTGTACGTATAAATCCCCCGAATTACTAGCACCATTATAAGTTGTTCCACTTGTATCAAATATAACAGCCCTATTCTTTATGTCAAAAGAAACAGTAAAGCTAAATGTATTTATGTTTGTTGAATTTACCTGTATGCTTGGCATAAAAACTTAATTTTAAAAGAAAAAGGGTATCCCATTTGAGATACCCTTTTATCACTTTGGGAATGTTTTATCTTATCTTAATCTACTAGCAAGTGCCTATCACATCCGAACCGATTGGAACGATTGGGGTATAAGAATTTACTTTGTAGATAGAAGTACCTGTAATGTGAGAGTAAAAAGTAACGTTTCCAAAATACTGTTGTACATAATCCATTGTTACAACGCTGTGAGCAAAAGAGCTTGCATCGTCTATTCTTGTGATAGTGTAACAAGTTGGAGTAGGTGCTGTGAAAGCAGGAATACCGCCGTTACCAAAGTATCTTGTAGTAATGTTATTTGTACCATCTGCTGCACCGATAAAGTTATCAATGCTAATACAGTCGATTACAACACCTTTCTCGCCGATTTCAAGATATAAACCTTGTAGCAAGTTAGGGTCTAATTGGTCTGCCGATGTAACTTCAAAAGTTAACAACGATTGTACTTGGTTTTGACCCGGTACTACATATCTTTTAATCCAACATAAACGAGGGGAATACCCTTGTATTTTACTGACGTTGATGCCAATTTCTTCTAAATTTAACAAGTGTGTATCCTTGTAAATCGCATACGCCGAAATCATAAATGTAGTTGCTGCCATATTTTATTCTTTTATATTTGTGAACTTATTTTTTTGACTACTGTGATAAAAGAGTTAATCTTAGAGTAATACTTTTCGGTTGCGAAATTGTTAAAAACATCTTCTAACATTGCATCCCCCTTACCTTCAACTTTTTCAAATGCTATTGTCTTTTTACCTTCATGCAATAAACCTATTGTTCCATCTTTTGTTAGGTCTAAAGCATTGAATGATTTTGCCAACTCTATTGCATCAGAAAACTTCTTTTTAAAAGCCCCAATCAATCCGTTAAACTCATTAGGTTTTTCTTGTGCAAATTTTAAAATAACCTTGTATATTTCGGTGGGGTTTGATAATTGGGTTGTTTCCCCAAACTCATCCCTTCTTCCTAATATATCAAACAAGTTACTTATGCTTTTTTCATCATTAGATAAAGACTTTACAAAGTACCCTGCATCTAAAGCAGCTTCCATGTTATCTATGGATGTTTTATCAACCATATCGTCTGTTATCTCTGAAAACACGTGACCTTTTATTGTTGGGTCGGGATTTTTAGACTTACTATCCCTGTTTTGTGGGTGGTTCTTTAAATAAGTGATAAACAAACCTTCTTTTTTGTAATCAAACTTATTTTCACCTGTCCTCAATTCGATAAAAGCAGTTCCATCTTTTCCCTCTGCATCGACCCTTATTTTTTGTACATTTGTCTGATATTCATAATCCAAAGAACGGCTTTGTTTTAAGTATCTGCATTGTATCGCTTGCCCGTTTACATCCCCGTATTCTAGGAACTCTATATCCCCTTGATACTTGTTGTCTGTAATTTCTATTGGGCTTCGCTCAAATGCTTCTGCAACAATTTTACCTGTTTTCTTATCCCTTTCGCCTTCTCGTATCCTTCTCCCCCAAGCCATATAATTATTAAGAAGTAGTTGCGCACCATTTGTTATGTATGCTTCAAATCTTTCTACTCCCGTTGGCTCACCGCTATCTTTATTAACGTGGCTAATCAATACTTTTTCGGGGGCGTGGCTACCTGCGTGGATTACATATCCTGACATATACTTTTCTGTTTTATATTAAAAAAATTCATCAAAAAAAATCAACTTCGTTTTAGAAAACATCTACTTAGTTAGTAGATGTTTTCTTTAGGATACCTAGTCTTGTAGGGGCGTGTATTTCAATACCGTAGGTTGTTGAAACAAAGAAGTTCCAAAAACGTCCACCTTGTTGTCTAAAGTCATAGTTCCACATACTATCCACTTTAGCAGGTTCAGCACCTTCCAAGTGAACATAAGTAAGGAATGGTACAGTATCACCTTTTTGGTCTTTAAACTTAGCATTTGGCATAAGTAAAGCAAAGTATTCAAGGATATTACCGTAACGTCTGTGGTCGAAAGCATCAATCATGTAAGGGATAAATTCATATCCAAATGCTTCAAACTTACTGAAAGAGTAGTAGCTGAAATCTCTTGCACCTGTTCCACCGTCACCAAACAAAGAGTATTTGTAAGATTGTTTAGAAGCAGTAATCAATTCGCCGATACTTTCGCTCCAATCCATCCAAAACAAGAAATCGTGCATCAACATATATGAGTTACAACCATTCACCCTACGAAGGGTTTTAATCATACCCCAAAGTATTTGTTTCAATGATACGTTTGTGAAGATGTCGTATCCTGCATTAAACATACCGTACTTTTCTGCTGTTGGAACAACACCATCAAATCCCAATTGATTGATAGTATCTCTTTGACCGAATAAAGTTTGTAAGTTTTTGTTATCACGAATCAATGTTTCTAATTGACCGTGTATTGCAGGAACATAGAAGTAATCAACTGCATCACCTTTAGTATTAAGCCCCTTGATAACTTTAAACTCTCTGTTGTAGATGTAGTTGTTAATTTCATCTTGGCTTAAAGAAATACCCTTTTCAAATGTTTGAGCAAAAGCCTTATACATTGTAGGTGGGTTAAGAACCAAACCGTCTGTTTGTATATTTGCGGTTGTACCTAATTGGTAGTGGCGTAATGGGTCTATAATGATTGTATAGCTACCGTACTGTGTAAGGTTCAATGTTTGACCATTGATAGGTTGTAAGATTACTTGGTTTGCACCTGCGGGTCCACCTACTTCACCACTTACTGCTGTAATCAAAACTTGTTGCCTGTTCAACTCTTTTATCCAAGCATAGAAACCGCCAATTGGTTTAGTATAGTTTCCTGATACGCTACGGCTCAAAGGGGCGATTGTTGCAGTTACGGGTTGACCTGCTGCGGGAACACTACCATTCACTTGATTAACAACAAATGTTAATGAATCATAGTTATCGTATTCTAACCAATAGAACTCTCTTGATTTAGCAGTTCTTGTTTCTGTACCGAAAGCAGCTTGCATTTGAGAAAACAACGCTTCGGGTGTCCTTTCGTCATAAGGCATAATCACTTGCGCACCGCCACCGCTTCTTGCTTGCCTAATTTCGGGCAACAAAGCAGCTTGCTTCAAGCTATCATACATAGCCAATTGGGTTTGACCTTGAATCGGTTGGTCTATCGAAAACGAACTCGCTTCACTATAAAAGACATTAAGATTTGCCATATATTCCTATTTTATATTTTAACTTTGTATCAATCCGTGACTTCTTAAAACCTCCTCTCTAGCACTCATGCCTACTTGTTTGTCACTATTAGAAGAACGGCTTTGGTTTATTGCAAACGAGTTTTTAGCCCCTATTGCTGCCTTTTGCTTTCCCCTTGTTTCAAACACTTCTGCTATTTTCTTCAACCCTTGCTCTTTAGACTTTGCAAATACTAAATCATCTGCTTTCTTCTTAGCTATATCCCTTATTTCTTCAAGTTTACCTTGTTTGTAAAGTGTATATATTTCGGGGGTTTGCATCTCTTTGGAAACAGTATCAGCAATTTCTTTTTTGTCTGTTTCTGTTATATCCAAATCAACTAAAACATCTTCGTTGCCATCTTTCGTTTTAAAGAACTCGTATTTTTCGGGGATAAATTCTTTTGAAAAATCTTCTATTTTTTTTGTGAAGTTGGGAAACGTTTGTCTCAAATCCCTTTCTTCATCATAATCTTTCTTTGTCTTTTCGTAAGCTGTCTTGTGGGGGTTTCTTAATTCTTCCGCCCTCTTAGCTAACTTAGCTTCTGCTCTAGCTTTAACTTTTTCGTTATCGATATTCAATTTCATCTCTTCTTCAAAAGCTCTCTTTGCCGCATCTTCAAAATCTTCTTCGTCAATGTCGGGGTTATCTTCTTTAAATTCAGACTTCCAATCTTCAAAGACTAAATCCCTATCTGCTGCTTTTTGAACTGCTTTATATTTGTCAAAGTCCTCTAACTTCATTTTTCCCTCTTTAACAGCATACCTTATTAATTCTGCTTCTTCAAGTTCTTGCTGTTTAGCTTTTTCTTCGGGGGTTAATTCCGCTTGTGGTGTCTTTTGTTCTAATTGCTTTTTTAACGCTTCCAATTCAGCTTTTAATGCTGCAAAGTCATCTACACTTTGGTTGTTATTATCAACAACGGGTGCGGGTTCGTTTACTATTGGTGATTGCTGTGCAACTATCGGTTCTTGACCTTGATTGTTCTTAGCTGCTGCTTGAACTACAATATCATCTACTGTTTCTGACATATAAAACTTTTTGGGGAGATAAAATTCATCGTGTAGTAACTACTTCTTGACAACACAAAGTTGGTATTAAATAAATTCCCTACCTTTGCCCTGTACTACAAAACGCAATTATGCCCGATGCTTATAAAAAAATTCAGATACGAGTAAGTATTTATGAATGGCGCAGATTTAAAGAATTTAGAGATAAAGGATTATCTGCTAGAGAGGTTATAGAACATTCTAGTTGCCCTTGTGATAGATGTAAGGGAATTGATGTCATAGTATTTGATAAAGATAATGGCGAACCAATTAAAATCCCTCGTGGGATATTAACTAAAAAAAATAGATAAATGAAACACGATTTAACTATAGAAGCATTTGGGGATAGAGTAATTTGTATAAGGGGAATTGGTAAGATGTTCGACCAAGATGGGTTTCCTATACAAATGGCAATAGAGAGATTAAAGAAAGAAAATATAAAAGTATCTATGTTTCATGTTGCTGATGAACTGTTGAAATTAGGATGGAAATGTAAAACCGTTGAAAGTAGATTATCAGAAGATTATGAAGGGGAAACATTGCTTGAAGATTTAAAAACCTTTATATGGGCTTCTTATGAAGAACAAAGAGAAATGATATTTGAATATCTATTTAAAAGTAATAGTGAGTTAGCCACTAATTTTGCACTAACTAAATTCATTCAACAAGTAGATTTATGAGAAAAGCAATAGAACTAGCAAAGAAGATAACATTAAGTATAAATGATGATAATACCGATTTTTTGGGGGATTATAACTTTTTTAAAGTATTTGAACCTATATTAGAAACAAGCGAACCCCACTTAATAAAGAACACCCTTATAGCAGCAATAATATATGGTTATGACAATGATAGTAAATGGATAGATACTAGAGTAGATGGGATTACTAATAACAAAAACATCCTTCACGGACTTTCTGCTGACTTGAAAAATCCCACATTGGTATCTTTTATTAATCTTAGGCACGAACCTTCTTTGGAGTGTATAGGTAATTACTTAGATAGGCTTCCTGATTGGAGGCTACGACATTCGGCGTTCTTAAAGAATCAGTACTCTAAAACAATGAGCCAACCCGAACCTACTCTTTCAGAAGTTGATGAATCTAAGAAGGCATTAATCTTTTTGAATTGGGCTAAAGCAATAGAGGCGGCAAAAAGACAAATGACTGATGCCGAAGAAATGATTAAGGAAATAGAACGGGATTATCTAAATACTAATTCAAAAACAGAAAGCGACTTCGGAGTTTCATTTACTCAAAAGTCGCTTGAAATGTTTGAACAAGAAAATACAAAAATAAATATTGAAAGTTGGCGTGATTTCATAAAGCACGTTTACCTACCAAGTAAAAAAGTATCTATTGGATAGGCGGGAGTTTTTTACGTTCCTCTGCTTCTGCTTCTAATTCTGCTTTTGTTTTAGCTTCTTGTTGACGATTATTCCCTCTTTGGTCTAAAAGCATTGATTGAGACATCGTTTTTATTTGACCTTTCAATTCTTCTAGTTCTTTCTTCATTTTTCCTTCTTCATCAATTTGGGCTACTTTGCTTTGCGTTTGCGCTTGCAACATCATCATTGCAGATTTTTGTTGTTCTTGTTGTAGCTGAATTTGCCTTTCATGTTCTAGCTCTTGTTTTGCAGCTTGTTCTTTCTTTATTTTAGATATTCCCAAACGCATTAAGCAAAAAGACTGCTTCCAGTTGTCGCTCCCCATTATTAAATACAAGAAGTCGTCATCTAATTGACCTGCTTTTACTCTTTCTATTGCCATTTGCGCTACTAGGTCTTTCTTAGCAGTATTGTCCACATAATTTATATTCATGCCTACTGATTCGGGCGGAATTGATTCTAAACCTTCGACTAATAAGCCATACGCCTCACCTACAATGTCAAAAAATTCCTGACGGCGTTTAGTATATCCATATTCTTTAGCCTCACGCATTATTTCTAACATAAATCTAACCATACGATCCCCGTACATCTTCAAAAATTCTTCATAGGCTTTTTGAATAAACCAAGTTGCGTTATTAGATGCTTTAAGGCTTTCTTCGATTGCTGCTACTGATGTTCGGGGTTTTGTATCTTGTCCTTCACGGGCATCTGTCATAGCCAATGCTTGTGTCATTTGTTGATACAAAATCATCATTTGGCTCATGTACTTTTCTGCCTTTTCTATTAATCCATTTTTTATTTGGAAAAATAACTTATTGGGGTCTAGTATCTGATTACCTTGCCTATCTGTTAATTTTAAGAATCCTGTACCTGCTTGTTTTATCATTCGCCATTGTTCACGGTAAGCATCGCTTCCATTACCGCCTGTTGGCACACCATCTAAACCTGTTGATATTTTATTTTCTTCGTCAACTGCGCCCAATAATCCCCCAATTAATTCATCACTTAATACAGTAGCCTCTATATCATTTATTAAGCAGTTTTGATACTGAAACCAAGCGTAGTTTATTTTAGGCATATAAGCCATTACCATATCTGTAAATGATGCTTGATGGCTATTATCATATATAACAAGTGGGGATTTTGAGTATCTACCGTCCTCTCCTGTTCTTAATTGGTCTTGATTAGCTTTTATATCGAATATGAACTGCGCTTGCCATGCGTAATCTGCATTACTTAAACTTTGGGTTGTAGGGGGGATATAATAGAAACTGTACCAAACGTTGTAGTGCTTAGTACTTTGTGGCATTTTTATTTCTTTATCTTTTCCCGTATTCCAATCTAATCCCTCATCCCCTGTTAATGGATATTCGTATGGAACTGAATCCATATCAACATCGTAATTTTGAGTAAGACAAGCATATCTACCAACTCTAATCTTTGCGTTTTCCATTGTTCTGTCGGGGCGAGAAACATAATCTACCCAACCTGCACCATGATTAGAACCTTGTGTTTTATTATATTCAAAAACAGCCTTTAATTTTTCTTTTGTTAGATTAGCCCCAATAGTTTTTACAAAGTCTGCAAAGGTTATTTCATACTCTGTAAAGTAGTACATAATATCTTCACCGTCTTTTCTACTGAAAGGGCTTACCCATAGCTTTTCGGGTACAAATCTTTCTATTACGGGGCGACCTGTAACTAAGTCGGTGTACCATTCCCCACAAGCCTTATTAAAGTGCATGATGTCATCTATAAATTCATCACTCCACCTTTCATTCCACTTGTTTAATTGCATCAGGTAGTAATCAATACCTTTTTCAAGTGCTATTTCATAATCCCCTTTGTAAATTAATTCTGCATATAAGGCTAAGTCTTGGTCGTTTTCAATACTGTTTTTTATTAAGTCATTGAATCCACCTACTAAGTCACTTTGTTCTTGTTGTGGTTGATTTGGGTCTTGTTCCCCTTTTTGTTGGGATTTTACTGCTTGTGAAGCAATGTATTTGTATGGGTCTTGGCTATCTGAAATCGGTTGTAACCCCAATTCCTTATTGACATGATTAATTACTTGCCTTAATAATTTACTGTAAAATACTTTTTGTAAGTCCTTTTGCTTTCTAGTAAGTGCATACTTATCTGTAAGGTTTACTTCTAATTGTTTTGAAGTCCTTTGTATTTCTGCTTTTACTACATTTTTTAGATGTATGTATATGGGATTTGCTTTCCAATCTGCTGCAACATATTCAGCGTTTCCCCCTTTACCCATAGGGGTTTTAGGGTCGAACATTTCTTTATAATCTTCTTCCTTTAATTTAAGGTCATCTGTTGCTCTGTATTTCCTCGCTCTTTCGGGGTCTAAAAACAAACGGGCGTTCTTCTTGCTAAAGTAGAGCATTTCCGATGCCCAGTACTCATTTTTATATTCAGGCTTTATATAAGCTAAATCGCTATAAAAGGTACTACGTTCATTAAACTTAGGATACCCCTTTTCCTTATTGGTATTTTCTTTTTTATTGTATGCCACGCTATAATAAATTTAGACAAAACTACCAAATAAATTTTTATTTGTGGCAAAATCTTATTTAACCTTTTCGTATTGACATAAAACGTCTGTTTCAAAGGCAAAAGAGAATGTCTTATGGGCGATTTGACGTTCAAATAAATCTTCGTCTTTTACATAGATTTGAGTTCCGTCTTTAAATTCATTACCTGCTGCGACAACTTCCCTTTTAACTATTGGCTCTGACTTTTCAGCTAATCTTCCATTAGGTAATACTATTGATATGATATTACTTTCGTGGTTTAAAACTACATAAGGGCGAAATGCAATAATCTTTTTACCTCTTACTACACCTAGTACTTTTGAAAGTTCGTCAAAATCCCCCTTTACGTATGCTTTTCTAAAGTTCATATCGGGGCGTGCATCTTTTTCATGGTATGTTGTTTTAGCGGGGATTGAAATGAATCTATCCCCATCTATGTAGCCTATTAAACTACCGTCATCATTTGATGCTAAGTAATCTAATATAACGATGTCATTTAAAACAATCCCCTTTACATTTTTACCTACTGCTACTATATGACCTACTGAAACGTTTTGAGTAAATCGTTGGTCGTAACCTTCTTTTTCTTCTACTGTTTTTAGTAGGGATATTTCTTCGCCGTCATCCCTTATGATGCGCTTATAAAAAAATTCATCCATACTTGCTTTAGTTATTTTAACTAAAACATTATTTGGGTTTGGAACAAAAGATATTCCTTTCTTCATTCTTTACTTTTTTTCAGTTAATCCTTCGATAACGCAAAGGACGTGGGCTTCGTGTACTTCTACAAATTCTTCATCTTCCACTTGTAGGTATGTAGAGGCGTTTTTATAGAAAGAAACAAAATCCCCTTCTTTAATCCAACTAACATTTGTTCCCACCCAAATAACAGTACCCCTGTTTTGTTTTCGCTTTTCATTTGCTTTCGCTTCGTCTGAAAGTACTATTCCCCCTTCTGAAACTTCTTTAACTTTTACTTCATCTAGTATCACCATATCGGGGTGAGGAACTAATTTAAACTTTCTTTCTGACATAAAATTATTATTGTTTATTTAATTTACACTCTTGGAGCAAATATTTCTTTAGCCATTGCAAATTTAAGGGAATTACTGTTATCTGTTACATTTGTGTAGTTTATTTGTTTTAAACCTTGCTCTAATTCGACCATAGCCATCATAGTATCGTAACTTGTAGTGTTTCCTATATCAAAGGCATCCATATCTGTAAGTACATCTTCAAAAGGCATTTCTGCTATTTGGTCTATATCATCATCTGTTTTTGGTGGGGAAAATCTTGTAACCATCATATCTAGGGAGTTTTTAACAACCTTACCCCCACTATCAATCCACATACCATATAAACCATCTTTTTCGTTCTTCATAAGAAAAGGCAAACAATTTGCATCTATAAAATCTTCTTTTACACTTTCTATAACTCTTTCGTGCATTACGGGTGCAGCATAATATTTAGCAGCCTTAATACATTCCTTGTTTGCATCTCTAGGGTCATCGGGTCTATGTAAATAAAGTGCAGCGTATCTGTTACTATATCCACTACCAAAATAATCGTGTTTTTTGTAAACTATTATAGCTGCTTCTGAAAGGTGGTTACTTGAAGTATCTTCTTTTCTATATCTTATAGGGTCATATCCTATACAAAATTCTACGTTTACGGGAGGGAAATAAACGCCATTAATACGCCTAAATCTATTTCTTGTATCTATTTCATTTTCCCTTGAAAAATAAGGGTGCAATGCGATTAGCCAATTTCCCGCCGTTATAGAATAATAAGTTCCATTAGCTTTATTTTCTTCATCTTGTTCTTTTTGCCTTTCTGAATCAGATTTGAAATAAACTCGCCCGTGTACATCTTCTTCAAAAACCCCTCTTACATAAGGCTTTTCGTAATTAGCCATATTTCTTAGTTCGTCTAATCTTGCGCTTATCCTAATCTTACTGAAATATCCTTGTCCTGTTGCAGTAAGTAAGGCGTGTCTTTCTTCCATTGGGGTTTTGTAAAGGGCAAAAGTGTATTCCTTACTATCTTTAGGATATTTCTTAATGTTATTCCAAAGAAATTCCTCTGCCATTTCTTTATTTATAAATCCATATTTATCAAGTACTTCGGGCTTTTCTTCTAAGACATCTAGTGAATGAATCCCACTTACGAAATACTTGTATAATCCTGTATTTGTTTTTCCGTTTTCATTTCTTATTGAAGGACTTGAATTGGCTATTAGTTTGTGCCAATCTTTAACGGACGATGCTGCTAGTTCTGAATCCCCTGTTGTGGATAGTAAATCAAGTTTTCCTCTTTTTCTTGGGTTTATAATAGCCTTTAAATTAATTTCAAAAGTTTCATAAGGTTTGGCGGTCAACCACTTAGATACCTCATCCATTATTATTAGCATCCACCCATCACCATCCAAAGCAGAAGGTAATGTAGGAAATGACATGACTAATCCCCCAAGCATTTCAACCGTTTCGTCTAATACTGAACTTGTTAAACTTAATGATTTAATTGGTTTTTTACCATTGCTTTTATAGAAGTCCTCTCGCATCCAATATGGTCTGCTTATATAGGTATCTATAATAGGTTTCATAAGAGTTCTATTGCAAATTTCAAGTTGTGTTGATTGCATACCAACTTTATTACTAAATCCACTTAATATACACCTTACGGATTCTGTTCTTTGCTCTGTTGTAATCCCTGTACGCCTTGCTTTAACCCACAATCTTCCATCGCACAACCTATCTTTATTAGTTAGTTCTCTAAAATAAAAACGTTCCTTTTGAGATTCTAAATAGTATAAATAATTGTTATCAAACTTGTTAAATAAAAGATGTTCTACGTTTGCCCCCGTAATATAAGTAGGATTACCATTGTTCATAAACCATAAGCCATTCGCCCACTTATCACGCCAATATGTAATATACTCTACTCTTTGCCTTTCGGACATTTTTCTTACATCCTTTATTTCGTTTTTCTCATTAATCCATCTGAAATCTTTATTATGGGGGGTTTTCCAATATTGTTCTTTCTTTGGGACATTATAATACCATATATCACTTTCCGTTGGTAAAGGAGGTAATTCAAATTTATAAAGTCCGTCTTGTAAAGAAATTATTTCACCCATAATTATTTAACTAAAATAGTATTATCATTCCTTCTTTGTCCACCGTCTAATTGATATTCCCATTCTATTTCTGATTCAGTAATGGTTACTATTATTTTTTTAATTTTACTTTGTTTTTCTATTGTTTCAGAAGATGCAGGGTTCATTCCATTTGCATGGGTAAAAGTGCTTTCAAAAAAAGAAACGGTATCACCAATATTATGCTTGTTGTTTATTTGTAAATTCATAATTAATCAATTTTAGTTACAATAAAAGTTATTTTTTATTAGTAAATTCACTTATAATGACTTTACTAACTCTTATTTCTTTTAAAAACGGGAAAGTATCAAAAGCTAATAACCTATATTTTAGCATAATAACTTTTAATTCTGCATCAGTAATTTTAGCACTGTCAAAAATATCTAAAACATCTAAATCTATTGTATGGGTATAGCTGTGCTTATAGTTTTCACTATTAAGCATAAAATGGTATCTACTATACAGATTACCATATCCTCTGCCATTGTATATACATTCTTCTATGTAGAATTTTATCCCTTCTTTTATTTGGGACTTTATTGTATCTATATTTTCTGATATTAATTTCATAATTTAACAAATATTAAATTTTCCCCGTTTAAGTGTAGTAGTTTAAATCCTTGTGGGATAACAATAGATTCTATTTGGGCTTTATTTTGGGGTATGCTATTCCACTCTATAATTAAACATTTACATCCTAATTCATTTAGGTTCATTTGTTTTAAGATAGTAATATCTACTCCTTCTGCGTCTATTGAAATAAAGTCGAACTTTTTTAGGGGGGATTTTTGCAAAAATGTATCCCACTTTTCTACTTTTACTTTTATCGGTTCAAAAGTTGTTGTATTGTGCCAACGCTTTATTTCGTTACCATCTAAAGAAGAAAGTAATGATGTGTCGCCTTTACCTAAGTGTTCCCCACTATCGTAAAAGTCTAAATCCCCCTCTACATCTGATATTGCTACTTGAATACAACTTACATAGGGATTTCCTTCGTGTAGTTGGGAAAGTTTTGCAAATGCTTTAGGTGAAGGTTCTACTAATACAGCACTCCAACCTTGTTCTATCAATGCAAGTGAATTACTTAAACTTTTGCCATCATTTGAACCTATATCCAATAATGTCCCCTTGTAATTACCAAAGTACTCATGTACTATTTTATCATCTAAGTTTTGTCCGTAATATACCATAATTTATTTTTTTTAAAGCCCACTCCAAAGACACACTGTATCTGCTATCTTTAATTTTCCTTTATGCTCATTATAAGCAAAATAAGTTTCTTGGGCGTTAGTTATTGTCATGCCTAATTGTTTAGCTAAAATACTTGCAACGCTTTGGTCGTGCCTGTGACCTCTACAACGCATATCTCTTGATACTTCAAGATTATCATTAGTCCAACTGCCTTGATAAGAAACACCGTCCGATGCTGCTGAAATATACTTATTTAAAAATTCATTAGCTGTTGCATTTTGAACATCAAACGCCTGTACACATGACATCAACATTTTTGTTTCAAATGCTTCTTGTCTTGTCATTCCATGTTGTCTTAAACAAGCATCTGATGTGAAATCCCCAACAGAAAACCCAATATTGTCGAACAATAAGTATCCATGTTCTTTTATATGGTTAAATACGGGGGTTATATCTTTAGTTGCATATATAACACTATCACACCAAAGGATATACCTTGCACCTTCTTCTATTGCTTTTTTTATTGAATAGGCTTTAAAAGCATAAGGTACTGCATCGGGTGCGTTTTTGTGTTGAGGGCTTCCAATGTGTCCGTAATCATTAATACCTTTAAAAATATGAAATTCATTAGTCCACATTACTGCCTTTAAACTTAATTCAAGGCGCATCATTGCTTTTGCATAGTGTCCTGCTCCATCTGCAAAACTTACTACATATTCTTTATCCATCATTAATACAATTTATTTTTTGAAGTCAATTTCAGTTATTAAATTGCCGTTTCTATCTGTTATGGTATTTAATTTTTCTATTCCCTTTTGTGGGATTTCTATTTTTTTGAAGTTGAAAATAGAATGATATATGCAACCAAAATCTTTATCAACACATACACCTTCATCACTACCACGCTGAAATTCCCAAGATAATTCGCCGTTACAAAAACCATTAATATCAAAATAACTACAAGTGTTACATTTTATATCACTTCTTTTAATTGATATATCTGAATTTTCACTTTCCCATTTAGGCGAATATTTATCTATTTCTATTATTTCTTTTGACATTAGTACAATTTATTTTTTGAAGTATATTTATAGTGGTACATAAGTGGGATAATTTTGTGTTCTGTTTTTAGAAATTTAACTACCTTATCGCTGTACCCTTTATCTTCTCCTAATTTTAAGTCGGGGAATCTAGCCATTAATGCAAGTCCACGCTTTACGGCTGTAATATGATTTGTGGTTCTTTTATAATAGGGTTTTCCATCAATATATATAGTCATATTTAGATTATCTTTTGATAAATCCCACTTAACTTCATTATACCCATCTGTAGTCATTTTCCCATTTATTCCAAAACAATCAGAATTGCTTTTTGATGCCTCTAAAAGTTCTTTTATGTAATAAGGTGGAATTTCGTCATCTGCGTCAGGGAAAATAACATAATCTCCTTGTGCTTTATCTAATAGACCGTTACGTTTCGCCCCTGTTGATATTTCACCACTATCTACATGATAAAGTACTTCTACTAAGTCGTTGGCGTTTTCTTGTGCTATTTGTTTCTTTAAGTTATCGTAAAGAACATTAAACAAGGGGATATGATTAGTATGTACGGGGATTAGTACTGATAATTTAATTTCTTGCATCAAATTGTTTTTTTAGTCTTTCAAAAGTTTCTTTATCTTTTTGATATGTAACGGGGTTTTCTGTTTTTCTCAATAAATCATCAGCTTCTCCGAATCCCCAAGCGTGATGAGCGTGTATTAGGATTTGTTTATCGACATATTTATAGCTGTTAGTCATTTTGGCAACGTGCTGTTGGTAGTTGTCGCAATAAACGCTTTCAAATGAGGGGTGGTAGATGTATCCGTATCTTTCATAATATCCTTTAGACATCATTGCATAGGTAATAAGCATTTCTTTTGCTTTTTGGTCGGGGAAATGTACCAAACCATCAAAGTTTTGAAACGCCTCTATGACATCCAAATCAAACCCCTCTTTGATAAATACCATATCATCTGAATGGTTAAGTAGAATATCCCAATCGGAAGGTATTAATTCGATGTCCCTATTTATTGCAGAAATTTTAGATGTAGATAAACCCCAAATAGGCATTACTTTCTTATAAGTAGATAATTTTTTTATTACTTCGGGGGTATTCATACTTTCATCGTCCTTATCTAAGGAACAAAGTATAAGGTAGTCATCATGTCTTGCTAGTGATTGAATATTATCTAAGCAATCGAAGAACTTTTTAGGTCTTGAACGTGAAGCAAATTTGTATAATAATTTCATCTATAACCTTTTTTCGTTTGTAAAAGTAATCTAAATTTTATATACGAAGTGATTTTTAAGGGAAATTAACCATTTTAAGTATTAATTCGTTAATTTTTTCCTTACCAAGTTCTGTAATAGCTAGTTTTGAGTTAGAAAACTTGCCCGTTTTCACTATTAAACCCCGTTGTTGAAGTGAACTAAAAGCTAATTTTATCTTAGTGGCACTTGATTGATAGCAATATTTAAAAACACTATTGTGTATTGTACTACTTACCATCGGTTGACCCTCATACAGATAAAGTAAAACCAACATTTCGGACATTGTTATCTTTAATTGACTATGCAATTTCTTTTTTTGAGCTTCATATTGACAAACAAACCTCATAATGTAATTCATTTCTTGTTTGTATTGTGCTATTTTAGAAGTAGGGGAATTTTTAATTTTTAGTAAATAATTAAAGAAAGGAGAACAGTTTATTTTATTCATGTATGAGAAAGTATCACACAATTCTTTAGAACCCAATAAGAAAAAGTTTTCAATTTTAGCTTTTTCAAAAGGGTCGTCCATTTTCTTTTGGGTTTTCTTTGTCTTTGCAATGTTTTCCCTTAATTCTTGAAATTCTTGATGCGACAAACCGTTTTCTTCATCCTCGATAACAATATAGAACCTACGACCTTTAGCCTTCCATAAAGCATATATCTTTTCAAAAAAAGACATTTTATTGGCTTTTTTTGCATTAAAAATGCCAGTTTTAGTGCATATCTTTAACATTAACTTAGTAGGTAGCAAATTTCTTTCATACTCTGTCATATCTGATAAAGTATTTGCTACATACAAGTCAAAGTTTTCGTTCTGTAAATCGTATTCTTCGTTACCGTTAATCATTCTCTATAAACTTTGTTTTTTCGGGGCAATCAGGACACCCACAATATTCTGTTACTGCTTTTAACTTACCACAATCACAAAGTCTTCCATGATATTGCTTTGCACCTTCGCAATCGCCAAAGTTAGGGATGTTACCATCTATTCTATGTGCCATATAGCACGGGGTTTCTTCATTAACCATTTTGTAATTTTTCTTTTCTTAAAATATATTCAACTGCTTCACTAATAGCCTTTTCAATAGAAGTTTTATATAAATCAAATGAAATACTGTATTTAGCAACATATATATTTGGTTCAGAATAAACGGTACATATACAAGAAGGTACATTTTCTATTGTTCTTCTGTCTTTGCTCAATAAAGAATACTCATAATCAATATCTAATTTATACCACACTTTATAGTAAGGGTGTAATGTAAGTTTAGGTTGTTTTTTTTCTAAAACAAGTTCTTTTTTCTTTAAAAAATTTGGCACATAAGGCATCCACCAATCACTACTTCTGTTTTCGTTTTTTAATTCTATCATTTTATAAATTGTTTTAAGTATTCAAATCTATGTTCCCAAAGGTGGTTACACAATACAAACTCTCTAGTTTTATTTGCTAAAGTTTCTCTATACGGGGTTGCGTCTAAAAGATTGTTGCAGACTTCTTTTATATCTTCAAAGTTATCCCACCAAAATAAGTTTCCTTCAAATTGGTTTTCTATTCCTTCAAAGTATTGAGCCAAAACAAAAGCACCACAACCAATAGCATTAAAAGCCCTGTCTGACTGATAACTTTTTCTTTCAAAGTTGTTTTGTGTTATTACTATCTTAGAATTATTGTAGGCTTCTATCGCTTGTTGGGGGTTGAGCATTTTTATTTCTTTTCCCCAATTTAAACCATAAACTTTAAACCTATCACCAAATTCATTTTTTAAGAACTGTACCATATCGTACCTTTCTTGTGACTTAGGAAATTTGTGATTTGTGCCTAAGTAATTATTCCCCACAAAGACAATATCCCCGTAGTATGTTTCTGTTTTAGGCATCGGTCTGTACCATAAGTCGTTAAAACTTGTTGGCATGAAGGTAACGTTACTAATCCCCTTTTGATTAAACTTTTCTACATCATCTTCATTTGTAAATACTGTTAACCCTATATGTGGTGCTACTGCTTCATACCATGTAGTATCTTCTCTTACATCTTCTGTAAAGTTTATTACGAAGCTATTTTCTGAAAGGGATTTCCATGTATCTAAAGTAAAAACATTAGGCAACTGTAAATGAATAAAAGTAACATCGGGACTAAACCCCTTTGAAAGCCTAATAACTTCTTCATTTAGATTTTCTAATCCATGCTCAAATCTATACTTCTGCCAATCTAAATCAATAATATCAAAACCCACTTCTTTAAAGGCTTTAACCATAGCAACACTACTGTATGCGTGGCACTCTTGTTTTACAAATAATAATCTTTTTTTACTCATTTATTAAATTTAAGCATTAAGTAATTGGGGTTTACTTGTTTTTTTAGCTATTGCAAACACAAAATCACCATTTGAAAGTTTATATTGTTCATTGTAACAATCCTTCCAAAAAACAACTTCATCAATTCCATATCCTAGTGCATATACTATTCGGTAAAAACTTCCATTCATTTTTCAACATCTAAATAGTCTAACAATATTTGTGGGATACGTCTACGTTCTTGTAGTGCTATACTTGGATACATTGCAACAAATCTTTTAATTACTTCGTCAAAACAATTCAACTCCATAATATCAATTTGGTGGTTATCAAAATTAGTGTGACAAGATTTCCCATAAAAGCACAACTCTAAATAGTTTAGTGGATGTGTTGCTACACTTTTAAAGTACGCTTTTGGTAGTATATGTGCAATAGAACATTTGTAACTTGATTTACCTTTTTCGGTACAACCACCGCAATGCGAACAAACCCCAGTTAATTCCTTATGTCTTTCTTCAAACCACCTTTGTAATTCTGCATTACCTTTCGGCTGCATACTTTCCCCACTACCTAATAATTCACTTTCTCTTTTCTTTGAGAATTTAGAAATAGGTTTGGGGGGATTTAAACGAAAGTAACATTCCTTCAACATACCTTTTGACCATATCTTTCCTTCACGACCACAGCCGCATTTGCATTTTTTATTCTTTATAATAATTGTTGAATTATTCATCAATAATAACTTTTTTAAAATAAAATCCCATAGTTGATTTGCCATTTTTTATAGCCCTACTAACATTAGTATGATGTATGCCTGTTTTTTTTTCTATTTCAAACATATTATTAAATCTACCAACCTCTAGTAAATCTACATCTAACATTAATATAAATTTTTTACTGGTTAAATTTTCAATAGAACCTTCAAACTTTTTCCAATAACAGTTTTTATACGTTTTTATGTTACTAGAAACAGCTTTGCTAATATTTCCACTATCAAAATTATTCAAATATGCAGCCTCTCGAATACTTTCGTATTTTTTCAAAAAAATACCATTTTTGTCGTATTGGCAAATAGGAATTTTACTTTCTATTGAATGTTTTAATAACTTTTCTTTAGAAGTAGATGACATTTCTTTGCCTTTGCACCAAGATACAAAACCTTCTTTTTTTGAAAAATGATTTTTGCTTATGTTTTTTTTGTGAGAATCGGTAAATACTTTATTTTTTGCAGAAAAAGACATTTTACTTCTTACTTCTTCACTAAATTCATATTTAGAGCAATTAGACAACTCGCTTATATTGTAAGATATTTCTTTATTTATTTTGCCATTTTTATTTTTAAGAAACAAGTCAATATATTTTTGTTCTATATCTAACAATTTTTTCTTAATATAAATTTTATCCTCATTAAAACAAAACTCTAAAAACTCTAAAATAGTAAAAGAAAATATAGACAACCCGTAGGTATCTATATCCAATTTTAATTCTTTATTTGTGCTATTTCTTATGTGAGAATAAAATCTTTGTCTAAAATCAATTGTACTTCCAATATATTTTTTCCCATTAATTTTATTTTCAAAACAATAAACTACGCACATCATTTTACCTTTATCCATAAGTGTAATTTATGCAAATGTACGCAAAAATTACAAAGTGACCGCAATTAAGTTGCTTTTTACGGGGTATGATAGTACTATTAAAACTCATTACTTTATAAATACGGAAATTTCCGCTTTTAATCTTTATTAGTTATTACACATTTATTTAAAACTAAAAAGTTATTAATGATTTAAACTTTTCATAACCATAGTCTTTTCTTTTTTCTAAAATAGGCAGCAAATCTTTTGCTTTAATTGGATTTTCTTCTACCGTATCTTCCCCTACTACTTTAAATGGGATATTATTATTTTTCATCCAATTTCTAACCCCACCATCACAAGCCCCCGTAATTAACCTATAATACTTTACTGTTATTTCTGTATCTGAATTTATTGGTTCATTTTTTAATTTTTTTGAAATAATCTTAAACTCTAAGTCGTCTATTGATTTTTTTATTGTTTTAGCGTGAGCCGTATAATCCCCTTTCTGTGATATAAATTCAAAAGGGGTTTTATATATGGTATATTCTTTTCTTATATGAACCGATAATACCTTAGATAAAATACCATCAAAAAAACAATATCCAAGTTTTTTGTTATACCCTTTTTTTAATTTAGATACATTTTCTTTCAAGAAGTCCTTATCGGCTGATGTAAGTGAACTCAAATCAAGAGAACCGTTAATCGTAGTGCCTTTCAATAAGTCCTTATCGGCTGATGTAAGTGAACTCAAATAAAGAGAACCGTTAATCGTAGTGCCTTTCAAGAAGTCCTTATCGGCTGATGTAAGTGAACTCAAATCAAGAGAACCGTTAATCGTAATTAATCCCTCTTTAATTTCATAATTATTTACTTTATACTTTTTTAGTATTTCAATTTGTTTTTCTAATTCTTTAGCCATTTTTATTTATTTTTTAAAAATTACACATTGATTCACGAAAACCCCGTTTTCGGAAACAAGTTCCGCTTTAAGGTTCAAACCGTTTTCGTTAATTATTTTTTCACACTCGATTTTAAAATCTCTTGATAGCCCTAGTGGGACATTATGGTAAACAAGCCCCCATTCATTACTATCTACTGATTTCCCTTTTCTATGGAACTTTTCGTAGAAGGTGTTTAAGTCTTTTTCTAGTGGGGTTAGTTTGTTTTCATCCCCCACTAACAAATCTTTTTCTTTACTCATAATTTTCATTTTTTTTTTGTACGGGACAAAAGTAATAAAATATATTGGAATAGAAAAATAAAAATTACCGTGAAAAATAAATTTCTTATGTAAATGTTTTTTTACTATGTTTGCATTTTCAAATCAATAAAAAATAAAAAATTATGGCAGAACAAAAAAAAGACCCTCGTGATTTAATAATCGCACACTTAGATGAAAGAGGAATTAAGAAAAAATGGTTAAAGGATAAATTGGGATTATCTGACACTCACTTCTCTTTAGTACTAACAAAAGACCGTGACCTTACAGATGAAAACTTAAAAAAGATAAACGAAATACTAGGCACTAACTTTTAAAAACAATTAACTATGGCAGTAATACATAAAAAAATAGAATTAGCGGGTGAAAACGAAACATATATGTCTTTTATAAATATCAATAACGATATTGTTATAGAAGATTTTGGATATGAAACAGGTGGTGGTAGTATTATGGTTATTAAAAGAACCGAGTGGGAATCTTTCAAAGAATTTATAGATAATGAACTTTCAGAACTAGAAAAATAATAAAATGGCTGCCGATAAGAAATCATTTTTACTATACTGCGATTTAATAAACGTAGTAAATAAACTTGTAGAGAAAGATAGGGTTGATGGTACTAATTACGGTGGCGAATTGTTTTTACTTATACTCGAATATGTAAATGACAAAAACCCTGTACCTATTGATTTTATACTTGAATTAGTTTTTGAACCAATAAAAACACAGCTAAAACGTGACTTAAAAAGTTGGGAAACAGAGATAGAAGAAAAGATAAATGGGGGGAAATTAGGTAATCTTAAAAGGTGGAATAAAGACTTACACAGGCAAGTTATTAGTAATAAAATAACGTTAGAAGAAGCAGAAAAGATTGCAATAGAAAGGAAGATTAATCGCACCGTATCGGATAGCGATAAAAATAATGCCATACCGAAAGAAAGTGTCGCTTCTATCGCTGTTACTGTTAATGATACTGTTAATGTAACTGTAACTGATATAAAAGAAGATATAATTAAAGAAAGGGCAAATCTCAATTTGGAAGAACGTAAAATAGCCTTCGGCAAAAGTCTTCAAGAGTTTGAAAAAATATATCCTAGAGAAATTTTAGCTGAATTTTACGACTATTGGAGGGAAACAAAACCGAATGGAACTAAAATGAGGTGGGAATTTGAAACAACCTTTAATGTTGGATTAAGACTTAAAAGGTGGGCTAAAAACAATCTTAATAATAAACCAAACAATGAGGGAATAAAAATAGATTGGGAAGTAGAAAAGAAAAACTTTTTAAATGATACTGTTTGGCAAATGAAAATATCCCAAGAAAAAAGTATTAAAAAAGAAGTTTTAGACAGTTATATAACAAAATTCATTTCTGATATAGAGGTTAAGGACGATTATAAAGCTGTTGCAGGGCTTAAAAAACACTTCGTCAATAGTTTACCTAAGTTTATGTCAGATGCGTCCTTAAATAGCACTAAGAAATCGAATGGAAGCCATATACCACAGTATCAAGGTGAGGATTTACAAAAATTGATGGATAAATTTTCTTAATTATGTTTGAAAAGCACTTACACTACGATATTGAAATAGAAACAGCAATAGTTGGGGCTTGTATGTTAGAAGATACTGCTTACGGAAGGGTTAGAAATATTTTAAATAGTGAAATGTTTTATAGTGAGAATAATAAAATAATATTCAAAACGCTTGAAGAATTATTTGAACTTTCATTTCCAAACGATATTCTTTCGGTAGTAAGTTATTTGGCAAGGAAAAAAGATTTAAAGCTACTCCCGAATGGCGAACCACTAGCTTACGGTGTTACCGTTTGTACAAATGCTGTTGTAGGAACATCTAGCTTAGAATATCATTCTATGTTAGTTAGGCAGATGTATATTGAAAGAGAACTTTTAGCTATGACTAAAAACGCATCTTACATGGGCAAAGATGGTGTTGAAGGTATAGTCAAAATGAAAGAAAAACTAGACAAACTTTCATCAATAAAGGCAAGTGATGATTGGTTAGATATGACTGCTATAATGATTAAATTAGATAAGCACTTAATAGATAAGAAGTTTGAAACTAGCTTTGGAGTGCCAACAGGATTTAGTATATTAGATAAAATATACGGGGGGTTTGCAGATACCGATTTGATTGTTTTAGCAGCACGTCCATCAGTTGGTAAAACTGCTATGTTGATTAAGTTAGCTAAATCTGCGGCACAATATTTTAAAGATGAAGCGATTAGAAATATAGATGTTTTTGGATATAAAAAACAATGCGTTGGCATTATTTCACTTGAAATGTCTGACATAAAATTAGCTTGCCGTGTTGCATCTATGGAAACAGGTATAGAGTATTGGAAAATATATCGTAGCCGAATGGAAGAGGAAACGGAAAGGGTACAGATGTATGAAGAAATGAAATCAATGTCAGAGCTTCCTATTTATGTTTCAGATACAGCAGACGTTGATATGTTGGATATTAGGGGTAAAGCAATGAAATTAAAAGCACAACATAACCTTAAAATACTTTTTATTGATTACTTGCAGTTGATAGACACTAATGAAGTTAAAGGTCAAAATAGAGAACGTGAAGTAGCTAAACTTAGTCGTGGATTGAAACTTTTAGCAATGCAAATAAAAATACCTATTATTCTTTTAGCGCAACTTAATAGGGGTTCTGAAACAGAAAAAGATAAAAAACCAAAACTCTATCACCTTAGAGAAAGTGGCGCAATAGAGCAAGATGCGGATGCTGTTTTATTGCTACATAGAGATTATATGAGTGGTATAAAAGAACGTGATATATTAGAAAATAATATGGTAATAGGTCAACAATCAACAGAAAATGAAGCTGATATTATCGTAGCAAAGTGGAGAGATGGTATGCTAGGGGAATATAAAATAGGATTTGATGGCGAAAAAATGGAGTTTTATGAATTAGGTGTTGAAAGGAATATTAAAAATAAGTTGCAATTTCTCCCCCCTGTTAAAAATCATTATGAAACAGATAATGAAGAAAAGGGTTGGGGATAATAATTTTAAAAAACTTTAAAATAATAATTATGACAAAAGGTAAAATTGTAGATGAAAAAATAGGAGTAAAGTCGGTTGCGCTTTATTCTTTAAGTCAAAACTGCTTCCATATCGAAACCCTTATTGAGTACATTAACTCAAACTTAAAATACTTGTTAGTAACAAAAAGAAAAAGTGATTGGGTTTTAATTGGGGTTTTTGATAATAACTTAGAAGCACACGACTATATAGAAATAGTCAGAGCAAAAATAAAAGAAGTAAAAGGTTTATAAATTTTTTAACAATCAATAAATAGTAAAACAAAAAAAACAAACAGTTATGGCATTAAGTAGATTTCAAGTAATCGGAAACCTCACTAGAGACGCATTAGTTTCAGAGAGTAATGGTAAGAAAGTTATTAATTTCAGCATTGGGGTAAACGAAAGGTACAAGGATGCAAATGGTGTAGAAGTTAATAAGGCGGATTTTCACGATTGTTCTTATTGGAGTGAGAGTGTTGCTATCGCCCCTTATCTAAAAAAAGGGCAACAAGTTTATGTAGAGGGGAAACCTTACGCAAAAAAGTTCGTAAACGATGATGGTAAAGAATTTTTAAGTGTAGGAATAAGAGTAAATAACATTCAGCTATTGGGAGTTGCAGACAAACCCTCAAATTAATTAACCAAGCGGCTCAAATTTCAATCTTAATCTATTTTGCTTACATTCTATTCAAAATAAAATTATCTTTGAAATTTGAGCCTCTAAAAGAGTTTTTTAAAACAACCTAAAAAATAAAAAAATGGCAAACAGTAAAGAACAATTATTTAGTGATGAGTATGTTAAGTGGTTTTTAGGAAACACAGAGTTTGATGGTTTTGAAGATAGGTGGTACAAGTGGGAACGTTATGTTAAGCAAAATCCACCTAAAAAAGAAGAGAGAGATTATAGTGGTGTGAAAGTTAGATACGGGGGTAGGATTCTTACACTAAGAAAAACGGATATGCCTAATTATTATACTTCTGCCGAAGAAGGTAGGTTAGGAAATAGTTGGCACGTTGGTATTATAGATGACTTTATAAAAGAAGGTACTTGGGTAGAATTAAAGCAACAAACCCCTTCTGTACATAGTGAATTACCTAAAGCCCCTTCGATACATGAGGATATAAATGTTTTAGTAGATAGGATAACTGACTTAGAAAGAAGGTTAGAACAAGTAGAACAGAGTATTGAACCGAAAAAAACTAAAAAGGACTTAGACATAAATAAACTAATTTCAGATAGCTTAGGTATTGAAGTACATCATCCGATAAGTGGTTATTTCATTCCTAAAAGACCTTGATATAATATAGGTAAATAAGACAAATAGAAAAGTATCATTGTGACGTTTGCGGACACGAAATGGATAGGGATTTAAACGCTTCAATAAATATTAATTGCATCGGAGTTGAGATGCTAAAACGAGCGTAGAGGTTAAATAAGACTTGGTAACAAGCAAAAACCGTTGAAACGCTTAAAGTAACATAGAAATTATATTTTTCTATAAAACTTACAACTATGTCACAAGAAACATTCACTCCCCCTGATAGTTTTGTTTTTGAAAGAATGAAGGTAAAGTATGTGGGAGATAGTGACATAGCCCCTGATGGAAAACGGATGTGGCGCAAAATGCACGTCTATCAATACGAAACGGGGTTTAAGAAGGGTCAAAAAGTTTATTTCAGTTCGGGAAATATTCCGTATTATATGGCACAAGAAAAACAAACATTGTAATGGCAGAAATTTTTAAATACGATAAGCACAATTCCGTTGAAGTGGGGTTTGGAAACATAATCTTCACCAACGATTTCAATTCCCCTTTTGATGAAAAGTGTTTTATAGACATAGAACATTGGGAAATGGTAAAATTATTCATCGACACTAAAATTAAAGAAAATGCAAAAGAAAAAGATGCCCGAAACGTCATTGGCGGCTAATCGTGAAATGACCCAAGAAATGCGAGTAATACACTTTCAAAAGATACTTGCTGCTTTAAATATTAAGGGGGAAAGTATCTATACTGAAATAGCAGATGTAGCGGGGTTAGAAAAGAACCAAGTGTCGAGAAGATTGTTAGCTATGATTGAGTTGGGATTAGTTGAAAGGCTAAACAAAAAAAAGAAAACCCCGTCAGGAAGAGAAGCATTTGTACATAAGGCTTTAGTAGGCATTGAGTTACCTAAAATAGAAGTAGAAAAAAAGACAACCCCTTCACCGATATTTGGGGGTAAGTTTGAACAGCAATCGCTATTTTTGTAGGCACATCTAAAATTAAAAAGAAATGCAAGTAATCACAACACCACAGCAACTATTTGAGGAAGTATGCGAGTGTTTTGGAAAGAACCCCAATGATATAAATTCTTTTTCAAGAAAGAGGGATAAGGTAAAGATAAGACAGTACTACTGCTATGTAGGTAGGGTTTATTTTAAGTTTAGTCTTATATCATTAGGGGAAATTCTTGTTTCCAAACATAGAGAAAACGGTAAAGACCACTCTACTATTATCCACTCTCATAGCTTAATTAAGGGGCTTATTGACATAAAAGACCCCGTTACATTAAACGACATAGAAGCCCTTAAATTCCACTTAAACATACTACCCGTTACAAAAGGTAACTATGAAGATTTGTTAGAAGAAAATACTAAGTTGGTTGGGGAAATATTGGAAATGAAAAGGGAAATAAAAAAGAAGGATTATACCATATCCCAACTTAACCAAAAAAACTTCGAGCAAAGGCAAACAATAAAGAAGCTAACCCCACGAGGTATCTTTGGACAACCAATACAGATTACTAAACTAACTAAAACAGCTTAATGTTATGGGAACAATAAACTTAAATTCAATCTTGCCCCACGATGAAAGAGAAGAACAATATGAACGTAATCGTAGGCTTAATGGGGATGAAAACAATCCCAAAAAATACGACATACTTCACAGACAATTAGGCAAAAGACATTCACTAATCCCACTAGAAGATAAAGATGAATATGGAGAATCAGAATAGTAAATTAAAGGTTTTAAACCTCTACTCGTGTTTGGGAGGAAATAGATATAAATGGCAAAATTGCGATGTAACAGCAGTTGAATTAGACCCCGTACTTGCAGAACTTTATCAAGAACGTTTCCCCAATGATACTGTAATAGTTGCAGATGCTCACCAATATTTATTAGACCATTATAAAGAGTTTGATTTTATTTGGAGTAGTCCACCGTGTCCTAGTCATAGTAGAATGAGAAAAACAAATACAGGCGAAGGCGAACGAAAAAGCCCCGCAACATATCCCGACATGAAACTTTATCAAGAAATAATATTTTTAGATAATTTTTTTGATGGCAAATATTGTGTTGAAAATGTCATCCCTTATTATGAACCTTTAATACATGCACAAGAACGTGGTAGACACCTTTATTGGACTAACTTTAAACTTCCTACTGATTTAGGGGATAGAAAAGCTAAAAACTTTATTTATTCTAAAGTTAGCGAATTATCTAAATTTCACGATTACGATTTTACTAAATATAAGGGAACGCAAAGACTAGATAAAATAGCCCGCAACCTAGTAGATTACGAAGCAGGCTTAACTATTTTTAACACAGCAAGAGGTATACTACAACAGTCTAACACTAAACAACTAACACTACTATGACATTCCCCCAAACAACTAATGGCATAAGCTACGAAGTGAATAAACCCCGTAAGGAAGTATTTTTACTACCAATAAAGGGAACGCACTCCGATGAACAACTACATCAAGCTAAAGATGAATTAGATGCTAAATATATTACTTATCAAGTGGGGGTTCATTGGCAAAGATTCCCCTTAAAATAATTATCAATCATGTCAGAACAAAGAAGTAACATTATAAGTGCCTTTCACCATTTAAAGATAGCAAAGGAATATTGGGATGACCTAAAACGTGAAATGCCCGACACCGATGCTGAAAAGTTAGCAGAAAGGTATAAGAAGAAAATAGATTGGTGCTACCTAGACTTTATATCAATCCCTGCATTTCCAAAAGAAGTTCGTGATGGGGTAAGATTAGAATGGAATAGTGATGCGTTAGCAATCCCCGAAATAATGAATAAAATATCGTTACTAGACCCCACTAAAAGAGAACTAATAGAAGAAATAGTTGATGCCTTATATCGTGGGGAAGAAATTACTTTTGAAGAAAAGGTTTAGTTACATTATATTTGCAATAAATAATACAGGTCGCATCTGTATCATTAAACTTATTGCCCCTTTAGATTGGTACTTTATGCGACAAAGTACTGGTTTTTAGGGGCTATTTTAATTTAAAAAAAAATGGAAGATTACAAAGAGTTTTTAAAGTCGAAGCAGAAAACGCACATTGAAAGCGGCTTTGACGTACCCGAAAAATGGCTCAATCCTAACTTATTCGACTTTCAAAAGTTTGTAGTTAAGCGAGCATTGAAGGCAGGTAAGTATGCTATCTTTGAAGATTGTGGTCTAGGTAAAACTTTGCAGCAATTAGTATTTGCAGAGTGTGCAGCCCGTAAAACTAAGAAACCATCTTTAATACTTGCACCTTTGGCAGTTACAGGACAGACAAAACAAGAGGGTGAAAAGTTTGGTATTAACCTTACTAACATTCACATAAACAACTACGAGCAAATAGATAATATTGATTGTAGTATTTACGGATGTATTGTGTTGGATGAATCTTCAATACTTAAAAACTTTGAGGGTGAAATTAAAAAGAAACTACTAGAAAAGTTTAAGCATACCCATTATAAATTGGCGTGTACTGCTACCCCATCACCTAACGACCCAATGGAACTTGGCAACCATAGCGAATTTTTAGACGTTATGAGCCGTAATGAGATGCTTGCAATGTATTTCGTGCATGATGGTGGTGAAACTGCTAAATGGAGGCTTAAAGGACACGCTACTAAATTGTTTTATCAGTTTGTTGGCACATGGTCAATCATGCTAAATAACCCTAGTGATATTGGTTTTGCAATGGATGGATATAATTTGCCTAAGTTAAATATAATTGAAAAGCAAATAATAACTCCAGTAAAACTTAACGGCAAACTTTACAACGATACTGCTATTTCTGCAACTAACTTTAATCAAGAACTAAGAGAAACTAAAAAAGAAAGACTTGATGAAGTTATTGATATAGTATTGAATAACTCAGATGAAACTTATATTATTTGGGTTAAGCACAATGATGAAGGCGAATATCTTAAAAGACATTTGATTGATGCTATTGAAGTAAAAGGTAGTGATAGTGATGAATGGAAAAAAGATAAACTATTAGGATTTGCTAATGGTGACTTTAAAATACTTATTACTAAGGCTAAGATTGCCGCAATGGGTATGAACTTTCAAAACTGCCACAATCAAATATTTGCTTCTTTAGATTTTAGCTTTGAAGGTTTATATCAATCTATACGCCGTTCGTATCGTTTTGGACAAAAGAAAGAAGTAAACATTTATTTAATCACAACAGATACAATGACTAATGTAAAACAGTCTATTGACAGGAAACAAAAACAATTTGAAATTATGCAACAAGAAATGGCAAAAGCTATAAACGCTAATTTAAACAATGAAATATTAAGCAACGCAGTATATAACATTGAAAGTGTAGATAATGAAAACTATAAAATAAAGAGAGGCGATTGTGTTCAGTTAATAAAAGATTTACCCAATGAAAGTATTGGGTTATCTGTTTTTAGCCCTCCTTTTGCTGAATTATATACATATTCTAGCCACTTGGAAGATATGGGTAATAGTAAGGATTACAATGAGTTTTTAACACAATTTTCATTCCTTACAAAAGAACTTTACAGAGTGATGCAGTCGGGGCGTAATGTTTGTGTGCATTGCATGGACTTACCAATACAAAAGGGGAAACATGGATTTATTGGGCTTCGTGACTTTAGCGGATTACTTTTAAAATGTTTTGAAGAAGTTGGCTTTATTTATCATAGTCGTGTTACAATTTGGAAAGACCCAGTAGTAGAAATGCAAAGGACTAAGGCTTTGGGGTTACTTCATAAGCAAGTAAAGAAGGATAGCACTATGAGCCGTGTGGGAATACCCGATTATGTAATGATATTTAGGAAAGATGGCGAAAGAGAAAACCCTGTAACGAATACAGATATACCCGTAGATTTATGGCAAAAATATGCTTCGCCCGTTTGGATGGACATTAACTATGGCAATACCTTACAAGGGTATCGTGATGGGCGTGACGGTAATGATGAAAAGCATATTTGTCCTCTACAATTAGATACTATTGAAAGATTAATACATCTTTATAGTAATAAAGGAGATAAAGTATTTACTCCTTTTATGGGTATTGGTAGTGAGGTATTTCAAGCGGTTAAAATGGGTCGTATCGGGGTAGGTTTTGAATTAAAAGAAAGCTATTTTGATTTAGCCAAAAAAAACCTACTATCCGCTATCGAAAGTAACAAACAACAATCCCTATTTTAACATAAGTGTTTTCATTTTGGTTATGGTTAGATTACATCCCTGCTTTTTTAAGCGGGGATTTTTTATTTAATCTTTCCTTCGTTTCTTAATTTGTCATATCTTTTCTGTAAATCCTTATCACGATTGGTTAGTTTACATTCCTTAGTTAGCCTTTCAATTCTTGTTTCTGTTTTCTTTTTAGGTGGTTTATTCTTTTTTTTCTTTTGCTTATACTTTGGTGTAGGTGGTTGCTTAATCTTATTTCCATTTTTGTCTATCCTATGTTCCTTTTTGTGGCAATCACGACAAAGTGTTATCAGATACTTATCTTCATATTCCCAAGCCATCCTAGAGCCTATATACTTTTTATGATGTACTTGAAGTACATGAGTGCTGCCACACTTCTTACATTTAAAACCATCTAGTGTTAATATTTCCAACCTACGTTTCTTCCATTCGGGAGTTAGTAATTGTTCTGCGTAGGTTAATTTGTTTTCTTTTCCCATAATAAAAAAAGCAACCTTAATGGTTGCCTAATAGTTCTTTACAAATAGCTTCAATAGAATCCCAACTATCGTGAGAGTTAATGTAAGCTTCTTTTTGTTTGTAGTTAAGTCTAAACCAACCTTCACTTACATCTCCAAATTTACTTATTATTTTGTAGTCGGGGTGTGATAACAATTTTTCTACGTTACTTTCCCACTTCGATTCGTCTCCCATTTTAAAAGTTTTTAGTGTATTCAATAATCCCATTATAAAGACAAAACCCCAAAGCCCCCAAGACTAAAACCAAAATAATAATCGCTATCGCTTCTCTGCCTAAATCTTTTCCCATGAGTTTAATGTTTTATTGGGGTTTGTTTATAATGTTACTCCGTCTAAAATTGATTCTTGATTCCAAGAAATAAAATAAGTGCCAACTTGGTCTGAATTTTTTTCTACTTTATACCCTAACTTTTTTAATTCGTGTCTTACTTTGTAGGTTAAAGTTAGTTTCTCACTTAGAAAAGTATCTAATATAACACAATCACCGCCACTATCTGCACGGTTAATCATTTTATCTATCACAAACTCAATAGAGTTTTTTTCTTTTTCAGTACAAGGCGCATCTTCTTTTCTCTTTAATGCCTCTTTTGTTCTTTCAAACATTTCAGTTGCTTGCATAATTTTTAATTTATTGATAATTGTATTTTTGTTTTAGTATTTCCATAAATCCCCTTTAGATAGTTATCTACTCTATCAACTATTGCGGCACGTTGCCTTACCGTAAAGTAGTCTGCCTCTTTATCGGTAGCCTTAGCTTTAATTTCTAATAACTTCAATTTAATTGTTTCTGCTTTTGGCATTTGTTCTACTAAATTGTTAAATTCTTTTAATAACTCACTAAACTTTTGATTACCGTATTCTGCTGAATACATTTTTTGTTCTTGCATTTTGCTTATATTTAATCGTGATAAAATCCTTTGTCATTAAAAACTTGTGTTGCAAAAGCCTCTAGTTCTATTCTTTCTTTTGGCAATAAACTTTCTTTTTTCATCTCTCGTAAAGTGATTGCAATATCATCAGCACTTCTAGCGTTGCTAAACTCTAACTTGTACGATTCGTAAACCCCTAATTGTATAGGGGTTTCTTTTTGCGGTTGATGTAATAATTGTTCTTTAGGATTAGTAAGCGTTAAATTAGTATTATGATTAGTATTTTGCATAGGAATAGTTGATAAACAATCCCCACCCATTTCCCAAAAAAACTTATCCAAAAGATAATCTACACATTTTTGAAATGAGTTACAATTTCTCTTTGTCATCAAAAATTCTATTTTTTCAATGTCAAACCTTATACTTACATTTTTTGTTTTATTACTTCCTTTTGCCATATCAAATATACAATTCTATTTATAATACAAAAGTATTACAAATAGAATTAAAAAACAAATTTATTTTTTTAAATTAGCATAATAATCCTCTAAAATTTTGGATAATTCGGGGTCTGAACACACGAAAAACCCGTTCCATTTTCTTACTTTTATGACATCTAAACCGCTTTCATCAATCCAATTTTGGATAGATAATTTCTGATTTTCGGTGGGGTTTTGGAACTCATAAAGGATAGTTTTCAGCTCCCCTATTGACCAATTTAACCCCGTTGCTACTTGTTCATGGTCTAAATCATTATCTTTCATTACTCTTTTTAGTCTGCAAACAACTCCCATAATATATATAGTATTAGAACACAAAACTACTTCAATACCTTCACACTATCCTAATCTAATCGGTG
>TBL_comb48_EPIDRAFT_1000231_pt1 | contig 43998 bp, 39 predicted proteins | sample TroBogEpilimnion_37_FD_10681 | JGI IMG/M metagenome (IMG submission 10681) | reverse complement strand
CACATCCTAACTTCTAGATCATCCAAAACAAACTCGCAAATCACAACGATTCTCGAATTTAAAGCACTGCTCTATTTGAATTATCCTCATAAAAATCAAAATAATTTTAATGCTATTTTTGTTCCTGCACAACTTAATGAGCGGATACCAATAAATTCGTCATCTGTTGCATTGATTCGACCGTAACGAACATTTTCCATCAAACTTCTGTGAAACAGTGAGGGATCTTGTGGGATCATAGCAATGTTTTCTCGCAAGCTATCCTGAGTTATATCACGTATATCCTGACCATCAATCAGAATGGCACCATCTTTTACATCATATAGGCGGAGAATCAAATTAACAAAAGTAGATTTTCCACCACCTGAATGGCCAACGAGCCCATTTTTGCCCAGCTTTAATTTCGATAGATTTATTCTGGAAAAGTAGCTCGGTACCTTTGTAATGGAATTTAACTTGATTAAAAGTTATTTGGCCTTGTATGCAATTGCAAAATGCTAGCGTGTTGCTTATCTGAATGCGTCATCTCGCTTGTCTCTAGCAGGGCGATTGCCTGATCAACTTCGCCCCAATTGACTATAAAATCCCTGAGCATATGGGAGAATTGATAGAGTGTGTTAATGATGTTGAAATTAATCATAATAACATGGGCAAAATCACCTGGACTAACAATCCCTTTCTGATAACCAAAAATAAGAGCAGCCAGGAAAGATAAGGCATAAAGTGATGTGAGTATGCCTAAAAAACAATACAAGCAAATAGGATAAAAGCGATTTTTTACCTATATTAACAAAAGATTTTTGTAGTTTGAAAAACCGACTTTTTTCAAAATCTCTCCCTGCAAAAAGTTTCACGCTCATCATATTTCCAATATAATCTGCAACTAGTCCAATTATTTTAGATTTTTCTTGCGCATATTATTTATTAAATCGCATGCTCTTCTTCATGAAAACCAGAGTGATAGCAAAAAATAATAAAATTTAAGTCCCCGTGCTCATCGCAAAAATAGGTGCAACTGAGGCAAGCAGTCCTAATGAGATTAGTATCAACAAAATGAAGTGCATAAATGAATTAATGATTGTGAAAATTAGATGTGACAGATATTGAAAAGCATCATTTATTTTTGATGTCAAAGAACCAGAAAGTTGATTTTGAAAAAAGCTATATGGATACTCATACAGCTTTGACATGAAAGTTTCTACTACATTTAATCGAAACTTAGCTGTATATTTTGTAATGCAATAGTCACTCATCGCCTATACGCTAACTAACATAAATTGAAGTAAGGCATAGAAAGTAAATATAACCCATAAATTCCCTTGCTCAGATCCAGAGACAATATCGATAAACATCTTCACTAAAATAGGCTTTAAGGTATTATCCATCGTGATCAAGCACATGGCTAAAAAGATGCCAAACACATACTTTTAGGCATAAATATTTGCGATCATGAATTTAAGTACTCGCATAGAATTTATTATGACCCCTCAGATGTTCTAAAAGATTTATCACCATCAACAGTAATGCAGGATCCTGTTATATAAGACGAACGTGCATTCGACGCTAGCAACAACAAAGCACCATCTAAATCTTTTGGCGTTGCAATGAATCCAAGAGGAATCTGATCGGCAAATTCTTGTCGCGGTTGATCTGCGCCTAATTTAGCATCTGTCCTAGGCGTATGAAAAAGACCAGGGGCTATAGAATTGATTTTAATATTATAAATTGATAACTTAGCCACCCAAGATTTTGACATATGAATCACGATCCTCTTAGAAGTTATGTAAGCCGTTGCTTTTTTATAAGGAAAGGCAACTTTGTCAATACTATAATGTCAATAATTAATTTATGAATTTTATGATTTTTCATGCGATTTGCGATCACTTTGGTGACATGCCATACGCCCATTAGATTCGTTTGAATAATTGACCGAAAGTTATCATCTTCTTCAAAAATAGCAATAAGCACCGCGATTCCTCAGGCAATAAAACACTGACCTTCTCCTGAGCTTGCTCCAACTCATCAAAGCAATTCTTTTCGAAATGTTTGTCCGATACATCCATTTGGATAGCTTTGTAACTATTAATATTAGCACCTAAGGCACTTCATTTTTCAATGCATCAAGCGAGCAAAACACTTACGCAAGCCACTAGAAGCTCCGGCAATGATGGCTGTTTTTCCATTTAAATCAAAAAGTTTCGTCATTATCTCAATCCCAAAAATCACCTCCTTGAGCACAGCATTATCTTGACATATTTTGGGTTTTTGAGCGAATCTGTTCTGTGAACAGATAGTTAATGAAATTAAAATAGTTTATATTTATCAGTGCTCAATTAATATCAACCTACAAAACGCACTCACTCATCGGAGATGTAAATTTATCAAAAACAACTGAATCAATATGAATAAAGTGTTAGAGTTCTTAGTCTATTCTACTTATTTTGCGTGAAAGCACAAGTACGCTTTTGACCCATGACTTCACTCACATTCGGTTTATGTTTTTGATGTCGCTTGGGTTTTTGAAAAAAGATGGAGCCCATGTGTCACTAAACGACCTAGCCAAGCTTTGATGTGACTATGGCATCTGAGATGCTACACACCTTAGAAAAGAAAGCATCAGAATCTTCCGTGCGAATCTATTCTGATGAGACTTTCTTTTGATAGACAATTGAATGTGAATCATTTTTTAGGTTGTCGACCATGAAAAAAGACAGGTCTTTGGACCTAATGAATGGAAGCAGCTGATTCTACAGCTTTTTTTTGATTCCTACTGAAGCATTCTCTTTTTCCCCTCATACTCTTCGAGCTTTCACTAGACTTGTTAGATTGATAAAAAATCTGATCAATGGCTACTGAGGTGTTCATTGGATTCAGAAAACTTGGTCCCATTCTCAGTCATGTGAGATGAGTTGTTATGATAAAATTTTTTCACTCACTAACTAAGATATCAATCTAAAAAATAGACCTTCACCGTTTTGATCACGTGAAATGGAAAACATCCTCAAAAACGATGCTAGAAATCTTCAAAAGAAGCGATAAACAACCGAAAAATCAATCATCTTTTTGAGAAAAACTTACAAAAAATAGCTCTTTAGAACGTGCTAGATCTTCATGTGAACAAACACTTGAATGCATGAAACGCCTACCGCAAGTTACCGTTTCACTGCTTGCCAAAGTATTGCAAATGTCAGCACCAACAGCTAGAAGCACACTCAATCATATGAAATATATAGGTATATTAAAAGAGTTAAGTAGTAAAAAACGCGATAATGTTTACATATATCGCAAGTATTTAGACATTTTGGAAGATGGTGCAGAACCATTTTTCACATAAATTACATCAATGATAACCTTCGCATTGAACGCGAGCATATACATGAAAACTCAATGCGGATTACCTTATGAACAGATTCTGTGGCCTCTTTCCGCCTCATCTATTTTTAGGACTCCTTCTTAATTCTTTCAGTACCAAGACCATGGTTCATGGTTTGATCCAATCGGCTCCTTTGTTCAACCGCCAAGCTCTTGTAGGAGCTATCGATCACAATCGAAACACTGAAGAACCAAAGCCTTGAGCGTCACATCGAGCAAGCCATGTGATGACCTCATCGTTACAACCTCAATCTCAAAAATCTTTCAAAATCTACGATTGGCACAGAGGAGAAACCAGTCAACGAATCACTTAAAGAGGTCTCAATCACACTATTTTACAAATGTGGCAAGGCAAATGGAGGGTCGCTTTCATCGATCTAAAAAACATATCTCGAGGTTACCGAAAGTCTATCGAGAAGACCACAGGAGTTTACATCCCACAAGAAGCTACCTGAGATCGATCAATTGAAGTCATCATAGTTGGCAATTGCTTCAATTTGTCATATGAAGAGAAAATGAATCCATCAAAAAGTGCTCGATCACTATTTTCACGTATTTCTTTCTGCAAGGAGGTCTTTGCTTGTGTGGAAGTACAACAAGTCCTTATGGTCTTTTTTCTGGCAATGGCTATCCTATGGGGACATATTGAGTCTGAGAGTTTGTACTCAGCAGACGGAATCGTTTACGCCCTGGTGGGAAAAGAACTCAGCAGGAAGCCACTGATCGAGTGGGCTGTTTTAACCTGTAACGGATCTCTTTTTTTCGAGCATCCCCATTTGACTCCATGGATCTTGGGCATATTTATGAAAATTTTTGGTGCAACCACGCTTTCGGCGCTCATGCCTATTGTGCTGATTTCGCATGGCACCGTTTTATTGACATATTTTTTAAGCCGCAAACTTCTCGATCATCGTTTCGGAATGCTTGCCGCAACGGTTCTTTCATTAACACCACAGTTCCTGAAAAATGGACGAAATCCGATGATGGAACCCGCACTGATGCTCTGTATCATGCTGACGATTTTTTTCTACATCCATGCTGTCTCAAAAAGACAATTTCTTCATACACTTTTAGCAGGTTTTTTCTTCGGATTGTCCTTTCTGGCAAAAGGACCTCCTTCTATTTTAGCCCTAGCTGTCATCGCAGCATTCCAGGGGCTTACTCATCGATCTGCTTCAGTACAACTTACTCAATGGAGAGTTCCGTGGAAAAACTTTTTTATTCAATTTTTAATTATTATTTTAACAGGCACAACAGTTGTTTTATTGGTTGATTTATGGTACTATTTTATTACGGGTGGGTCTTTCTTTGCTTATTATATCAGCCATCAGTTAAAATTCACTGTCATCGAAGGAAGAGGTGTACCTACCAATGAACTTTGGTTTTATCTCAAGTTATTTTTGCACTATTGGCCATGGATGCCTTTAGTGATGCTCAGCATTCCTCTCGTTTTCTTCAAAAAAGACCAAACTGCAATACCAGCTCTGATCATAGGAGGTCTCATCACCTTAGGCACACATCTGGGTTTCACGCTGTCAAAACAAAAATCAGACTGGTATATTGCCATTTACTATGTTGGCTCAAGCATGTTAGCTGCGCTGAGCTTGCGCTATCTGATTTCAGAGAAAGTTTTTCAAAAGTACTATGTGAAGTCTTGCTTCAGTTTGATCATTCCTTTACTCTTTCTATCAGCCTCATTCCCATCGATCTTTACTCATTACCCTAGGCCAGTTGAGCAATTCTTAGAAAAAGCATCTTCAAAGCTTCATCCCACATGGGAAGAAAAAATGGTATCCGATTGTATCGATACGGATCCTTGGAAGGGCCGATTCTTCCTGAAGTTCTACTTGGGAATGGATAAAACAACCTGTGATGATGCAAGCGCTCAGTTCAAAATCATAGACAATCGAAAGAATTTCTTAAACCAAAGTAAATATCGCATTTTATTCGCAGATCATCCATTTTCTCTGATCGAACGCATCACTGATGCAGGTAACGGCTAAAATCGCTTTGAAAAGGCTAGTATCCTATCAATGGATAATTAGAATGATCGCACTTCTATCTAATATCAACCAGAAAAAAAATACATTCTCCACTCGTGATCAGAACTACCACACAAAGTGCAATAGTCGTCTTACTGAGTATGAGTTCAAGAATAGATCTCAACAAAACTAAATCACGTGACCTGAGATTTTCCGTTCATCCTTCAAAAGCAAACACCACGAGTAAGAAGAGCGAAAGCGGCCTCCAAATGCAAAGAGATAGCAAGTATTAAGTAGGCCATTTTCTATAAAAAAGATCAGCGCCTTTTTGTTTGAGCCAAAAGACTTGAGAACCAGCACCGCAAGTAAAATCAAGAACGATAACAACATGGGATTCTTTCAATATTTTCTCTAAAAGAGCACTCATGGCTCTTGAATTATTTTCATTAAATTTATCATAGCGTTCATACTTTTTCTTACAATAAGAGGCTTTTGCAATTGTATATTTAAGTGTTTTCATATTCACCTCTGGCTCAATTTTTATATAATTTGGCTTGTTCTGCCTCTTACCAGCTTATATTGCTGACATTGAGCTCAAGTAAATGAGGGTGAGAGATGGAAAGAAGTGGGAGTTTCATCGTACCTATCTTATGGATCAATTGATTTCCATCGATCCTACCTGTTTGAATTCACAACCCGTCGTAAATATTGATCTTGATCAATCAAAAGTCTGACAGGCACCAAGAGGAACCTCTCCTGCCTTCAGCTGAAAACCTTTGCTTGAGGTGTTTTCAAGATAAGCTCCATTCTGACCCAAAAAGATCGATGTCCACTTTTTATTGTCGATACCCTTGCATTGTCCGCTTACAGAGATGCAGACGCCAAAAAAGAAGATTTTGGGAGTAAAAAGGCAAAATCGGAGAATAAATCGAAGCGCTAAAAACCTCGCAAATGGGGTAAAAGATGCGAAAAAAGTGATTTCAACTCAATCTGGCGGAGAGAGAGGGATTCGAACCCCCGGTGGAGTTGCCCCCACATCGGTTTTCAAGACCGACGCTTTCGACCGCTCAGCCATCTCTCCTGATACTCTTCTAAAAATGCGGTGGGGTAATTCTACCCTGAGAAACGCTCAGCAGGAAGTTTTTTTTGCTCCCTCAGGCCCCATGACCAAACGATCCCCTAACTCAAAAAAACCAGGAGCTCCCTGCAAATACCGCCGCAATACCTCGGGCACGATCACATTTCCTGATTCATCCTGAAAATTTTCTAAAATCGCAAGAAAAGTCCTACCCAATGCAAGAGCGGAACCATTCAAAGTATGAGCCCAGAGGGGTTTACCCTCCCCAGATCGGTAGCGGATTTTACCACGACGTGCTTGGAAATCTTCACAATTAGAACAAGAAGAAATCTCCCGATACGTGCCCTGAGACGGAAGCCAAACCTCAATATCATACGTCTTTGCCGCAGCAAATCCTACATCTCCTCCACAAAGCGCCATCACTCGGTAAGGAAGACCTAAAAGCTGAAGGATCCTCTCCGCATCCTTCGTCATCTTCTCTAATTCCTCATAAGAATGCTCAGCAGCCACGATTTTTACCAATTCCACTTTCTGAAACTGATGCTGCCGAATCAATCCCCGGGTATCTTTTCCATAAGAACCCGCTTCACTTCGAAAACAAGGAGAATAAGCGGTCAGATACAAAGGCAGGTCAGAAACTTGCAAAATCTCATTGCGAAATAAATTCGTCAAAGGCACCTCAGCCGTAGGTATGAGAAAAAAAAGACGTTCAGCAAGCTTCGTTTGAAACAAATCTGATTCAAATTTTGGAAACTGCCCGGTGGCAGTCATACTCTCTTGATTGACCAAAAAAGGCACAATCACCTCTTGATACCCATGCTCCCTCGTGTGCAGATCCAACATGAATTGAATCAACGCTCGTTCCAAAATGGCACCAGCCCCTTGGTAAACACAGAACCGAGCACCTGCTACCTTGCTTCCCCTTTCAAAATTTAAAATCCCTAAACGCTCCCCAAGCTCCACATGGTCTCGAGGCTTAAAAGAAAACTCAGGAATCTTCCCCCAGGATCTCATCACCACATTAGCATCGCTCGTTGCACCCTCAGGCACACTCGAATGTAAAAAATTGGGAATTTGTAAGAGAACCGCTTCAAAAGTACGCTGAACTGCCTCAAGCTCGACTTCTAAAAGTCCCAGAGCTTCTCCGAGTTGACGCATCGCCAAAACCTTCTCTTGCATCTGCTCAGCATTGCCCTGAGCCTTGCACTGGGCAATTTCTGAAGAATGCGTATTTTTTAAACAACGAAGCCGTTCTACCTCTTGTAAAATCTCAAGCCTACTGACTACGATCTTCTCCGCTTCTTTCAGAATCGCTTCATCCATATGACGCTTACGGAACGATTTTTCTAAATAAAATCGATTTTTCTGGAATAAACGCAAATCAAACATAACCAAACACTAGCACGAAACGAGCAACCGATGAAGCCTAAAAACAAGAAGCAAATTGCGCTTTATCAGAAGCATCAGGCTCCATCTCAAGGTACTTTTTAAAAGAAAGACAGGCTGTCGCTTGATCTCCTAGCTCTTGATAAATAGCTCCCAAGCGTTTATGAAGCAAAGGATTCCCACGATCCATCTCAATGGCAACGCGCATTAAAGTAATAGCTGAGTCATAATTTTTTAAATGAAAGTTTGCCCAACCTGCATTTTGTCGAGCATCCACAGATTTTGAGTCTAAAAGCATCGCTTTAGAAAAATGGTCTAGCGCTTCCTGAGCACGACCTGTTTCTAACACTTCCTTCCCATAAGCAATGAGCGCTTGAACAGACATAGGATGATTAGCAAGCTCTAACTTAAATTCCTCCGCCGCTACTTTATGATTAGATTGCAATGCATACAAAGCACCTAAATAATAATGTAAATTAGGATACTTAGGATAAATCTGAAAAATCTGTGAAAGCTCATTTTTAGCACTTTCAAAATCAGATTTTTTTAAGTAAATTTTATAACGTTCTAAATACCCAGAAGGATCTGAAGCATTTCTGTCTGAATATTTTTTATAAGCAAGAAGCGCTTGATCTAAAGCATTTTTTTCAGTATTTTCACGATTCATATAAATCTGAGCTTGAAGCTTCCAAGAGAAAGCATAGTCTGAATTTGCTTTCATAGCTTGATCGATGGTGCGTTGAGCTTGATCCCAAGAGCCTTTTTGGATCTGAAGTTCCCCAATAGCAGCTAAAAATTCAGCACGCGTCGTATTGCTTTTTTGAAGCTCATCTTGCAATAAATCAATACCAGCATCAATAGAATCCGTTTCTGAAATACATTTAGCATGATGGATCACAGCATCTACATTCAAAGGATCAAAGCGTCTTGCTAAAGATAAAAAAAAAGGAGCCTCTTTAAAATTTTTTGTTTTTATTAAACTTTTTGCATACGCTATATAAACAGAAGGATCAATGGTTTCTCGCTTTAAAGCTTTACGATAAAGAGCCTGAGCTTCAAGATAGCGTCCCTGTTTTTGATACATATCCGCAGCAGCTTTATCGAGAAATCCTTGTTGAATAGGTAAATGCCTAAAACGATCCATGGCTTTTTGAGCGTCTTGCCACTCATAACTTTGAATTAAAGTGTCGATATACTTAGACCAAATTTTTATATTATTAGGATCGCGATCGATTGCAAGCTTATAATTGACTTTAGCGTTTTCAATGTCTTGCAAATAGGAAAACATATCTCCCATTTTCACTAAAGGCAAAGAATCACGATCATTTGCTTGACGCGCCTGCAAAAAAGGCACAATGGCATCATGGTACTTACCTTCTTTGATTAATTTTTCTCCTTCTCCTAAGAAAAAATACATCTTTGCTAAATCTTGAACTTTTTTTATTTTATTTTTTTCTTCTAAAGTCACTTGATCAAAAGGAAGCTCTAAAACATGAACTTGTAATGTATAAAGCTCAAGCAAATAATCGTGATTATCTGCATTAAGCTGCACTGCCTGTTCAATGTCTTTAAGCGCAAGAATCCATTTTTCTTCAATTTCATAAATCTGAGAACGAAGATAATAAGCTTCTGCTAGATCAAAGGGACTTAAAAGATTCTTATGACTTAATAAAAACTCAAGATAACCTAAACTGCTACTTGGTTTTCCTTCTTGATGCAAAAGACTCGATAAACGTAAATACGATTTCGCATGTTGAGGATTAAATTTAATAGCTTTTCCATACTCTTTTTTTGCGGATTCTATATCTTTTAGCTTTTCTGCAATCTGGGCTCGAAGATAAAATATTTTAGCACTATAAATTTTTTCTTCTGGAAATTGAGACAAATATTTAACCGCCGAAGCAAAATCTCCTTTATGAAAAAAAACAAGAGACAAATAATAAAACATCTCTAATCCATAATTTTCATGTGTATTTGTATAACCAATAATTCGCGAGTAAGCGGTCTCAAATTTATTGATAATAAGATAAAACTCAATATCTGAAATCACTGTTTCTGCTAAATCTACGGATTTTGCTCGAGCCATATCTAATAGTCGAGAGATAACATTGAAATAAACTTCATCCTTATTTGAAGAATCAATTAAATTCAAATAAGAAGAAGCAAGCATCGCAATAGCTTTGACGTTTTCAGGATCGTAAAAAACAGATTGATTAAACCCCCGAATAGCATTTTCATATCCCAAAACTGTATCCTGTAAATAGTCTTTCATGGATTGAATATAAATCTGATGACTTTTTTTAGGATCAGCAGATTTTTGAGAAAAATGAGGAAGCATCGGTCGAATAGCTACCAATGCTTCTAGGGGAGCCCGAGGCTTATCGTAAAAAGAATAACACACACCTCCTATTACAAGAAAATAAAGAAAAAACTTTTTTTTTGAAAAATGCGATTTTTTTAATAGTAATTTTTCATAAAAAACTGTTTTTGCTTCAGCAATTTCTTGTCTTACTAAAATTTGAGTAGGACTTTCGGTTAAGTTAGTTCTCGTCTCTACCTCTAAACTTTTTAAGAATGTTTTAGTTTCTTCTGCTGTCTCTCCAATAGTAGGCTCAAGAAACTGAGTTTTTTCTGAAGAATTTTCACTTTTCAAATCAGGAGAAAAAAATAAAGCCACCTCTGGAATAGAAAGAATAGAAACCCAATTGTTATCAGTATCTTTTTTAATGAGATCACTATCTGTAATTTCATGATTTGAAATAAGATCATGAATAAGAGATAAATTTAATGGCCCTAAAATACGACCTGAAGCCAACTTGACTTGATACTCAGCTCGCTGCTGCCCCACCAGCTTTCCTCCCGCAAAAAAAGATCAAAAACTACAAATAAGTCACAACTTCTCGTGCCAGTTTCATCATCCAAGAAGGAAAAAAGCCCATTTGCACAACCAAAACAAAAGCAATGAGTGCAGAAATCCAGGCGCCTAAGTCATAATTCAGCTCTTGGTCCGAAGCAGGCTCATGCATATACATCAACACCAAAATACGAAGATAATAATAAACAGAAATAGCACTGGCAAGAACTGCCAAAACGACCAAAACTACCTCATGCGCCTGAACAGCAAAATAAAATAAGAAATACTTAGCCATAAATCCCGCACTAGGAGGAATACCTGCTAAAGAAAGCATAAAAAATGTCAAAAATAACGCAAGACAAGGACTCCTTTTTCCAAGACCTGCAAGATCTGAAAGCATCAAGCATTTATCCTGTGGCCCCGCAAGCAATGCTAAAACAGAAAAAATACCAATATTTGCCAGGACATAAACAACTAGGTAAAATAAAACGTAAGTGTAACCATCCTCTAACTGAGTTGAAGTTAAAAGTCCCAATAGCAAATAACCTGTATGAGCAATCGAAGAGGTACCCATCAATCGCTTCAAATTCCTCTGAAATAAAGAAAGACAATTACCTACGAACATCGTTAACAACGCACTGATCCAAAAAAGATGATGAAAGTACAATTGCATCGGACCTGAAAAACCCAATCTCAAAACAGAAAAAAGGCGAATCCAACCGATGAAAAAAGCCGCCTTCAAAGCAGTCCCCATCCAACCTGTGACCGTAACAGGAGCACCTTCATACACCTCAGGCATCCAAGCATGAAAAGGAAAGGAAGCAATTTTCATAAAAAAACCAGAGCAAATAAGAAGCAATCCTAAACAAAACAAGGAATTTGAATGCTGACGAAACTTCAAAACAAAATTTACGATTTCGTGTAAATGCAAGCTTCCCGCTGCACCATATAAAAAAGAAAATCCATACAATAAAACAGCGGAAGCTACAGAACCTAAAACAAAGTACTTCATCGAAGCTTCATTGGACAAGCGATTGACCCTTTGAAAACCTACCAAAACATAAACACAAAGCGACATCAGCTCCAAAGCAATAAAAAATACGATAAGATCCAAAGAAGAACTCAGAATCATCATCCCTAAAGCTGAAAAAATAAGCAAAATAGGATATTCTGAATACCTCAACTTTTGACGATCTAAATATCCCCAACTACTTAAAATCATACAAAAAGCACTTGCTAAAAAGAAAATAGTTGCAAATCGTGCATAAGAATCAACGACCAGCATACCTCCAAAAAGGCTGACAGGATCTGAGAATAATTGCATTCCAGAAAATGTCATTCCCAACAAACATACGCTCAGGCACAAAAACGAAACCCAAGTATATGCACTACGAGAACGAACAACACTGAGCACTAAAGAAATCAAAATCCCTAAAAAAACACATAAATAAGGAATCGTATGCAACATCTTCAGATCAATCTTCAAATCACCCATGGATTATTTCCTTGTAAGTACAAAAGTCTCATTTCAACTCAAAAATGCTTCTGAAATATTTGCTGAGTTCTTCCAAAAGAAGACTTCATCTTTGAGAAAAAGAAGTTAGGACAAAAGCCCATGCTGAAAATTGCCACCACCAAAGGTACTAGCAATCCTATTTCCCGCAAGGAAAGATCCCCCATGCCCTTTTGCTTTCCATCTGGCCCTAATGCCACCTTCTCAAAAAAAGTAAGCATGTAAACTGCCCCAAAAATAACACCCGAAGCTCCTAAGGCACTCCAAAAAGGAGCTGTCTGCCAAGCACCCAAAAGAATCAAAAACTCCCCGATAAAACTACTCGTCCCAGGCAAAGCCACCGCAGAAAGCGTCACTAAAAAAAAGAAAACACAGAACCACGGCATCACCCGCGCTAAACCTCCAAAAGCTGCAATTTCACGTGTATGACTTCGCTCGTAAAGCATCCCCACCATCAAAAACAACGCGCCTGCAGTCAATCCATGATTGAGCATCTGATAATAAGCGCCCATCATTCCCGATTCATTGAGCGAAAAAAGACCTAAAATCACATACCCCATATGACTGACAGAAGAATAAGCCACCAGCTTTTTCATATCAGTCTGTGCTAAAGCAATCCATGCTCCATAAACAATCGCAAAAGCTCCCAATCCCATAAAAAGCGGTTGAAAATACATCACCGCCTGAGGAAAAAGAGGAAAAGCAAATCGCAAAAAACCATACCCTCCCATTTTCAACAAGATAGAAGCTAAAATCACACTGCCTGCTGTCGGAGCTTGCACGTGAGCATCAGGAAGCCATGTATGAAAAGGAAACAAGGGAACTTTAATCGCAAAAGCAAGCGCAAAACCCAAAAATAAAAGATTCTGTGGGTTCAAAAAGAAATAACCCCCTTCTAACTTCAATTGCAGCAAATCCGAAAACTTCATCGAATGGTAGCCTGCCTGAACCACCTGCTCATAGCCTAAGTAAAAAATAGCCGACAGCATCAGAAGCGATCCTACCAAAGTATATAAAAAAAACTTCATCGATGCATAAATGCGTTCTTTCCCACCCCAAATGCCAATTAAAAAATACATAGGAATGAGCATCGCTTCCCAAAAAATATAAAATAAAAAAAGATCTAACGAAGCAAAAGCACCGAGCATTCCCGTCTCTAATGCAAGCAATAAAAAATAATAAGACTTTACCTGCTTTTGTACGGATGGAAGAGAGCACAAAATGGCAAAAGGTACAAAAAAAGTCGTAAGCAAAATCAACCAAAGACTCATTCCATCGACACCGACTTCATAATAAATCCCAAAATCCCTGAGCCAAAGACGCGAATGCACCCACTCAAAAGCCCCTGTTTCTCCTGAAAAACCCTGGTACAAAAACAAAGAAAGGATGCATGTGATCAAGCTGCCCAAAAAAGCAAAAGTGCAAAAAAAAGAAGCTCGCCATTTATTCGGCAACCATAAACTCAAGGAGCCCCAAAACAAGGGGAAAAAAATCGTAAGTGTTAACAAAGAAGGACTAACCTTGAACATACATCCAGTACCCCGTACTCATTAAAAGACCCATCAAAACCATCAAAAGGTAATGCTGTACTACACCTGTCTGCAAAAGACGGAAAAGCCCCCCTAGTTGCGTTGCTAATGAAGAAACGCCAAGCACAAAACCATCGATCCATTTGATGTCAAGAACACTCCAAGCAAAAAAAGAAACTCTTTGCAAAGCAACGACAAAAAGCGTGTGCAAACCTTCGTTCACATACCCTTGATGCTCTAAAAAATGAGCCAACCGTGGAAAAGCTTGAGCTTCACAAGGATCAAACCGCCGGTATTTCGAAAAACTCCAAGTCATCCCCAAAACTGCAGCCAAAACACTGATAAACATCAAAGGCCACTCCATCCCATTAGGCTCGTGAATCGAAAGTCCTAAAATAGGCTCAAGCCAATGTTCCAACCAACTAGCATGGGGAATCCCTAAAAATCCCGCAAATACACTGAAAAAACCTAAGACTTGAAGCGGCATCAGCATATTCCAACCAGACTCATGGACATGAACCGAAGCGTGACGAGAACGGCCTAGAAACGCAAGATAAAAAAATCGAGTCATATAAAACGCCGTCATAGCTGCTGTGATCACTCCCAAAGCCCAAAGACCCCAAGAACCATGAAAAGCATGGCCCAAAATCTCATCTTTAGAAAAAAAACCGGAAAAAGGTGGAATACCACAAATTGCAAGCCAACCTAAAGCCACCATCAAAAACGTATGAGGCATTTCTTTTCTCAAACCCCCCATCTTGAAAAGATCCTGCTCTTCATGCATCCCATGAATCACACTTCCTGCTCCTAAAAACAAAAGCGCCTTAAAAAAAGCATGGGTGATCACATGAAAAACTCCTGCTCCAAAAGCTCCCACTCCACAGCCCAAAAACATGTATCCAAGCTGCGATACCGTAGAATAAGCTAACACTTTTTTAATATCTCTCTGACAAAGAGCAATGCTTGCTGCAAAAAATGCCGTAAATGCTCCCACCCAAGCCATGGTGTGAAGTACCCAAGGAGCAAGCGTGAACAAAAAATTCAATCGCGTGACTAAGTAAATACCCGAAGTCACCATAGTCGCCGCATGAATCAACGCAGAAACAGGCGTCGGTCCAGCCATCGCATCAGGCAACCAAATATAAAGAGGAATCTGTGCCGACTTCCCCATACACCCCACAAATAACAAACCACAAATCCACTGAATCGATCGCTCAACTCCCACTGCATTCAAAACCGCGTGCTTCAAAGGCTCAAAAGCCAGGCTTCCAAAAGTAGTGAAGACTAAAAAAACCCCCAGCAAAAACCCAAAGTCGCCGATACGATTGACCAAAAATGCCTTTTTGCCCGCTTGAGCCTTAGCTTGATCCTGATACCAGTACCCAATGAGCAGATAGCTACAAAGACCCACTCCCTCCCATCCTAAAAAAACCACAGGAAAACTATCCCCAAGGACTAAAATGAGCATGAAAAAACAAAAAAGATTCAAATAAGCAAAGAATTTTCCCGGAGTAGGATCCTCTTTCATATATCCTATAGAATAAAGATGGATCAATGAACCCACCAAGGTAATCACGCAAACAAATAAACTGGATAAACTATCCAAGCGTAATCCCAGATCAACCTGCAACTTACCTAAAGATATCCAGGAAAACCCCGCATATTCCAAAACACGCGCTTCTGCAGGAAGCCCTAAAAATTGAAAGAAAAAATTCCAAGCAAGGACACAAGAAAAAAGCATACAAAGAGTTCCAATGCTTCCCGCAACCGCCGAACTCCACTTTTTTTGATGAGAAGAAGACTGAAAAAACCAGTACCCCAACCCATTGATTAAAAAACCCATCCAAGGAAAAAGCACCATCCCAACCATCGCAGAGCTGCCCATCATGGAGACTCCCTTAAATATTGCATAGCGTAAGTATCTGTCGTTTTCATCGTTCTAAACCAAGCAATCACCAAAGCAAGTCCCACCGCAGATTCCGAAGCTGCCAAAGCTATCACAAAAAAAACACAGACTTGTCCATGAATATCCTGCAATTGATACGAAAAACTCACAAAAGTTAAATTTATCGCATTTAGCATTAACTCGATACTCATCAAAATCACCAATAAATTACGTCTGAGTAATACTCCCAAAAGTCCAACACAAAAAATCAAAGCACAAAAACTTAAAAGAATCCAAGATTCAACTATCATGAATTCCAACTCCTCTGAGAATGACGTTTAGAGAGAGCAATCGCTCCTACCATCGCTGCTAAAAGCAAAACAGAAATCAGCTCGAATGGAAAAAGATACTTGGAAAACATCGTTTCTGCAATCACCTCAGTATTTCCTCCCCAAACCTCAATCTGCTCAGGAGAAAATCCCCCTTCAAAAGAACTCACAGGACTATCTCGAAACACCATCACCAACTGAGTAAAAAACAAAAATACCACCGGCACTGCAACCCATGCTCCAATGGCATTTTTTTCGCTCAACTTCCGAGGATCATGCAATAACATAATCACAAAAACAAAAAGAACCATCACCGCCCCTGCATAGACCAAGATCTGCAAAGCCGCAACCAAATGCGCCTCCAATAATGCATAAATACCCGCAAAGGCAAAAAAAACGAGAATTAAACTCAAGGAACTTGCCACAGGATCTTTCTTAACAATCACAAGAATAGAACTGATCAAAGCCAAAACGGCAAAAGCATAAAAAAAAAGTGTAGGCATCTACTTACCTCCCCTTTGTTCCAATAAAAAAGATTTATCATACACCTGACGGTAGCTCGTACTCATTTCATAAATAGCGCTTAATTTAATGGCATCTTTAGGACAAGCCTCTTCACACATGCCACAAAAACAGCACCTCAGCACATCCACCTCAAACTTCACAGGGTACTTCTCTTTATCTTCACGCTCTCCCGCTTCAATATGAATACACTCTGCAGGACACACCGTAGGACAAAGCATGCAGGCAGTACAATTTTCAACTCCGTTCGTTGCCTTGATATAATGCACGCCACGGTACCGATCAGAATAAAAACGCCGCTCTTCAGGATACTCAATGGTCACCTTACGGGAAAAAAGAAGATTTTTCATCGTAATACCAAGACCTCGCAAAATTTCCCAAACATAGGTTTCTTGAAGAATTTTCGAAAAAATTCCTTTTTTTTCCATTTTCATATTAAATCCACCCGCAGTTTATGAAAAAAGCGGTTACAAGCACATTCACTAAAGAAAGCGGCAAAAGCACTTTCCATCCTAATTCCATTAATTGATCATAACGAAATCGTGGCAAGGTCCAGCGTACCCAGACAAAAACCCACATGACAAAAGCAACCTTCAATCCAAAAGAACCCATCTCAAACAGCACCCGAAGAATCTCACTCGGATACCATTGCTGAATCCAACTCAGAAGACTTGGCAATCCTGGAAATAGCTGAAAACCTCCCAAATAAAGAGTCACGAGCATCCCTGAAGCAGTTAACATATTCAGATACTCTGCCATCATAAACATAGCAAACTTCATCGAGCCATACTCGAGGTGGTAACCCGCTACCAGCTCCGACTCTCCTTCCGGAAGATCAAAAGGCAACCGATTCGTCTCAGCAAAAATCGTCACGAAAAAAATTAAAAAACCAAGAGGCTGAAGAAAGATTCCCCACCGAGGAAGACCCCATGCAAACAAGGTCCCTTGCTGTGCTGCAATTTCTCCCAATTTCACACTAGAAAAAAGCATGACAATGCCCACAATAGCAAAACCCATCGCAAGCTCATAACTGATCATCTGAGAGGAACTACGTAAGCTTCCCAGCATAGCATATTTATTACGAGATGCCCAACCTGCCATGATAATTCCGTAAACGCCCAAAGAAGCTAAAGAAAGAACATAGATCAAGCCCACATTCAAATCAGCAACCTGAAAAGTGAAGACCCTGCCCTCTAAAACGATAGGCGCAGCAAACGGTATCACCGCAAATGTCATGAATGCAGGAACCAAAGAAATCAACGGAGCTAAAAGATAGTACCCTCCAAACACATGCCCAGGTATCGGATCTTCTTTCCACATGAACTTCACAACATCCGCTAAAGACTGCAAAAGCCCGAGAGGTCCTACCCGATTAGGGCCTAACCGATTCTGCATCAAAGCAGAACCCCGACGCTCTACCCAAACCATGATAGGCACTACCTGAAGCAGTATTGCCACTAAAAAAAAGATCTTCGTCCCCATCCAAATAAAATCAGTAGCATCCATCACGAAGCCACTCCTACCTCAGAAGCCTTATCCCTGCGCAACATCATAAAAAGCTCAGCAAGCCCCTTAGATTGCCCCTGAGGTGCAATCGCCCGGCGAAAAAACTGAAGCTTTCCTTGAAAATTCATCACACTACCGTCTTTCTCCGTAAAATTCAAACCAGGAAGGATCACGTCTAACTGCTTTGCTTCTGATTCCTGAAACACTCCCAACCCTACACTCGGAAGAGAAGGCAGCTTCCCCCACTGAGCTCTCCCTGCTCGAACCACTAACAAAGCTTCTGCTTGAGCTCCAAGCCCATCCCATCCTCGAATCCCCAAATGCTCCAATCCATGCAAATTCGAAGTCTTACTCTTTCTTTTTAAAATACCATCAGCATCCCCATCTTCCGAAACCGATGACATCCCAGGCGTTCCAAAATGAAACAGCAAAGATCCTGCATGATCTAAAGCAAGAACCTCTTGAACTAAAGTAATCTCCTCTTGCGTCAAATCTGATCCCACCAGCACCAAAAGCTTCTTCCCACGCAAAATATTCCTGCAAGATTCCAAAGCCAAAGACCAATCCACCGCTTTGCCTTTGAAGTACGGAAAAAGCACACGATCTTTCTGATAAGAACGAAAATGAAACCGACCCTCATCACAAAGCCAGTAACGATTCACTTCGAGATTTTCACGAGGAACACAGCGATAAATCACCTGAGAATCCTGATGAATTTCCATATTACAGCCCCGAGAACATCCCTCGCAAATCGTAGGTGTTTTTTTCAGCATCCAAACACGCTTTTTAAACCGAAAATCCTTCAATCCTAAAGAACCCGTAGGACAAATATCTGCGTAATTACCCGCATACTGCGTTTCCAATGGCTTTCCTTCAATCGTTGTAATTTCTGTCTGATTGCCCCGTTGAAGTGCTACCATCTCTCGAATGCCCGCAATCTCCTCTCCGAACCGAATACAACGCGTGCAATGAATACAACGATTCATATTTTTTTGAATGACCGATCCCATATCTACATCGATATACGTACGACGTTCTTCCGTATAACGAGAATAAGGATCTCCATAATCATAAGAAAAATCCTGTAGATCACATTCTCCCGACTTATCGCAAATAGGACAGTCTAAAGGATGATTAATTAACAAAAATTCCATAACTGATTTTTGATTTTGCAATGCCTTTTCTGATCTTGTATGAACCACCATGCCTTCTGCTGCAAGTGTAGAACACGCTGTTTGAAGCTTAGGCATTTTTTCAATTTCTACAGCACACATACGACACTGTGCCACCACAGATAACCCAGGATGATAACAAAAATAAGGAATGAAAACACCTGCCCTTTTGGCAACTTCAATGACCTTTTCACCTAGCTTAAATTCAACTAAACGACCATCCACCGTTAATTGGGGCATTTTCCACCTCGGATATGAGCTTCAAAATCGGATTGAAACTTTTTCACAAAACTTGCCACGGGTCCTGCAGCTGCATCACCTAAAGCACAAAGCGTTTTACCTTGAATATTATCTGCAATCTGAAGCAAAAGATTCAAATCCTGAGTCCGACCTTTCCCATGCTCAATGCGCTCCAAAACCTCCTCCATCCAACGACACCCTTCTCGACAGGGCGTGCACTGGCCACAGGATTCATGAGCGTAAAACTTAGCAATCCTTTGAATCAACTTCACAACACAGTAATCCTCACTGACTACCACCACTCCTGCAGAACCCAACATACTTCCTATTTTCATTAAAGGTTCTACATCCAAAACAACATCAATTTCTTCAGCGGTTAAAACCGGAGCAGACGATCCTCCAGGAATCACGGCCTTCAACTTTCGATCATTCAAAATACCTCCACCATAGGTATAAATGAGCTCCCGCAAAGTCACACCTGCCGCAGGCAATTCATAAAGTCCTGGTTTTTTCACATGACCTGAAAGACAAAAAAGACGAGTCCCTCCCGATTTTTCAAGTTTCCCCAATTGAGCAAACCATGGACCCCCTCTCCTCAAGATAAAAGGAACACAAGCAAGTGTTTCCACATTATTCACAATCGTCGGGCCACCGAAAGCACCCGCTTGCGCTGGAAAAGGAGGCTTCACACGAGGCTCCCCCCTTTTACCCTCTAAAGAATTCAATAAAGCAGTCTCTTCTCCACAAATATACGCTCCGGCACCTCGATGCACCGTCAGCTCAAAATCAAAACCTGAACCCTGAATATTGGATCCCAAATACCGAGCAGCGTAAGCTTCCTCAATAGCTTCCTGCAAGAGCACCGCTTCGCGTGCATACTCCCCCCGAATATAAATATAACCGCTACGAGCTCCGATAGCATAAGCCCCAATCAACATCCCTTCCAGAAGTAAATGCGGCGTATAACGCATCAAATCTCGATCTTTAAAGGTTCCCGGTTCCGATTCATCAGCATTACAAACCAAGTACTTCGGAACAGAAGATTGCTTCGGAATAAAACCCCATTTCATGCCCGTAGGAAATCCGGCTCCTCCTCTTCCTCGAAGCTGAGAACTTTTCACCTCTTCAATCACTTCGCTCGGAGACATTCCAAAAGCTTTTTTTAAACCCTGATACCCTTCCATCTCCTTTAAGTAATAGTGAAGAAAACGACACTCAGGTTGAAAATGCTCAATAAATAACGTTGTTGATTTCTCAGAACTCATCACCTCACTCCAAACTCTCAAGCAAAGCATCAAGCTTTGCGATATCTAAACCCTCATAATACTGCTGATTCATCATCAGAGCAGGAGCTGTCCCACAAGCCCCCAAACACTCTTCCTCCCTCAACGTAAATCTTTGATCAGAAGTAGTCTCACCACAAACAATGCCCCATTTCTTCTGGCAATGCTCCAGCAAGGCATCAGCCCCCCTCAATGCACAAGCAATATTCGTACAAAATTTGAAATGGTATTTCCCTACGGGCTCTAAGTCATACATGGTATAAAAACTTGCTACTTCTCGTACCTGAGCCGGATGAATTTCTAAGTAAGAAGCTATCTCATCTAAAATCTCAGGCGGCAACCAACCTCTTTCCTGCTGTGCTTCATGTAAAGCGGGAAGCAATAAAGCCACCTTTTTTGGATAACGAGGCTCCAATTTTTTCATCGCATCATAAAATTTCTGCGAAAGCAGCTTCTTGTCTTGTTTCACGCTCATGACTCCTTGTACTTTCAGCGATCCAACTCGCCTGCAATGATATTGATGCTTCCTAAAGCCGCCACCATATCGGCAATCTTTTCTCCCTGAATCATCCGGCTTAATCCCTGGTAATGCCAAAAAGAAGGCCCTCGAATACGCATCCGATGCGCCTGTGCTCTACCTTTGCTCACAATATAAAACCCTAATTCCCCATTGGCCGCTTCAAACTGGGTATAAGCTTCCCCTTCAGGAACCTCAAAACCCTGCATAAAAAATTTAAAATGGTAAATCATCCCCTCCATAGTATTATGGACGACATCTTTATCCGGAATACGCACACGCTTATCTTCACACCAAATAGGCCCCTTTTTCATCCGAGAAGCACATTGCTGAAGAATCTGTAAAGATTGCTTCATTTCCTCAAAACGAATACGGTAGCGATCATAAACATCCCCGTTTTTTAAAATAGGAACCTCAAAGTCCACTTCCCGATAAAACATACAAGGCTGATCCCTACGCAAGTCAAAATCAATCCCAGCTGCACGCGCATTAGGACCTGAAAAACTGTATTGAATGCAATCTTCTTTATCAAAAACGCCAACGCCCACCGTTCTTTTTTTCCAAATCTTATTATTGCTCAAAAGACGATCCATCTCTTCAATCACTGCAAGCGTTTTTACCACCCAAGCCTGAAGCTCCTGCTCAAAGCCTTCTGGGGCATCCGCCATCAAACCCCCTATGCGGGTATAAGACGTAGTAAGCCTCGCTCCACATAATTTCTCAATTAAGGTGTAAGCCTCTTCTCGCTGATGAAATCCATACAAAAAAAAAGAAAACGCCCCTAAGTCCACCGCATTGATTCCAATGCAGATTAAATGATCTGTAATGCGAGCAAGCTCACAGCAAATCATACGAATCCAAATACAACGCTCAGGCAGCTCAATGCCCATGAGTTTTTCAACGGACATCGCATAAACTACATTGTTGATTAAAGCCGAGCAGTAATTCAAACGATCAGTATAAACAATGAAATTATGGTAGGTGCGATTCTCTCCTAATTTTTCTTTCGCTCGATGTGTAAATCCAAATTCACAGTAGGACTTCTCAATCGTCTCCCCTTGAAGCTCAGCCACCATCCTCAAAGCTCCGTGCATCGCAGGATGCGTCGGCCCAATATTCACCAAAATACGTTCATCGGAAGCATTACCCCAAAGATCATCCGGATCTTCTTTTGACCAATCTACTACTTTCATTTTTGCCTTCCTGCTTACTTCAACCAACTTGGATCAATGGATTGAGAATCGGTAAAAATCTGAAACCCCTTCAACGCATAGTCCTTGCGTAAAGGATGACCTACCCAGCGCTGATCCATCAAAATTCTTCTTAAATCAGGATGTCCCTCAAAAACAATGCCAAACATATCATAGACTTCTCTTTCAGCCCAATTAGCTCCTGCCCAAAGAGGCACGGACGTTGGAACCGTCTCCCCTTCTGCCACTCGAACCTTGATCCGAATCCTCAGCTTGGAAATCTGAGAAAAAAGCTGGTACACCACTTCGAACCGCCAAGGCAACCCTTCTTCTTGTTCATCCGTTGCCGTGATATCCGACAAAAAGCTATACCTACATTCCCTCTCCTTCAAAAACCGCAAGACTTCTAACAAATGCTTCTTCTCAAGATAGATGACCGGCACATCCACTGGAAAATCCCTCGGCATACGAACCTCAAGAATGGACTCTCCAAAAGCCTCTTTCAACTCCATGACCTGACTTTGCCAAAGCTCAATATGTTCTAACAAAAGAACTCCTTCCTATGCCTGCTTCGCCGCTAAAAGCCGCTTCTGACTATGAGTCTCACCTGCTGCAACCATCCTCTGAAGAGCAAGCAACGCATGGATCACTCCTTCCGGAGCCGGAGGACAACCTGGAACGTAAACATCCACAGGGATCAAAGTATCAATGCCTTGAAGCACACTATAAACATTGAAAATACCCCCCGAGGAGGCACAAGCCCCAAAAGACATCACAAATTTAGGATCGCTCATTTGATCGTAAACCATCTTCAAAATGGGGGCCATTTTCAAATTAATAATACCTGCAACGATCAAAAGATCACTTTGCCTAGGAGAGAACCTCACCACTTCTGCGCCAAATCGAGACATATCATAGTCAGAACACAAAGTAGCCATCATCTCAATCCCACAGCAACTGGTTCCAAAAGGAAGCGGCCATAAAGAATGCTTCCTTCCCCAATTGACAAAAGCGTCCAACTTCGTCGTAAAAAAACTAGAAGATCCATCTTTACTCATGCTACTCCCACTCCAACAGCCCTTTTTTTAAAAGATACCAGTACCCTATGCCTAAAATGAACATGAACAGCACCATCTCCCAGAAAATCCATGGATGCACACCCAGAAATTTCTTATAGACAATGGCCCAAGGGAAAAAAAACACACCTTCAATGTCAAAAAGCAAAAATAAAATGGCCACCCCATAAAATCTAACAGAAAATCTCTGCTCATTCAGATCTAACGAGGGCACCCCACACTCAAAAGGCATGTTCTTACGAGGATGGCTGATTCCCGCGCCCAAAAAGCTTGAAAGCGCTAAAATGACAACTCCTACAGTTAATCCAATCACCATCAAAATAAAAACTGGCAGATAAGTCATGCTTCTTTATATAACGCTTGAAGCACGGTGCTGCCAGAAAATAAAGACAAAAAACACCAGACTATTTTTATATACTACCAAAAAGTAAAACTTATCGATTGACTTATCCAGGTGAAAACAAAATCCGCAAAAACGCCTACCAAAATCATAGGCACCAAGAGACTCATGAAGAAGGGCTTTTTAGAAAAAACCGTTCGAACCGGCAAAAGATGCGCCTCTGAAAAGCCCCCCATGAGCTGATAAACTAATCTTGTCACTGCAACCATCCCCACCACCATCGAAAAAATCGCGATGACCACAAGCTCAGGTTTCTGATGCTTCCACGCAACAGCCATTAAGGTGAATTTTCCAATGAATCCAGGCATGGGTGGACTTCCCACAAAACAAAGCAAAAATATCACGAGACAAACACATTCAGGAACCGCCCTTTTGAACATCCCCCTAAAAGCGTCTAATCGATCCGACGACAATTCTTCCAATAAAAAGGTAATTAAATAAAAAATGCCAATTAAACTGAGAAAATCTATCAACAGATTGTATAAAATAGCAGCAATACCCAGCTCATCAAGCACCAAAAACCCCATCAACAAAAAACCCGTCTCGGATACCACTAAATACCCAAGCATCTGTTTCACATTTTTTTGACAAACGGCCATCCAGGCGCCTAAGAACATCGTAAACCCTGAAACTAACGCTACAATCTGTGTCCAATCCACACCATGAACGATCTTCCACTGACGATCCAATTCGGAACTTTGAGCAAAAACTACAATCAAAAAACGAATCATCAGAGCAAAACCCGCTCCCCGAAATCCCACCGATAAAAAAGACGAAACCGGCGTCAAACACCCCTCTAAAAGATCAGGCAACAAAGCCTGCATAGGAAAAGCTCCAATTTGAATACAAAAACTCAAAAAACTAAACATAAAAGCAATGAGCAAGACTTCAGAAGAAATAGTCGATCTTACGATCACTTCATGAATCTCATAAATACTGAATGCATGGGTTGCCAAAAACAAAATAGCAAAGGCATAAAGCAGCAATCCTATTTCAATAGCCGAAAAAACAAGATTTTTAATAGAAACCTGAGTAGAAAGCTTCGAACGTTTTCCAACAGCCAACAAAAAATGAGCCATTAAATTCAAAAAAAGTACGGATAAAAAAATGAGAATCAAATGGGAAGCAGAAGCAACAAAACACATAGCAAGCGTTGCCGATAAAATCAAAATACAACAATCAATTTTTGTTGAACTTTTGATACTTTTCGTATGCGATAAAGCCACAATCGTAAGCATCGCAAGTAAAATGAAAAAAAGTTTAAAAAACAAAGAAAATGCATCAATCGATAAAGTCCCTCCGAAAACCAAAGCAGCTTCAGCTCGATAAGACAAAAGTGTTTGCAAAAAAGCTCCTGCCAACCCTAAAAGAGAAATCATGACAATTAACCTATTTTTTTCATAATAATGAGTAATCTCTGCTAAAATGATGAGAAAAACTGTCAATGCCAAAAGAATTTCAGGCATAATGAAAAAAAAATCACTCATGAAAAACTCCTTCAGTGAATCATCGAAAGAAGCATAATAACCGTAGGTCTAATAAAATCCAAAAGAGGCTTCGGATAAAAACCAAAGAATAAAAGACTTAAGACGATAGGTAAAAAATAAGACTTTTCTCGAAATTCAAGATCTTGAAATGGCTTCATATGGCTTTGCCCTAAAAATACAAAGCGATACATCATCAATAAATAATAAGATGTTAATAAAAAAGCACTTCCAGCCACCAAAATACTGAAAGGATGAGCAGCATAACTTCCGACCATCACCAAAGAATGGCTCACAAAACCTGCGAATCCTGGAAAGCCCAACAAAGAAGCGATGACAATGCCAGCTACCATAGAAAGAACCGGAGCTTGAACAAGAATTCCTCCTAATAATTTCTCACCTTTTTCGTTGGAAAAAACACCCTGCTCGGTTCGATCCACAATCACTCCAGAAAAAAGTCCAAAACCTGCAATCGCTAATCCAAATACAAGCTGCTGATAAATGCCCCCGATCACTCCAGCAAGATCCAAAGAACCAAGCCCCATCAACACCAAACCTATTTCTCCCAAACATACAAAAGCAAGTAAGCAATTCAAACTTCTCTGTGCAAAAGCGCAAAGTCCTCCCATAATCAAATTCACCATCCCTACCCCAATAATCAAAAAAGAATAATCTTTTAAGAGATCAGGAAATAAAAAATAAGAAGCTCGAGCAAAAATATAAAGAGCTACAGGGATCATGCCTCCTGCAAACGCTACAAATACCGACGGACAGGCCTGCTGTGCCATTTCCTTAAACCATCCGTGAATAGGCCAAATAGGCACTCGTAAAGAAAGCCCAGCACTCATCAGAAAAAAAGCAACATGAGAAACAGAAAAATCACTTTCTAAAAAAACAAAAGTCTTACCCCCTAAAACACCCCCCATCAAGCGCTTTAAAGAAAAACTATGAGGCTCTACGGAATAGTAAATGAGAACTAAAGCTGCAAAAAAAAGAAAATTTCCTAAAGACGAAACCACCATCGATCGAAAAGCTACTTTTTCTCGTTGGGCACCACCCCAGATACCTGCTAAAAAATAAAAAGGAAGAGAGCTTAAGCCCCAAAAAAAAAATTGTAAAAACAAATCTTGAGCGCAAGTAGCTCCTATCAAAGCAGATTGCAAAATCAAAAATAAAGCATGCATTCCACGCATACCCACTTTCTGATTCCATTCAGAAGCAATGAGCACCGGAAATAACAAAGCAATTAAAAGAACGATCAAGACATTCAAACCATCCACGCCCATATCGTAATTCACTGCACAAGACACCATCCAAACAAAAGATTCCCACGCCTGAAGATTCGCCTGATTCGTTTGCATCGAAAAAATCAAAATTATCGCACAAATACTAGAAGCCAAACTAGATGCAAGCGATAACCAAACTGTCTGAGCACGAGGCAGACAAGCAATGCACAAAACGCCCAAAAAAGGAAAAAAAATCATCAAACTAATTAAATGTTCACTCATACCGCCTCAAAGCCTAGTCAAAAAATGCAATAGCAAAGCAAAACCTGATGCTAAAGCAAAAAACAAACACCAACGCGCATCTGCTGTCTGCATTAACTGCAAAGTTTTTCCTGGAATAGCAACAGACTTCCTTAAACCTTCTTCTAAAGCTTGCGTGAAATAAAAATCAAATTTCAGTACTAACCGCGAAAGCATCTGAAAAAAATCTAACAACTTTCTAGCAAGCACTTCACTTCTGAGATTCTTCTCAATGACTATCTCAGAAAAATACGCCACTTGCATCATCATACGCTTGCAATACTCAGACAAACCAAAAATAGCATACCCATTACGAATGAGATGCGTTGTCTGAGGGAAAGATTCAAAAACACGATTCCAAACTTCTTCTTTTCGTCGATTCATCCAATAAGCAGCAAAAAAAGTTAAAACTAAACCCCCTCCATAACAACTTAAAATAGAAAAAAAATCAGAAGATCGTTCAAACTCAGATTTCTCAAAAAGAAAAAAATCGTAGAGTAAAGAACCAAAAACACGATCTGGATTTCCTATCAACATTTCTCCACTGAGGGTTCCATCCCAAAGCAAATTAGTCGATAACAGTAAAAACAAGAAAATGCATAAAATCTGCAAGTAAGAAACTCGACACTGATGTACTTGAGACAACACTTTCCAAAAAAGCTTCCAACCCAAAAAACCAAAGGAAAAAAAAACGAGGAAAAAAATAAAAAAAGAGCTACTACTTAAAATCCAACGAAGTCCTCCAATACTAGAAACAAATCCAAATCCACCTGTTCCAGAAACCATAGCAATGCCTAAAAAAAACTTCATCCAAAAGCAATGATGATTCGAACTATGGGATTCAGAAATCTCAGCAAGCACGCAAGAAAAAATTAAAGCAACCATGCTTAATCCTATCAAAAAAGACAATGCTGCTGCACAACCACTGAAAGCTAATAAAGTAAAAGCAACCGAAAATCCCGATGCAATCCAAGCTGTAAGACTCAAAACACATTGATTCTGAAATAATCCAATGGATATAATAATCATAGAAGAACATAAACTCATCCAACCTAAAACAGGGAATAATCCTATCTTCACTAAATAAGGATAAAATCGTACTAAAAGCACAAAAGAAGCCCAACCAGGCAAAAGCTGACTCAAAAGAGTTCGCACAGGAAGTAAGAACTTTACACCTCCGCTCAACCAACTCAGCCAAGAAAAAGGCTGCATCAACAAGAAAAGTCCCGCAACTAAAAGCAATCCTCCTGCCCAGGAAGAAGAAAGCTCTGCCTGCCATTGAGACACCTGCTGCAAAATCAACCCAGGCTCAGTTGCAATAAGAACACAAGATCCTAATAGAGCAAGCAATAACCCCAAAGAACGGCCCCAAAGATCACTCGTGACTTCTGGAAGACTATTTCTATGCAAACTCAGAGCAATAAAATGACCCACTAACGTAAGCATAATCCCAAAAAAACAAACCCAAGGTGTGAGCGAACACCAAGCAAGCACTACACCTGAAATTGAAATAGCAAGCGCTGCATACAAAACAGAGGTAGCAAACTGCGAAAAACTCAAAATAAAAATACTTGCCACGAGCACCCAAAAGGCACTCAAAATCACTCCTAAAGGATCTTCGAAAATCCCCATTTGAATAGCATTTGAATCGGTTTTAGGCAGAATCCACTCGAAAATCCAAGTTTTAACCGTAAAATTCTGCTGAAATAAAAAACCACTGTCAATTTCTAGTCCCGCAATCAAAGCAAGAAAACCAAAACCTATCAACAAAAGACCTTTTCCAGGGGTATGCTCGCCCCATTTCCACACCAAAACTCCTAAACTTGCTAAAAAACAAATCGCATAAATGGTAAAAGTAGGATGTTGTTCCAGTAAACTCAGCATCGCTTCTTCCCTTATTTGAGATATCTATGCTTAAAAATAAAAACACGCATCGAAAGCGTAAATCCTGTCACCAATTGAGCAATACCTCCCAAAATAATAAAAAAACCAAAAACATGCCCTTGTACAGGCACTTGCGTCACAATGCCCGAATAAACTAAGAGCACAGATGCTCCTAAGATCAAAAGCTGCATTCCAATAAGAATTTTCAACAAGCTCTTTCCAATGACCATACCAGCAATACCTAAGCTTCCTAAAATAGCAGATAACCAAATCATGAAGCATCCTCCTTGTCTGAGCAAGCAATCACACTGCTTCCTACCAGAGTAATCAGCATCAAAACACCCAGTAACTGAAGGGATAAAAGATACTCTTGAGTCAAAACACGTCCTATTAAATTTAAATCATTTTCTCCTGAATAAGGAAGCTCTTGCGGCAAAAAAACTATTTTTTTTACACAAAAAACTACAGTACCTACAAATGCTGCTCCTAAAAACCAAGCAAGCACCGTCAGCAAGCAATGCTCACGAAATTTTTGAAATTTAAAGGTATGGATTTTTTTATGGTAGGGAAGCCTAAATTTTTTATCTGCATAAAACTCACCTGATACCACAGAAAAAAAAATAAAATTCATCGTCGCCAAAGTAGATACGATCCATTGAATCACAGCAACCCATTCAGCGCCCAGTATCAAATAAATACTTCCTACCCCAAGTCCTGTCACCCAAAAAGCAAAAACAACATGCCTTCGATTTTCAAGAAAGCTTGCTAAAAAAGCCGCTACCAAGACCAATCCTATCAGGCACCCTAACACCTCATCAACCTCCCTGCGTCTCACTGAGCTGCCTGAGCATCGCCCATTTTGATTTTTGCTCTTCCGTTACATAACCTCTTCCAAAACTTGCTACAAGATCCTTCACTTCATACGCTGCAGCTTCATACTGACGAGTATGAACGAGAGAATTAGGATGACATACCGAAACACAAAGCCCACAAAAAAGACATTGAGAAAAATCAATGTCAAACACAGAAACCCATATTTTATTAATATGAGCCACTTCTTCTTCAACACGAATGCACCGCGCAGGACAAACTTCGGCACATTGTCGGCAACCCGTACAACGATCAATATCATTAAAAAGCAATCCTCGACTTCTCAAAGGAAGATCATCTGCTGTTTTTGACGAAATAGGATCAGGATACCCTTCTGTAACTTCCTTATGTAACTCTCCCAACCGAAAAACATAAGGCAAGACGGTCATGCAAGAACTGACAACAGAACGAGTCGATCGCAAAAGACTTCCAAGGTAGCTTCCCATCGCTGAAAACACAGAATCCTGCATCAAAAAACCACCCAACTCTCCCAAAGAGCCGCTCCCATCAAAGCCACAAGTGCAAAAGGACTTAAAACCCTCCAGGCAAAATCTGTCATCTGATCCACTCGACTACGAGGATTAGCAGACGCAATCCAAATCACCGCTAACATCACAACAAAGGTCTTACTCATCAACCAAAAAAACTCCATCAAGCTCACTAAAATCTTTGCTTCCATCGCCTCCAAAACCTGCACCAACGCATCAGGCAATGACCATGCCCCTAAAAACAAAACAACGGTAACCATAGACCAACTCAAAAATCCATAAAACTTGCTCAATTGAAACAAAAGCCATCGCCTACCACTGAGATGAGAGACCACACCTCCATCAATTTCCGAAGGAAACTGACTTCCCTCCAACGGAGGCAACCCCAAAATAATCAATCCACTGATGATAAATACTAAAAAAGCAATCAACTGAAAAGGACTCGTCAAGCAGGTCCAAGACCAAGGATAAAACCCCTGAGCACTTGCCAAAAGCTTCCAACGAAACCCCCCAGTGTGGATACCTACGCATAAAAAAGCAATGAATGCTGGAAAAACTCCAGAAAACACCTGACCTACTACCCGAATGCCCCCCAGCCACCCTGCAATCGTTGCTTGATTCAACCCTAAAAGTAAACTGCCGAGCGCAAGCACTAAAGCTGAAAAAAAAGGTAAAAAAGAACTCATCTCGGTATCCATCAGTAAAGCAGAGCCCAAAGGTAACGCAGCTAAAGAGGCATACACTGCCATCGCCTGAAAACTCCCCCAAACAGAATCCTCCCAACTCCAATCCCAAGCAGACCGCTTTTGCAAAAGCTTCAATAAATCCGCAAAAGGCTGAAGCATGCCTAAAAATCCTGTCCTATGAGGACCCACCCTGGCTTGCAAACGAGCGCTCAACTTCCGATCACAGTACGAGATCAAAGCCGCTGACGGCAAAAGCACTAAGCTATAAATAAAGAATAATATGAGTATATTGCTTAAAAAACCAGTCCCCAACCCTGCTATCATCGATCTACCTCAGCAATACCAATATCTAAACTTGCCAATACCAAAGGAAGGTCTTCACTGCTTAAGCCCTCGCACAACGCAGGAAACACCATCAAATGCCCGACCGATGGAGGTCGAAAATGTACCCGTAGGGGACTTGAAGATCCATCAGAAACCAAATGACATCCCAATACTCCCCGAGCGCTTTCTATACGGACATAAGCCTCTCCCGCGGGAACAGATTTTAAATGAGCGTATCCTTCCTGCAAATACTCACCGCTTGGCACAGTCTCTATGAGCTGCTTGAGAATTTCAGCACTTTGAGCCATCTCTTCCAACCGAACGACCACACGATCATGAACATCCCCCAAAAAACCACGAATACCCGTTCCCACAGGAATAGCAAAATCGAGCATCTCATAACCCATCAAAGCATTTTGCTTACGCACATCCCAGGAAAAACCGGAAGCCCGTGCATTCGGACCCGTCACACCACAACCCAGCACCCATTCTGGCTTTAAAACCCCCAAACACAAAGTACGATTTAAAAAGCGATCATTGAAAATAAATAAATCGTTGTATTCTCTCATACGAATATGAACATTATCACAAATCTCAAGCACTCTTTCTAAAAAACCCTCCGTCATATCCGTACAAACACCCCCAAAACGTAAAAAATTTAAAGAAAATCGAGCACCTGTTAAAAGCTCAAACAAGTCCAAAATTTTTTCTCGATCTCGAAGCAGGTAATGCAAAATCACTTCAGAATGCACCGTCTTGGCAATACGCACCAAAAAGGCCAAATGAGAAACAATCCGACTCAATTCTGCTAAAATCATACGAACAAATTGCGCTCGTGGAGGAATACAAAGACCCATTATCTCTTCCACAGCCATACAAAAAACTAACTCTCCAAAAATAGCAGCTTCAGGATCTAAATGATCAGCATAAACCATCGCTGCTTGCCAAGAGCGGGTTTCCATAATTTTTTCAATTCCCTTATACAAAAAGCCAGTCTCAACCTCGCATTGCACAATCGTATCCACATTCAATTTCAGACGAAGCACCATAGGTGCCGGCAAACACGCATGGTACGGACCCAGCTTCCAATCAATCCATTCCAACCCTTCAATCACGTGAACGCTCCAGGTAAGGCTCCCTTTCTCAAAACAAATCCCTGATATTCAGGTAAAAAACGAGGCCCCACAGGCAACCCTAGAAAACGTATTCCAAACATTTCCTGCATCTCACGTTCCATAGGTTCAGCCATAGGCCAAACAGACACCACCGAATCCACCTCAACCCAACCTTCAGAAGCAGCAGGAATCAACGAAATTCTCAGAATTAATTGCTCTTGAGTCTGATACGATCGAAGAAAATAACTTCCCACTAACACTTTTTCAAACTCCGCAACAGAAAGATGCTCAAGCAAATCCAACTGCAATTCTGAATCTTGATTCAAAAAAGTAGAAAGTCGAAGCAAGGATTGAACCTCAATCCAAAGAGAAAGTGGCCCTTCTCGACCAAATCGACGTATTTCAACGGCACTCGTAGGCAGTATTTCATGGATTTTAGAAAGAAGTTGATGCTTGTCCACAAATCTTTTCCTGAAGCGTAATAATTCCATTCATAATAGCCTCCGGTCGAGGAGGACAACCCGGCACATAAACGTCCACGGGAATAATCTGACTTACCTTTTGCAATTTAAAAAAATTAGCTTCTTGATAAAAAGCACTGGCACCATTCACACAGGCTCCCAAAGCAAGTACATACCTGGGAGTAAGCATGGACTCATAAAAATCTTTTAAATGAGAAGAAGCCTTCTCAGAAACAAGACCACTGACAATCAAAAGATCCGCTTGCTTGGGATCTGACTGAGGCACACAACCAAATCGCTCCAAATCATACCGACAACCCATGAGATTCATCACCTCATCCGCACAACAACCCGATCCCGTGTAAACATACCAAAGAGACCGAGAACGGGCCCACGCAAGCAATCGACTCAAAGTACTTGCATAAAAACGCGCACCTAACATGCGGGTAACCTAGGTTTTTTTTTCAGACACCCTTTTTTAACGGAATAAAGAAGCCCAAGCAATCCAAAGCCTGCAAGAGATACTACTAAAAACACCCCTTGACGCCTTCCTGAACCCAAAACGAGCACACAAGCAAGAAGCGTCAAAGATAAACCAATTAACATAAGTGCAGCATTCGTTGCTAAAAAAAGTTCAAGTGGCATGCGTTTCTTGGCAATAGGAAACCTCTTGCTTGGCAACAGGCGAACCTGATTTTTCCAAAAAAATTTGGAAATCAAAGCAAAAACCACAGAAATCCCAAAAGATAAAAGCGCCGACCCAAAAAAAATCTGATAAGACTCCCAAACACTTTTCATGCTTTCCTTTTAAAAACTCTCCCCTGAACTTGAAAAAAAATGTCAAGAAAAGTAGATTGCTCTCCATGCTTCCCACTCTCTCAGACACGCGCCCCTTGCACCTCGTGGGGGCAAATCTTTCAGCGCAAGCTATTCTACTCTCCTCAACCCAAAGTCCCTACTTGATTCTTTGCCCCAATGACAAAATTGCTTGGGACCTCACTTGCAATTTAAAAACCTTGATAGACATTAGCTCAACCTCCTCAGAACACAAAATCTTTCACTTTCCTGGCTGGGACATACTACCGACACAAGCTATCCATTTTTCTTCGTTGGTCAGTAAAAAAAGACTCGAAGTTTTCAGTTACCTTGCTCAAAAACCCATCCTCATCAGCACCCTTCCTGCGACGTTTCAAGCAACATTACCTCCTTCACTCTTCCAGAACACTTCTTTCACCTTACAAAAAGGAATGCTCCCTCTCCGACCCCATGTTTTAGAAAAACTCAAACATTCAGGCTATACCAGAGTCGATCTCGTCGAAGATCGCGGTACTTTTGCCATTCGAGGAGAAATTTTAGACGTCTTTCCTTCTCATGAAGACGATGCCTTTCGGATTCAATGGGATGATGACCACATCCTAAGAATCAGTCGATTTGATCCTTCCACTCAGTGCACCGTAGAAAATCAAGACTCTCTCTTCATTCCTCCTGCTCACGAGGTGCTCCTACCCGAAACTCCTGAGCTTCGTGCTGAAATGAGAAAAAAAATCAAAAAACAATCCCAAGAACGAAGTATTTCACGCTCTTTCTTACAATCTATTCTCGATACCCTCCACGCTCAGTACCGACCTTTGCCCTCAGAACTCTGGGCTTTTTACGCTTATGAAAAAACTTCAAACCTCTGGGACTATCTCCCTGAAGACTATGAAGTCGTCTGGAGTGATCCAGAATATTGCCTTAGATCCTTTCAAGAAATGGAAAAAAAACATGATCAAATACCTCAAGAACTCATGATCCCCCCCTTCCACGAAGCCTATCCGAGAAATACCGAGCTTCAAAAAAAAGTATCTGAAAAAAGTACCCTTTTCTTTCATCAACGAGCACCCGAATCAAGTCACGAGCGTTTGCACCTCCAACCTCACCTCAACTTAAAACTTCAACCTCCAAAAAATCTAGCCCTCATGCACTCCCAATGGATTCAAGAAGGCTACAAAATTCTTTTTTTTGCTTCCATACAAAGCCAATTGCAAAAAATGGCATTTTTTTTCGGATCGCACCCAAGCACTTCGCTTCATCTAGGAACCATGTCCGAAGGATTCCAATGGGCCGACCAAAAACTCATCGTACTGACAGAAAAAGATATCTGGGCAACGGTCAAAAAAAATACCTCTACCCCTAAAAACCCTCTGCTTTTCGATGCCTTAGAACGAGGAGATTGGGTCATTCATCGAGACCATGGAATCGCACGCTACCAAGGACTCACCCAGCTTCCATTAGCAGCGCAAGAGTTTCTCATTTTAGAATATGCGCACCAAGATAAACTCTACCTTCCTTCTTATCGTATGAATGTACTTCAAAAGTACTTAGGCACAGAAAATACCACTCCCCACAAACTCGGCACTCAGCAATTTGAAAAAACCAAAGAAAAAGTCAAAGCTTCAGCCAAAAAACTAGCCTTTGATTTAGTCAAGCTTTACGCCCAGCGAAAAACACAACCTGGATTAGCCTTTCCTCCCTGTGATAGTGATTTTCATACCTTTGAAGCAAAATTTCCTTTTCATGAAACAGAAGATCAGCTCAAGGCCATTGAAGACGTTTTAAAGGATCTCCAATCAGGTCAAGTCATGGATCGCTTGATCTGTGGAGATGTAGGCTTTGGGAAAACTGAAGTAGCCATGCGTGCTGCCTTTCGAGCCGTCGAAGCAGGCAAACAGGTAGCTGTTTTAGTCCCCACCACCATCTTAGCCTTGCAGCATGAGCTTTCTTTCCAAAAACGTTTTGAAGGCTACCCCGTGCTCATAGAATCGCTCTCTCGACTGAAATCCTCCAAGCAACAAAAAAAGCTCCTAGAAGCTTTGGCTCAAGGAAAAATCGACATAGTTATCGGAACCCACCGCATGCTTTCTCGCGATGTCCAATTTTCAAATTTAGGTCTTTTAATCATCGATGAAGAACATCGCTTTGGCGTCGAACATAAAGAGCGCCTGAAAACCTTGAAAATCAATACCCATGCCCTCACCTTAACAGCCACTCCCATCCCCCGAACCCTGCATATGTCACTTGCAGGACTGCGAGAAATCAGCTTCATTCGAACCCCCCCTGTCGATCGCTTACCGATCCGAACCAGCATCGTCCATTACCGCGAGGACTTAGTCAAACAAGCCATTGAATTTGAACTTGCCCGAGGAGGTCAGGTTTTTTACCTGCACCATCAGATCATCCATCTCCATCGAAATGCAGAAAAAATTGAGAAATTGGTCCCTCACGCAAAAATAGGCATCGCTCACGGAAAAATGGACCCTCAAAGCCTAGAAACCGTCATTTTAGATTTTTATCAAAAAAAAACCCAGCTACTTCTCTGCACGAGCCTCATTGAATCGGGAATAGACATTCCCTCCGCAAACACATTGCTCGTAGATCGTGCAGATACCTTTGGACTCGCCCAACTTTACCAAATTCGAGGACGCGTTGGCAGAGGAGAGCAAAGAGCTTATGCCTACTTTTTTGTCCCTGAGAACGTCTCAGAAACAGCTCAGCAGCGTTTAAACGTCCTGGAGCGCTTTGCCTCTTTAGGAAGTGGATTTCACATTGCCTCTCACGACTTAGAGCTTCGAGGAGGAGGAGACCTTTTAGGTGCGGAGCAATCGGGAAACATTCATGCCGTAGGCTACGATCTTTATACAGAAATTTTACAAGAAGCCATCTCGGAACTTGAAAAAACTCCTTCTGAAATCCCCTTCGAACCCGAAATCCACCTGCCTCATCCAGCTTTCTTAGATGAAAAGTACGTCCCAAGCACCAAACAACGCATCGCACTTTACCGCAGCCTTTCAACCTGTATCCAAGAAGCCCATTTTGTCGACTGGGAAAATCAATTGCAGGATCGTTTTGGTGTATTGCCCCTTGAGGCTCAAAACCTCCTATGGCTCATGCGCATCAAATTACTGCTTCAAAAAAACAACATTGACACCCTGAAAGTCAGCCCTGAAAAAATCGCACTGACCTTTCGAGCCTCAGATTCACACCTACGCAAACCTAACAAATTTCTCCTCCCAAAAGCCACAAATTCTATGCAATCAATTTACTTTGAGTTAGAAACCCTTTTCGCAATACCCCACTCTTGACATGTGCTTCGGGATAAGGTAGAGCTGGGAAAATTGTTCAGGAGTAGCTCAGTGGTAGAGCAGCCGGCTGTTAACCGGCTGGTCGGGGGTTCGAATCCCTCCTCCTGAGCCATTTTTTTTTATTTTCCTCACAAAATTTTGATAGTTAGACATCTCTGAGGCGGGGGTCCATATAGCATGAGACTTGCTCCCAAGGGGAACGCCGTCAAAAGCGGGCTTACCTCGATCTTACTGGATGGGGGATGTTTTATTCTGCCAAGACTCGCACTTACTAGGAGCCTGTGAAACAAAACACTTGTGGCTATGACTCTGGATATTCTCAAGAGGATCAAGTCGCACCTGAAATCTGAGAAACCAAAAAAGACTTCTTACTGCAAGAGGACGTGCTCAAACACGGTAGAGCCCTTGCTAAATCCCCTTGATGCAACCATGCAGGGTTGAGAAAGACCTCACGTAAAGGAAGCGTTAAGAGCAATATTCAGTACACTCAGGACACTGCGCTGAAAGGAAGAAAATTTGAAATCATCCAATCACAAAACAGCTGACGTGCTCACTGGGAGGAAAAATGAGCAGCACCGAGAATCTATGGACGTAAAAAACAGGGGTTTAGGTATTTTACCCAGGACACGTAAAAAGTTGACGATACTGGGTGCGTGCAGGTGGAGTATGACTGCCAGCTAAACTTTCAAGGCTCGAATCTACAAACATGAAAACGCAAATTTAAGGAGGAAAACAAGCTTCAACCTAGGTACAACCCTTTTTAAAATACAGCTAAGAATCGAATCGAACAAATTGAGCCTAAGGCGTTGGAATAGAAGTTTTTTCTCGCTATTGGAAGATCAGAATTCACGTGAAAACAGTCTACTAGCGATGAAGTGCTGAATATACGAGCAGTGGAATTGCCGATCATCTTCTGCCACTGGCTGGTTTTGACTCCCTCCTGCTGGACCCTTTTTAATCTTTTTTTGACTCAATCCTTTCACGGATACTGCAAATCACACTTAGACCCTTTCGAGCCGCTTTTGCGTGAGCCTCATCTCTCGTAAAAAGATCAGAAGTTTTTGTCAGTATCAGCTGGTAAGGGGAACCGACACGACGGGTCTCATGAGTTACAGGAATATCGAGTCCATCAATGATGGTATGAATATGCCTCCGACGCTCTTTAGAAAGAGGCCAAACGAAACTTTGTTCAGTAGGACTTTCTAAAAATTCTCGAAGCAAGTCACAATCTTCGCAAGAGTGAAGGACCTCCTCCTGAATAGACCAATCATCCTTCACTCGGGGAGAGGACTCCTTGACCAATCGATGATTCAACTGAGTTAAAAACTCTTGCCAAACAGTTTCATGAGAAAAATCGAGCTTCTTTAAAATCTCAATGAGTTCAATAGCAGGATATAATCGTGGGTATTTTAACACATGCTGGATCATCCGACGATGGATCTCTGCCGCTTCAGCAACCCTAGCAGCATCTAATAAATCTTCTGCCCTGCTAATTCTGGATTTGAGGCCATGCTTCAGCATGGAAGGAGACGAACCTACACTCGTTTTGTCATCACCTTGGAGCTGTAAAAGCTGATATGCTAGGATCCAAGAGCTGATATTTTCGGATTTTTGACGAAAGTCCTTGACCAAAGCAACCAAATCCTTAGTCCAAGGCTCCTCACTATAGCGTTCTCGTTGCTTTCCCCATTTCTCTAGCTGATTCAGACACCATTTTTCTCCATAAAGTTCCATTAAATTTAAGAAACCTAATGCGCTACGAGAGGACAAGGATCTGAGTCCTAAACTTCCCACCAATTGCGATGCAAGCTCCTCGCTTTGAACAAGAGCTGCCACCTCAAAGACCAGCTGAGCATCCAGGGTGCCCCCTCCTGGCCATTGAGGCAAAATTTGCTGCATCGCAGCTTGACCTTTTGCTAAATGCTTTTTCAAGAGCTTACTGATTTTCTTCAGAGCTTCATCGCTATCACTGACAAAGAGATTGAGAAACTGCACATCCTTCTTCCATAAAACCAGGGCTGCACGGTGGTACCAGCGATCCAAGGTATTGCCCCAGTTACCCATATAGCCTTCATAGCTGGATTCAAACGGCTTGAATTCATCTACAGCCTTGGTCCAGCAAGTCATCTCCTTGGGGACATCATGCTCTTTTCTTCGAAGAGAATGCCCATCGCGATCTATCCAATGGCGAAGTTCAATCGTATCATCGATCAACTCAGTCAAGGTATATTCAGAGGGCTCCCCTTCGACATCCTCTTCATCCTCATCGCCGTCCCACCCATAGTCATCCCAAGAACCATCCTCTTCTGCACTCCATGTCTCATGAATATCTGCTAACACCAAATGAACCTGAAGCCCAAGACTGTCTGCACAAGCGAGAAATTGAGCAGCTCTGTTTCGATCAGCTCCGCGAAGCCCCTGCCAACTCAGGCTCTTTTGCGTGTACTCATGATCTAACAAATAAACAAGCCAGCGTGGATGTCCGACACCAGGAGTTTTATCCTTTTTCTCAAAATATGCCTTCACCTCATGCTCGAGTTTTTGGTTCTGAAGAGGAGGTATCACTTCCGCCGAGGGTTGAAAAATCAAGTTGTAGGTCAATGCCACTCGATAACCCTGCAGGACTTTTTCTACCTCATGATGGCAATCCGCATAAAAAGCGATCAGGGTTAATTTTTCAGTAATGTCAGGGGGGGCATGGAATATTTTTTTATCCCCATGCTGATCAATCACTAAATTACCCCCAGTGAATTCAGAAGGAAGCAAGACAACCAGGGTTGCAACCATGCCATCAACCTTCTCACTATCTTGGTGCCCTTGAAAGAATTGACCCGGCATATAAATGACCATATTGTGAAGCTCTGCCGTCAATTTTCCATCTTCAGGCAATGCTAAATTTTTTTGAACTTTTTTTAGAATAGAGCCAAGCTTTTGATTCCAATCTTCGCCCGTCTTAATTCGATCTTGAGGAATTTCCCAGACATCTCTCACCCTGCGATCAAGAAGCGTTTGAGTTCCTTTTCCATATTTTGCAGGCTCAGCCTCCACAATCAAAGACTTAGCTGTTCGAGCTGAAATAGGAAATGAAAGAGGTCCTAGAGGATCTACTTCTAAAGCAAGCTCCTCGTAAGAGGCTGTGAGCTTGGTGCAAAAAACATCCGACTGTGCAGTTTCTTTAAGGCTTGAGATAATAGATTCAATCATGCTCATCCAATTATCAAAGAAATTGAGAACTGTAAAGAATTCTATTCCATGGCAAAGCAGAGTTTAAATTATTTAAATAGATCATATCATTTAATTTAGAAAACCAATGAACCTGCTTTATTTTTAATCAAATTTTCTTTTTCATCCCTTTGGCATCATGATCCACCGATCTATGATTCAGCTATGCCTACATCAGCTTGGCAAAAGCGACTCAAGATTTTTGAGAACCTTGGTGCTGTTTTTTTTCCTGCACCCAATGCGTCCCCTTTTTTGCTACCCATGGTAGCACTGCTCAATGAGATATAGCCGAATAAAAAATAGCATCTTCAGCCAGGCGCAGTTTTGCCACTCGGAACAGGGACTCAAACCAAATCTCTAACAGCTGAAACACCGAAAAAGTGCATTCAAGAAAAAAGACATCGATCTTTTGAGGAAGAGATAAAAAACTCCTGAAATTCCAAAAAACATTGAAAGTTACATTTGATGCGCACACATCTTTTTAAACTCATGAAGCAAGAACTATTTGAAATCGTGCCTTGACAGGAAAAATCTCTCTGTGGCAGATTTCAAAAAACACTGAATCAAAACATAAAATAAGGAAGGTTTAACCAGCGATGAACTTCCGCATCAAGACCAGTAAGAGCAAAAATCATCAAAGCAATAGCCCACCAGAAACGATTTCTAGTGACCTCAACGAGCGCAACAAAAATCCCAAGATTGAATGAGGAAAATCGCAAATACGACAAATAACCTCCGAAAAACAAGGGAATTTCCGTCATTAAAAAAGTAGTTATTCCTATCATTTTCCAATGAACTCCATTTCTTTTGATGAATCGGTAAGATGAATAAAGGGCGAATATATTTAAAATTCTTGTGAATTGAAACTTAGGAAATTGGCTTTTTATTCCACCCACGAGATCGAAAGACCTTTCCCAGTACATAGACTGAACCTTGAGAAAAGACAATGGGTGACCAAAGGTCTTCCATTGCCAGATTAAAAACAGGAAAAACGGAAATAAACTCATGAAAAGAACCTGGAAAAATATTAAATCAATCTCTTTTATTCTTTTGAAGCTTATTTTTTGATTAACTCGATTCAATAAAAAATTATCACAAGCTAAGACCAAAAAAACCCCCAACACCCAAATACCTTGAGGACGAGTCACGGCAGCCAATCCGCAACACACTGAAGCTGCACGAAAATTATGCACCACGAGACATAAAAGACTTCCAGCATACATTAAAATAAAAAGAGGCTCATTATACCCATAGGACCAAAATTGACTATGAGGATAGATAGCTATCAAAAATGCCAATAACAACCCAGAGCGATTCCAACCAAATTTGTTTCTGGCCTCCTTGGAGTGAAGACGAGAGCCCAGCAACACGATGAAAGCAATGGCAACTAGCGAAAAAAAATTGGAGACTATGACACTAAGAGAAGGCATCTCTATTTTTGGCAATAAGTGATGCAATAACTTTAAAATCAGCGGTAAAGCAGGAAAAAAAGCTGCAAAATAAGAATCTTTCTGGAGATTGCTTGCATCAGCTAGGTAATGATAATGAGGGCAATCCCACTTGCAAAGCACGGGATAATTTTTAAGAAGAGACAGCTTCCCAGTAAAACGCGCACTTTCATCAGCAATGAAGAAAATCCTAGGATAGTGAAATAAAAAAGCAATCAATAGAAGTAAAAACAAGGCAATGATCTTACGAACCGAAATACTTGCAAAAAATTTCATTTTTTACAAATACAACAAAATACTGTCCTGATCTAGTCTATTTCTTCAATCGCTGCCATCTATTGCCAGATAACAATCTACGTCTGAGAACCTCAATCGAACCTCCAATCGTTGCCCAAGAGAACAAGAACGCAATAAGTACAACAGCTCTTTCAAGGCCAATCAAAAGTTAAATGATTTAGTCCAGTATAAAGACCTAACTTCCTGATTTTTATAGAAATAAGATGAGCAGTCTGTTATCCAATCTGAAACCAACAGATAAACTACTTAGTAGGCTCATGATGAATTGGCAAATTCAACTGGTTACTATGTAACTTGTTTTATACCACTATTGGAGGGAGGGAATTTGTTGTGATTCTGTAAGAATGAGTTCGAATCAAGGACAGTCTCTTATCACTGATGAAGAAATTGTCACAATATATATCTTTGGCGTCATCAGCGGGCACGCTGAAGTCAAATCTATTTACAAATACGCTTTTCAATTCTTAAAAGAATGGTTTCCTTCTCTTCCTTGTTACGAAGGATTTTGTTATCGCTTAAATAAAATAAATCAATGTTTTCCTAAAATTGTTGGAATATCATTAACAGTCTAGAATAAATACTCGGGTAAGTGGCCCCCAGATAAGAGAGCCGACTTCCCACGGAACCGGACTTACGGGTCACGTATCCGGCTGTTCATGTGAATTTAATCCATTTGTTCACTGCAAACCAATGCGGTAGTCTATTCGAGGACCGGGTCTTTTGACCTACCCAATTGATAAACCAGACGTTGGGATAAGCTCTTTCAACCGCTCGGGTATGAGACAAATCTCCGCTTGTTGGAATATACTGTCCCACCGGGAACTCCCCTGCTTGCTAGATTCTCATAGAGGATTCTCCTTGTTTTTCGGTTGATCAACGATCCTCGCTCGAAGTCGTCTCCGAGTATAAGCTTCAATAGATGCTAACTGCGATGGATACTGGGTCATCTGATAATCATTCGACCACCCCCTATACCATCGATTGATTGCATCCATTGTCCTCTTTGTATCTTCGGACATTCCTCGGGGGGTGAGCTCCCTCACTCGATCACGTGGTTTCAGATTGAGGAGAAATCGCTAGAGTCGCTGATTGTCATTCCCAGGAATTTTACTCCTCGGGACAGACTCACTTTTCTCTTCGGTTTACTTTCAACTTCAGTCGATTCTCTATGAATTTACTAACTGTCCCCATCACTCGCTCTGCAGCTTTTGACGTACGCACGAAAATATTCGCGTCATACGCCCAAGCGGCAGAACTGTAGTCCACGATTGTTCCAGTTCCTTGTCCAGTTCATCCAATACCACATTACTCAATAACGGGCTAAGTAGACTTCCTTGCGCAGAACCCTGCCGTAGTCGCCCTCACCAGACCCTCTTCCATGATCCCAGATCTCAGCACCATACCCGTCAGACGCAAAATGCGTTTGTCCGATATCTGTAGCTTCATCCGATTGATCAATCGATCGTGGCAAATTCGGTCAAAGAATCGCTCTAGGTCTACCACGTATTCTTTCCCCTCTTTCACCGTCTTTTGAGCCGCTTCCAAGGCTTGTCGTTGACTTCGTCCTGGTCTAAATCCATAGCTATGTTTAGAAAATCCGAGCTTCAAAGATTCGGTTCTAATACTGCTTTCAGGCTGAACTACGGTCTCTGACTGTAGGGATACCCAGCACTCGAACTCCAGCTTTCGCTATTTCTGCCTTATGGACTTGGCTGGTAACTCCAACTCTCCACTTCTTCGTTGAATCGGGTTATTTCCTCCAAGAGATTCTTCTCAAAACTCTCAATGGTTACTCCATCTATTCCTGGAGCTCCACCCTTTCTTTTCACTACCCTAAAGGCTAGCTCAAGTTGGTGAATTGAGCAGATTCTCTCAAAAAGACCCAAGTTCACTCCCATAGGCTAACTTTCCTTCACTGCTTGCATGGCTCTTTCCTAAACTCTCTCGTTAAACAGTCATTCATACGTTAACTTCTCTAACGAAAGTCTTCCTTCTAGTCTCAGATTACTGTTTGAGTTCCGGTCTCCTCATTCACACATTCCATTCGCCTCGAACTTCTGTTCACTTTCCAAGAGTTTCACCCTCAGATACGTCACCGTATCCTCATCGGCTCCTAGTTTTACGACTACTACGGTTTCATCGGAGAGCTCTTGCTCCTTAGTTCCCCATCTCTGGTTCACTGCAGAGATCATACGTCGTAGTTACGTTGTCTCAGACACAACAGCTCTTCCCCGGGGC
>TBL_comb48_EPIDRAFT_1000230_pt1 | contig 44113 bp, 35 predicted proteins | sample TroBogEpilimnion_37_FD_10681 | JGI IMG/M metagenome (IMG submission 10681) | reverse complement strand
CTACTCAAGTTTCTTTAAACTCTTTTGAATAAATTTTACGATTTTTCATGTCTTAAAACCCTATCTTCTCGCCCCCCTATTTTCAACACTTGGCAATTCAACTATCCTGAGACACGGGGACAATGCCACATTACTCAATAACGGGCTAAGTGGACTTCCTTGCGCAGAACCCTGCCCTCACCAGACCATCTTCCATGATCCCAGATCTCAGCACCATACCCGTCAGACGCAAAATGCGTTTGTCCGATATCTGTAGCTTCATCCGATTGATCAATCGATCGTGATGAATTCGGCCAAAGAATCGCTCTAGGTCTACCACGTATTCTTTGTCCTCTTTCACCGTCTTTTGAACCGCTTCCAAGGCTTGTCGTTGACTTCGTTCTGGTCTAAATACATAGCTGTGTTTAGAAAATCCGAGCTTCAAAGATTCGGCTCTAATACTGGTTTCAGCCTGAACTCGGTCTCTGACTGTAGGAATACCCAGGCTCGAACCCCACCTCCAGGTTTCGCTATTTCTACCTTACGCACTGGACTTGGCTGGTAACTCCATCTTCACTTCTTGGTTGAGTCGAGTTATTTCCTCAAAAAAATTCTTCTCAAAACCCTCAATTGTTACTCTATCTATTCCTGGAGCTCCACCCTTTCTTTTCACTACCCTAAAGGCTAGCTCAAGTTGGTAAATTGAACAGATTCTCTCAAAAGGACCCAAGTTCACTCTCATAAGCTACTTTCCTTCATCCCTTGCACGGCTCTTTCCTAAACTCTCTCGTTAAGCAAGCACTCATACGTTAATCTTCTCTAACGAAAGTCTTCCTTCTAGTCTCAGATTACTGTTTGAGTTTCGGTCTCCTCATTCACACATTCCACTTCGCCTCGAACTTCTGTTCACTTTCCAAGAGTTTTACTCTCAGATACGTCATCGTATCCTCATGGGCTCCTGGTTTTACGACTACTACGGTTTCATCAGAGAGCTTTTGCTGCCTAGTTCCCCATCTCTGATTCACTTAGAGATCATACGCCTCGGGGTAACCACTCAATCTCTATTTATCCACTTACTTGCACTGTGTTACGGAAAAGATTTTGGGTCTTCATAATCATGGCTACTCGACCCCAAAGACCTGCCTTACAGAGGTTCACTTGCGTTTGGGCCACAGACTTCATCTTTCTTCAGATCCCTCATCCCTCAACCTGTTATTCCTTCCTCAGGTAACTTGATTTCTTTAGGCACCCTGGATTTTGGTCTATCTATTCCCGCCTTTCAAGGCCAAAACTGGCATTTCACCAGCTAGTTGTTGCGCATACCGGGCGCACGATATCTGTATTTTTCCCTGAGAAGTAAAAATTCACTTTTATTTGTCATCCAAGCCGTCTGTAAAACAGTTTTTCTTCATTTTCACGAAACATTTTTTTTAGCAAATGAGATAGGATGAGCTAAGTATTTTGCATCAAAACTTTTATTTATTTCTTTAATCGTTTGACTAATAATTAATAAAAATTGTTTTTCATTTTGAAAAAAATATTCTCTAAAAAATCCTCAAATATATGAATTACTTTCACAATTTCATAATATCCTGCAACCCTAGAAACAAACTTGAGATTATGCAAAACAATAAAGCTTTATCCAATTTCTGATGACTTCTTCTCATTCTATCTCTAGTTGCATAAGTCCCATGAACAACTTTTTAAAAAAATAGCTTTTATTTGATCATGAAACTCGAGTTTCAAGTTTTTTTTAACTATTTGATTTTAAAAGGATTAAATAAAATGCTGAGTTTTAAAAAAAAAAATCAATAATTTCAATATTTTGCATAAATTTCAGGAAAAAACTTGAAACTCGAGTGAAATATTTGTTTCAATTTTTTTCCAAAAATTTATTGATTTTTTTAGCTAATGTCAAAAGATCAATAGGCTTTACTAAAAAATCATCAACTCCGATACCAATTGACTCCAAAACCATTTCTTTATCAGTAACACAAGTAAGTATAAAAGGAATTTTTTTTAATTTTTTATTTAATCTTATGTTTTTTATTAGATCAGTGCCAGACATCATCGGCATCTTCTGATCACAAAATACGAAAGAATAAGGATGATCTGTTTTAGATTCTTTTACTAGTAAAATCAAAGCTTCCACTGCGTTTTTTGCTTCTCCGTATTTTTTAATACCTAATTGATTCAGATCTTCTCTCATAGAAATCAAAGAAGCTTCAGAACTATCTACAATTAAAACTTTTAAGTTTGATTTACTGATCTTGATTAGATATTTTCTATACTCTTCATAAGAAAAAGTGTCTATTTTTTTTTCTAAATAATGACTTACAAAGCGTGGAATCTCATCTCCCAAAAGACAATCTGTCAAGCAATGATGAGTCAATGAAGAAAGTAACTGATTTGTATAAACACATTCCATAGGTTCCTGAACAAGAACGGTACCATATAAAAATTTTACTTTTTTCATGCCTTCTAATCCATCTTCATCCAAACCACCTAAATAGATCACAAAAGCTTTATCTTGAAAAAACCGAGAAGCTGAAAAAAACAAAGCGTCCAGATAATTTTTTATAAAATTTGATTTAAATTGAAATACATTATTTTTTAAAATTATATCCATAGGATTTTTTGATGAAATGATGTAAATTTTTGAATTTTCAATTTTTAAATTATTGTGAGCCTCAAAAATATCTAATGAAACTATATATTTCAAACCATGGATAAGTAATTGAGTAAAATCTTCACCAAAAGAATGAACTAACAAAATAGGCGGAGTCTCTTTTGGAAAAATTCTACATATATCATAAAAAGTTCGTATACTTGAAGGAGCTAGAGAAAAAATCATCATTCTTTCTAGGCAAGATTCATCTAAATGAAAGTTTTTAGAAATTTTAATAGTTGCCTTAACATAATAACGTATCAATGCAGGTAAACTGCATAGGGAAGCATGATATACTCTATCAGCATACTGCTTGAAATCTAATTCTTGCATTAAGGTATTTTTAATGAAGCAATCAATAGCATATTCGTGCCATTCATCAAAACCTCCCTGAAGAGATTCTTTTAAAACAATGAGAGGAACAGGTAATTTTTCTTTGACTTTTTGAGCATAAGATTCATCTAAGATCATGAGATGAGGATCTTTTTCTAAAGAGATGAAGTCTATTTCTTCAAATTTTGTAGCTTTTCCTATGATTTCTAGATCATGGTTATAAGAACATATTTTTTCAATTTTTGAAGATAATATCTCGTCTTTTTCAAAAATAAAAATTCTTCTTTTTTTTAAATTTTCATCATTTTGGAGAAACCTGTTTTTTTTGTTTTGCATCCAATAAAGATATTTTCTTATTTTTTGACACAATAAAAAATAAAATTTTTTAACATCTTCTAATTGCGAAAATTCTCTACATTTTTTTTTAATTTTTTCGTTTTCAATAGCAACAAGATCTTGAAAATCTCTTATGCATTGAGAAAAAAAAGCACTTCCTAGCATTTCTGATCTAGCCTTTAAGACAAAAAGACTAAAACGAATTTCACGAAGGTTAAAATCTTGAATGTTACTTGAAAAAGATACTTCAATGGCATTCGCTAATTGATCACACTCTTTAAAAGATTGCTTCAAAATTGTATTATCATTTTCTTCTAGTCTCACGAATGCTCCATAAAAATTCAGACTTTTGTATTAAAAAATAGTTTCTAAGCAATATCTTTCAATAAAGAACTGTATAAACTCTGCCCTTTCCAAGAAGCATGAGCTTTGATGAATAGATCTACCAAATCTTTATCAAATTGAGTACCTGAAAATTTCTTTAACTCTGCATAAGCTATAGATGCATCTATTCCCTTGCGATAAGGTCTTGTACTCGTCATAGCGTCAAAAGTATCTATAATAAGAATAATTCTTGCAGCAAGAGGGATGCCCTCAGCTTTTAATTGATCCGGATAACCTTTTCCATCAAAACGTTCATGATGATTACGAATACCAGGTAAAAGAGATTGAAAAAAAGGATCGTCAATAGAATTGATCACCTCTATTCCTTTGACAGGATGCCCTTGCATCATTTGAGATTCTATCGGTGAAAGTTTTTCTGGTTTTAATAAAATGCTATCAGAGATACCTATTTTACCTAAATCATGAAACAATGCAGAATATTGGACTATTTCTTGATCTTTTTCATTTAATTGAGCTTCTCGAGCTAAAAGTAATGCATATTTAGAAACACGTCTTGAATGATCATAAGTATAATGATCTTTCTCTTTTAAAAGCTTTAAAAGAGCTTTGATAACACCCTGCTTCCAATCGTTTGAATTCTTTTTAAATTCCATGTGTTTCTCCTTGAACTCTATTTCTATCGACATCATAAGATAATAAATTTAATTTAATAAAAGAAGGTTTTTATCGATAATCCATAAGAGGACCCGAATGGAAGAAAGTTTAAAAAAATTCGGAAAATATTTTTTACTGGACAAAATTGCTCAGGGAGGTATGGCAGAAATTTACCGAGCAAGACTTGCCTCTACAGAAATTTCAAGTCGCCTTATAGTCATTAAACGCATCCAATCTGAACAAAATTCTAACGTTGATTTTTTAAAAATGTTCAAGTCTGAAATCAATGTAACTATGGGATTCAATCATCCTAATATTGTTCAACTCTATGATTTCGGAGAAGAAAACAATCAACCTTTCATCGTCATGGAATTAGTTGAAGGAAAAAACATCAAAGAATTTATGAGGCGTTTTTCAGATTTAAATAAAACTTTTCCTATTGAATTGGCAGTTTATATCGTAGAACAAGCTGCATCAGGCCTTCATTATGCACATACTTTTAAAGACAAAATATCAGGAGAATCTTTAGAAATTGTCCACAGAGACATCAGTCCTCAAAACATTCTGATTTCCTATAATGGAATAGTAAAAATCATCGATTTCGGTATCGCTAAAGCAACAACTAACGTTGAATCTACTCGCGTAGGCATTATCAAAGGAAAACCAAGTTACCTATCTCCAGAACAAATACTCGGCGAAACCTTAGACGGAAGAAGCGATATTTTTAGTTTAGGAATCGTACTTTGGGAGACTTTGGTCGGAAAAAAACTTTTCGCAGCTGAAAATGATCTTGCAACTTTAAAATTAATCGAAAATTGCCAGAATCATATCAAAGCTCCTTCTTTCTTTAATCCAAAAATTCCAAAAGAACTCGATGAAATTGTTCTAAAATCATTAGAAAAACAAAAAACAAAACGATTTCAAACAGGTGAAGAAATGCAAAAAGCACTTCACAAATTTCTTTATTATTACATGCCTGAATTTAGCATTTCAGATCTTGCTTCCTGTAGTAAAAGCATTTTTTCAGAAGAAATCAAAGAAGATCAAAAAAAGATACAGCAACTCAATGAAAAAGCTCAAAATATCTTACTTAATCACCAAAGAAATAATAATAATATTGTTGCTCCGAGCCTCCTTCCTAGCCTCAAAGAAGAATTGAGTCTTCCTGATTTTGCCAACAAAATAAATAAAAATGAAAAATCAGACCTGATACAAATCAAAAAAGAACTTTTCAAAAAGATAGAAATAGAAAAAAAAGATAAAAAAATTCTAAGAACTCTATCAGAAAATTCTAAAAAAGAAAATAAGAAATCTTCTAAATCTTTTAAATTTTTTATTTTTTCTATTTTTTTTTTGGGATTATTTTTTTTATATGAAAATGCAAATACTCTTATTTTTTCAGATGCTTTTCGTTTTATTATGCATAATATCTATGAAACCATCGAATCTCAGCAGATTAAAAATCATCTTACTTTAATCGAAAAAGAAGGATTAAATTTATCTAAAAAATCCATTATTTTAAGACTAAATATTATTCCAGGTGGTGGATTTTCTAAAATTTCTCTCAACGAAAAAAATATTGACAACAAAAATCTTGATATCCCAGTTGATTTAGATTCACCTTTAGAGTTAAAAATTCTGCGCTCTGGATATAAAAATTTTCAAAGAGATTTTGTGATAGAATCAACCCAAGTTGCCGGACTCACAGAATGGATGATTGATGTACCTTTAGAACCGCTTCACTATGGATTTATTTCTTTAAAATCTACACCTAGCGCTACTGCCATCATACCCATGGAAGAAAACACCACCTGGAAATACAAAACTCCTCTTGAAAATGAAAAATTACCTACGGGAAACTATGTCATTCGCTTATCTAACCCTATTTTAGGGATGGAAAAAGTCATTCAAACAACGATTGAAGAAGGAAAATCCGTCAACTTTGAGGTGAAATTAGACATTCTAAAATAGCTGGAATTAATCCATCAAAAGAACCATTGGAAAAAATAACTATCACATCACCCGATATACACTTTTCAAGTATTTGAGAAACGCGATCTTTTTTTTCAGACACTAAAAGAGAAGCAGGAACAGACGAAGACAAGTCTTGAACTAACAATTCACTTGAAAAATGATCTTCTTCTTCGATTCTAGACTGATCATAAGGATTTGCAACAAAGACTCTATCAGCCTCTTGAAAACAACGCAGATATTCCTTCTGGAACACTTTTCTTCGAGAAGTCGCACTTCTAGGCTCAAAAACAGCAATTAATCTTCTCTGAGGATAACGAAATCGTAACGCTTTTAAAGTTTCTCGCACAGCAGTGGGATGATGTGCAAAATCATCAATGACTAAAATACCACCTGCCTCAGCTTTTATTTCTTGACGTCTTTTCACTCCTCGAAATGAAGAAAAAGCTTCATGCATCAACGTTAAATTGACTTTTCTATTTTGACATAAAATCCAAACAGAAAGCGCATTTAAAACATTATGAGTACCTACGAGATTGAAACAAATAACATCAACTTTTTTTTGATGATCCCAGATTTCAAATTGAGTCTGCTGTATTTTTTCTATGAATTGAATATTTTTTGCAAGAAATTGACCCGACTTAATTCCATAAGAAAAAACAGGCACTTGGGATTTCATTGCAATCTTTTGAACACAAGGATCATCCCAATAAGCAATTAGACTTCCTTCAGAACGAATACGACTCACTAAACCTTCAAATGCAGCCACCACTGCTGCAAAGTCAGCATAAATATCAGCATGATCAAACTCTACAGAAGTTAAAACAACGTCATCGGGAAGATAATGATTGAACTTGGGAACTTTATCCCAAAAAGAAGTATCATATTCATCTCCCTCTAAAACAAAAGGTTTTCCAGGCGCAAGATCAGAAACATGAAAACTAAAAGGAAGATCATAACATACTCCCCCTACAAAATAATGAGGATCTTCATGGCATTGTTTTAAAACATAAGCAAGCAAACTGGAAGTAGTAGTTTTCCCATGGGTGCCAGCAACCACAAGATTTCGTGTTTGCTTTAAAAAAAGATTTTCCATCACTTCTGGAAGTGAAGTAATATAATAACCTTTTCGTTTCGCCTCTAAAGCCTCTGGATTGTCAGAACGAATGACATTTCCAATCACCACAAGATCTAAATCTCTTAAATTTTCTAAATTTTTAGGATCATAACCATCAAAAACAGGAATACTCGCATCCAGTAACACGTCACTCATGGGTGGATACTTATGAGAGTCACTACCTGAAACATCAACCCCCAATCTTTTGAGATAAGTAGCAAAAGCTCCCATCAACGTTCCACAAATACCTAGGATATGTACTTTTTTTAAATGAGCTAAATCAACTACCATGACACCCCCTCTACTTGCATACATCGCTTATATCCGAAATTGCAAGGCTTGAAGATCCTCCCTAAAAGCATCATGCACCCGAGGACGAAAAAGTCGGATTCCAGAATTTTCAGCAGAAGGATGAACGCGATTCGTTAAAACAACAAATGCAAGTGCCTCTTGTCGATCAATCCATAAAGAGGTCCCTGTAAACCCTAAATGACCTACTGTTTTTTTTGAAAAAAAACGCCCTGTAGACCCTCCCTCAGAAGGGGTATCCCAACCCAAAGTACGTTCACAGCCTCCAGGGTCCTTGACACAAGTCCACATTTTTTCAAGCATTGCTTCTGAAAGAAAACCGTCAATCAATGCCGCCACAAAATGCAAAACAGCCTGAGCTGAGGCAAAAACCCCTGCATGCCCCCCATAACCCCCCATCGCCCAGCAATTTCTATCATCTACCTGACCTTGTAAAATCGCCTGCCTCCATCCACATTGCTCGGTGGACGCAGTATTCGAAGATTTCCAAAGCCAAGCAGGTGTATCGATTTTCTGATAAAAAGCTTCTTGAACACCCATGGGCTTCCAAAGCAAACTCTGAACAGCTCGGTCTAAAGGCATCTGCAGCACTTCTTCTAGAACAAAACCCAGAGTTAAAAAAGAAAGATCAGAATAAAGACTAAAACTTCCAGGTGGATATTCTTGAGCAACAGAAAAAACCAAGCCTCGCATCACTTCTTGTCTTTTTTGAATCGAAACAGAATATAAAGGCTGAGGCAAAAAACGAGCCTCAAGCATCTCCCAAAATGAAACCCAAGCAGGCTGCCCCGAAGTATGAGACAATAAATGATACACCTTAACCCGCTTATCTTGAAATTCTGGCAAAATGGACTGCACTTGAGTTTCCCAATCAAGCCAGCCTCGTTGAACCAAGTAAGCTGCTAAAGGAGCTGTAGCCATCACTTTGGTTAATGAAGCCACATCGAAAAGAGTATGAATAGCCATAGCCTCACAAGAAGGCACTATCCTTTGAGACCCCCAAGCTCCTAAATACATCCTCTGACGATGCAAATTGACATACCCAAGCACACATCCAGGAATCCACTTTTGCTCAAGAGCCCAAGCTACTTCCTTGCCTAGGCGAGGAAAGTCACTGCACGCTAAAGATTCAAGCTGCCATCGATCCCAATCAAGCATCTTTCACCAAACTATATTCGTAAAATTCTCAGCAATAATTTTTAACGCATGATCCTCTTCCGCAATATAAAGCATCTTCGTACCATAAGATTGGTGAGCCTTCATCCCTGAGGACCAATAAGAAATATAATTTTGAGTAAAAGTCACCATTGCATATTTAGGATGTAAATAAAAAAAAACATTTTTAGGCTCTATTTGAATCCGAGCATATTTTTCATTCAAACGAGATTTATAGTTTTTCCAAGCCGCTTTATCTTTTCCTTCCGTCAAAAAATCAGAATGGTAAGCATCTATATAAGCTTGTAAGGACTTCGTCTTCCAATTTTTTATCCAATTATCAAAAAAAATTTTAATTTTATGATCAGGTGCAGCACGCATATATCCATCGCTCAAACTTGAAAAAATTAAGATAGGTGTAAGTCCTAATCGAATGTAAGATCGAACTTCTTGCATTTCTTCATTTTGAAGCACTACACAGCCTTCGCTATCAAACTTTTTCTCAGTCCGTCCAGGGTTATCTGTGCCGTGAAGCATGATCCCAGAACCTGTAACTCCGGCTATTCTGTCAAAAGCATTCGGAAAATTCATGGAAAAACCCATCACTCCAAATTTCTTCGGAAGTGTGGGAGGTTTGGAAAAACTATTGAATGTATAAATACCTTCAGGAGTTTTTAAATCATCTTCCGTTTGCTTATCTCCCTGCACTTTTCCTAAAGTGGTATGGTAAGTCTTAACAATATGATAACCTTCTCGTCGACTTTCACAGACATGAAGAAGATTTTTACTTTTATCTACTAATAAAGCGGTGGGAACTTTGTCTGCCCAAGCAAAGTACAAACAAGCAAATACGAGAAATCCAGCTAGCCACGAGATCTGCATCGAAATCCCCAAATACGAACTAACGCCTCAAAAACAATACGCCAACTCATCTTGGATTCACCTAGCTGCCGGTCCTCAAAGATAATGGGAAACTCAAAAATTTTAAACTTTTTTTGAAAAGCTCGGTACTTCAGCTCAATCTGAAATGCATAGCCATCTGAGCGAAAGCCTGACAAATCTAATGATTCTAATACTTGACGACTCCAGCCATTAAAACCACCGGTAAAATCCGCAATGGGCACTTTCAGAATCCATCGAGCATATATACCCCCGAAACGACTCAAATACCTTCTTCCCCAACTCCAATGTAAAGTACCACCTCCAGAAACGTAACGAGAACCCACCACAACAGGCGAGGTCTTCAAAAAACCAACCATGCTCATTAAATACTGAGGGTGATGGGAAAAATCAGCGTCCATCTGAATAAAATGAGAAAAATCCTTCTGTAATCCCCAACGAAAACCATCTAAATAAGCAGTCCCAAGACCCAACTTACCCGCACGATGAAGCACATGCATTCCCGAAAAACGACGAGACAAAACATCTGCCAAATCAGAAGTTCCATCCGTAGATGCATCATCTACCAGCAGTACCTCCAAGCCAGCAATACCCTGAGAGAAAATAGAATCCACCAGTCTTTCCAAACAACCTACTTCATTGTAAGTCGGAACGACCACTAAAATCTTCATCTCCATGACAATCCCTTAAAAGGGAAGGTCATCATCCATGAAAGTGGCTGACGGTGCAGGACTTGCTTCTTTGCTCATCATCGGCACATCGAAAGAAGGCATTTTTTCTTCCTCAGCACGGGCAGTAGAATAAGACGAAGCAGAGGGAAACGAACCGAATTCCTGAGAACGATCCGTACCTTGGCCCTTTCCTCCTAGAAATTGAACAGTCTGAGCATGAACCTCAGTAGTGTACCTCGTCTGTCCTTCTTTGTCCTGCCACTGACGGGTTTGCAATCGCCCTTCTACATAAACCTGGCGCCCTTTCGCGAGAAACTGCTGACAATTCTCAGCTTGCTTTCCCCAAACCACGACTCGATGCCACTCAGTTCTTTCCTGCTTCTGACCGGCTTTATCCATCCAGCTCTCATTTGTAGCAACACTGAACTGAGCTACAGATGCTCCTGATTGAGTCTGACGAACCTCTGGATTTTGACCCAAGTTACCCACGATAATTACTTTATTGACTGACATAGCCGAAGAGCTTAATGCCCTTGAGCCTTAGTGTCAAGAACCTTTTCTTTCTGAAGCCACACCCTCAACCACCTTTCGCACCTTGCCCTCGAGCTGCCTTTTGGGAGACTTCTTTTCCTGATATTTCTTAAACCAGTGGCTCTCTATTGCTTTTTTTGCCAAATCAAGATCATTTAATGCTAGGTAAGGATCAAACCCGCACTGCGAGCAACGAAGTTTCATGCGTCTTCGCAATCGATAATAAATTTCAAAAATGCCCCAAAGAGGTACAAATAAGAAAAAACCCCTCCAGAAAAAAACATCCCATAAAAGCAAGTCCAAAAAAAGCACTCCACTGAAAACCTGAAGTACATGCCTTCGCGTAAGGCGGGGATTAAAAGACAAAGAACGTGGAACTTGACACAAAGGACAGAAGAAACCCCAAACGTTCTGTTTGCTCTTCCCAGTAACCGAACTAGCCGGTAAGGTATCCATCATTGACCTCGCTTCCCGAGTGTAGCATAGTGATGCAAATGCCCATCAACCCTTTTGAAATCTATGCTCCGCAAGAAGCATCTCCCTTCTTACCCGGGTTTCATCCCTTTCCAAAAGCTTGGCTTTGGTTCATAGACGAATGGATCCCCCATTGGGTCAAAAAAAACTATAGCCAAAAGGAAATTTGGAAAAATAAACCTTTTTCTCAGACAGATGCGGCCTTTTTCAGCAGAGGCGTTAAAGAGCTATCGACTCTTTTTACCCAAGAACGCTCACGTGCTTTAGCTTCCTATTTCCAACATGCGAAATACCGATCCTCTTACCTTCTGTATTTTATGCCTCTTCAAATGGCTAAATTCTTAACCCTGTTTCAAATCCACTCCCAAGCCATCGACGCCTGTCTACATCATGGTAGCCAACAGAGAACTTTGAGGATTGCCGATTTAGGCTCAGGACCAGGAACAGCTTCTCTGAGTTTTTTACTGCTGCTCTTAGAAAAAAATCTCTCAGAAATTCCTCCCATAGAATTTTTCTGGTTTGATTTAAATACCACCATCATGCAAGACGGAAAAAAACTTGCGGAAGCACTGGCTTCACAATTTCCAAAATTACGAGGAAAAGTAAAAATTTACACCCAACCAGGCCCCTGGTGGGAGGCTACTCAAACTTTAAAACCCACTTCATTGATCTTTCTAGGCAATGTTCTCAATGAATCAGGGTTACCTCGCAACACTTCGTTTTGGACCCCTCTTTTAGACCAAGCACAAGGAGGCGGCATGCTTTTTTTAGAACCTGCACACAAAAGCCCGTCGCAGTACTTAAGTTCACTGCGAGATAAGCTATTAGAAAATCACGAGCTTCCTATCTGGGGACCATGCCTACACACTTCAGCTTGTCCCTTGCAAGGAGGACGAAATTGGTGCCACTTCTCGTACCCCATCCGGATTCCAGGCAATTGGTTTCAGTGGTTTTCCAAAGATCTAGCTTCTGAACGAAAATGGCTTAAATTTTCCTACCTTTGGTTAGCTTCCTGCGCCTATCCTCCCAAGGCTTGGAATCCCAAAGTCAAACGTGTCATTAGCGATATCCTCGAAGAACACAATCCCAATGTGCTACTGTGCAACCCTGATCATCCTGAAAGACTGTTTTTAGATCCGAAAACAACGATTCACCGAGGAGAACTCATCAAAATGATCCCTGCCTCAAAAAAAATCACTAAGATCATACCTCTCTGCTGATTTTAGTTTACTCAGAAACCAGGATTAGGTACAAAGAGCTTCCCTTATCAGAAGCCGGGGTGGCGAAATTGGTAGACGCACAGGACTTTGTAATGGAGCCTTGTTTTGGAAACAAAACAAGTGGACGCAGGGATAACGGTGAACGCTTCACTGCCAACACCGTGGGAACATCTGGCATCAGATGAGCGCCGTAGAGACTAGATACCTGCGCACCTAAACTCTTCTTGAGCATGGTGAAGATATAGTCCAGACCGCAAACAAGTCATCTTGGCGGCGAAAGCCGAAGCGGTAAGAAAATCCTGCGGTTCGAAAGAACCGTGCCGGTTCGATTCCGGCTCTCGGCACCATCTTGCATGATCTGCAAGACTTTTTCGATAAGACTGCCAAACCAGGCACCGTTTTTACTGTCAGTAAAAAATTGACAGCATCTAAAACCTATCTCTGATCGTGAATCAAATAAAAAAAACAGAAAACTCCTGCTGACTTTTGATCCGATCTTTTTTTTGCTCTTTTACGCTTTCCAGTATTACTCCCCATCCAAGAAAGAAAAAAAAGAAGGTCACAATTTTTTTCATCCCACAGGATGAAGTATCTCATCGGATTTACGATTCCCTGCTCACGAAAAAACAACTTATCGCTTAGGTTTGGGCCTTTTTGCATGGTCAAAAATGAGATCTAAAAACCCTCAAAACTCAAGTCTGAGCTCTGCAAACAGATACCATTTGAGAGATTTTCTAAACTTTTGAATTTTGTCTGATTGTAAGTCTTTGCTTGACTTGAAGCGTTTACAATACTTGCAAGATATACCATAGAAAATAGCATTGCGGATGTCCCTGCTGCAAAAACTTGACCACGATGAACAAATTCAATCGTAGTACCTAAAATAAAAGCACTCAAAAAAAATGCGGTCCCAGCAGATCCCCAGTTACCCTGCATGGCCTGACCAAGTCCAGGAACGAACGCACTACTTAATGCAAGAAAAAAAGGAGATCGGTACGAAAACTCCTCGAGCCCGGATTCCTTCTTTACCCTTTCTATCAACGAGAACTGTGTGCGTGAAGACTGACTTGCGTCAAAACCTGAGGATTTTCAGACTTTTTTCAAAGATCAAACCGTTGAAAATCTTTTGGATCTGTCAATCGAACCCCTTCGTATCCACTCACTGCTTTAAGTAAATGGAGCTTTGGTCGAAAAAAAACTCAATTTTGAGCTATCTAATGAATTAATTTCCGAATAAAAACTTTTTAATATTTCTGCCTCTGATGAACATAGAAGGGATAGAAACTTAGCTTGCAACCACTGTTGATCAGACGATGAACCCAACTCTGCCATTCGAAGGCTTAACATTCCGAGCTTAATTTCATGATTCTTGCAATCTTCAATACCTTTTTTCAGAGCGTTCGCATAAAATGCCTGAACAGGAGAACTTGCCGCTTTCAGCTTGATGGGTATCAAGGAAGACAGAACTACCGATAAGACTGCAATCTTGTGGACTATCATAAAAGCGAAGGCCCTCGTGAGATCTGATAGATAAGAATAAACACGCTCTACATCAGACTCTGAGAGTATTCTACTCATAAGCCTAACCAGTGTCCAGCGATCCTGACAAGAACGATGACGTCCTAAATAAAAATACGAGTCATGGGATAAAGGTAACATTGAAACAAAAGCCCTAACCTGAAAAAGGAACGATAAACATTCACCAATTTAGAACTAGCATCAAAAAAACCTTCTTCTTCGAAGACATCCAAAAAAGCGATTTCTTCTGGTTTAATTTGCCATCGAGGTCCGTAAGCTGTCAGAAGCGTCCAAAAAATGCAAAGAACTAGCAGGAGGTTTTTTACAAGAATATTCATAGGCATGCTCTGGCTTGTATTTCATCACCCAAAGAAGAGGAATGAACCACAGTAGCTGACTGACTAAACAGGCACCTATCTCTAGCTCTTCGCTTCTAGAAAAAGTATAAATCTCCGGTAAACAGCCAGGCTTTTCGATCCTAACACGGCTCGAAGAAGTCACAATTTTTTTGTCACTGTGCTAATCAGTCCCTGTACCCTTCAACTCATCATCAACATATATCTTTGACTCAGGGTCAGAAGAACGAATAATGGTTGCACTCGTACAGGATACGAAAAAAACACCTGCCATGAAAAGCATAATCATTTATTTTAATTTACTGTTCATCTTTCCTCTTGTTTCGATTAGTTAACTTTATCACCAAACCAGCCCTCATTTCTTCACAAACAAATCTGGCCACGACATTCCCGCCATAATGTCAAATACCAGCTCCCTACTGTCAATATCAAAAAATAGAATCACTCAAGTTTTCATGGCAGCTTTTTTATAAAAAAAGTTTTTAAGTTGAATTTTCAATAATAACTGCTCTGGGACTTAACCCTCGTCAATAGATCTCGATAGACACTTCAGCATCTGTGCTTAATGATATGCACGTTATAACTTACTGAAATATCACCTCAAGCCTAAGAAAGATCCCAAACAAAATCCTTCAAAAGAATCAATTGAGAACTAAGCATTCATAAATCAGGCTATGCCTGACTGCCTTTTCCAATTTGAAAATCGTAAGTAGTGCCAAGAAACTACAAAAAGCCAGCATTCAGTTTGGTACAAGAGTAATCATAGCTATGCTCTGGCTCGTATTTCATCATCCACAATAAAGGAAATATAAAAAAAATTCCAAGAATACAGGCTGTTACTTCAAATTCCTCACTTCTAGAAAAAAAATACATGCGAGGTTCACAGCCAGGCTTCTGCATTCTGACATAGGTCGAGGAAGCAAAAATTTTTCTATCACGGTACAAGACACTGCCTTTACCTTTCCACCGACCATCAATAGATATCATAACTTCTGGGTCAGAGGAACGAACCATCGTGGTACTTGTGCAGGATACCGAAAACACGCTGATTAGAAAAAGCACTAGCACTGATTTTAGTTGATCAATCATACTAACGCGACGTGAATTTGAAGGGAAATCGCACCTCCACAACACCTCCTCCTTGAGGCAGTGGAAAGGCAATAGTTCTGAGCACCTGAAGTACACAGCGCTCCACTTGAGGATTGTGAAGCGAGGAAGACTCAATACCTGCTCGAGTTACGTGACCACTGGAACCAATGACAAAGCTTGTTCCTAGGATACCCGATATATGGGGATTTTCTGCATTAATTTCATGTTCATAGCAGAGTCTAAATTCGTCTCTATGAGCATAAATGGCCTGAGCGATCGCTTCTCGATCAATAGCCCCCATGACCACAGATTCTCCACGATCTTGAAGATCCAATTGAACATGACTACCTCCTAAAACTCCCGTCTTACCTCCTAAAGCTCCCTTTCCTGTTCCCACACGCCCCATACCCGTTCCTTGCTTGCCTACACCTCCCAAAGTTGTCTCTGCATTCCCCCCTCCTCCGCTATGACGGCCTGCCAAAGCAAGTCCTCCTGATCCTTGTGAATTAAAATTTCCAAAACCTTTCCATTGATCTCCGCCTTCTCCTAAATGAGCGGTGGTACTTCCCAAGATATTCTCCATCTTGCCTCCAACACCTTTGAGCAAGTCTACATTTCCTTCATCATCCACCTGACTATTGGCCAAAGCTCCTTGCTGATGCTTACCCGAAACACGAGACATAGTCGTGCTATTTTTGACTTCGGTTTTTGCTTTCAATTCTCCACGAGAACCCTCCAGTGCCTTCGCTCGCGCTCCCGATCCCTCATGAGACTCCTTCTGAGCCAGCTGATGCTTAGGGGTTTTTTTAACCTTATGAGTTTTCTCAGAATGCATCATTTTAGGAATAGGACGATCAAGCGGCTTCTTCAGAGCAACTACCTTAATCTTTCTCACCACAGGTTTTTTTAAAGGTTGAACAGGTTTTTTAACTTCAACAGAAGACTTTTCTACCACAATAGGCTCAGGTTTAGGCAATTCAGGGGTTTTGATAAATTTTTCAGGCTGATAAAGTATCGTGGCAATTCTTTCGGGAACTTGATCTACCTCAAATCTGGTATCAATACTTACTTTAGAAAGTCCATAAAAAAAGAATCCTGTAAGCACCATCGATGTAAACAGAATCTTCATTAAAAAAGGATCACGATCGAAAATTTTTCTTATCTTTAATCGAGGAGGCGCATCAGTATGGATAAAATAAAAGTCGATATTTTGAACTGAAATTTTAGCAAAATCATCTTTTCCCATGGAAACTTCAAAACCATAATTTCCACGGTGTGTTTTTTTTCGTATTTCATCTAAAGAAAAAAGTTCTCCCGATTTCTGAACAACACCTTTCATTTGAGTATCTAAATTGAGCGTAAATTCATCTTTATTTTTAATGGCTATCGGAAAACTATTAGAAGACAAAAAAGCAGGGATACAAAAATCATTTTTTCTTTCAGGACCTACTTTAACAAATTTTTGATGAACAAAATGCTGAACGGATAAAATTGTACCGTTCCAAGACATCACTCCTTCAAGCGCTTGCTGACTAGTTGATCTATAATCAAAAATTTCAACGACAGGTTGATTATTTTGTAGATTAAAAGGAGATAAATCTTCTTTAGGATTTAAAAAAAGGATACGACCTTCTACCTCTCGAGTGCTTTTTTTATTGATATCATCTCGCGTTACTTCTTCAAGAGAATAAATCCACTGATAATTTCCTATGCTAATGACATCTCCGTTTTTTAAAGAAGAAGTCACTACCTTTTTATCATTGACCATAACTCCCAAATTACTTGCCAAATCAAAAATTTTTCCTTTTTCTAAAACAGCATGAATAGGATCAATAGTATTGCTATTTAATCGCACATCAGAAGATACAATGGTGCCAAAAATAATCCTTTTTTTATGAAATTTTAAAGTTTTTTCTTCGGCCTTTAAAACAATGACATTAAAAAAATTTGACATATTTTTCCCTATTTGCTCATCATAACATCTCTTAGCATCTCTTTATGAAAATGTTTTCTTCTTTTGATTAAAGAATCCATTTTTTCTTCAGTTCGATGCTGAAAATAAAATTCACCAGGGTTTTTTAACTCTCCTTCAATTTCAACTCCTTCGAAAGATAATTTTGTTTTATCAGGATAAATCGTTTTTTTATGAGAATCTGCGTATGATAAAAAATAAAAAAACAAAATAAAAAAAGAATTTTTCAAACACCATCTTTCCATTGCTCACATCTTTCTTTTAAATATTGAACAGAAGACCTCTCAAATCCATAAATTTTTGAAAAATCAATTTCTTTTAAAAGAGATAAACATTTCTTAGCTCCCTCAGAACCTTGTATAGAAAATTCAGCAGCTTGATGATAAGGAATCACAAAAGGAGATAAAGTACCCTCTGCTTTTTTTGCTTTTTCGAACATAGAACGCGCCTCTTCAAGATTACCCAGTCCTTCTAAAGAGATAGCTAAACCCTCTAAAACTTTTTGAGTGTTTTTTTTCGTAAGAACTTGTTCCCAAAAAACATGAGCCTTAGAAAAGTTTTTATAATAATTCATCAATGTGGCTAAATTCATTTTAGCTTCAATAAAAAAATCATCCGCATTTAATGCTTTTTTCAATAAATAATGAGACTCATTAATTGCTATCCAATTTTCTTCTTCTTCAGTTAAAATCTGTAAAATAGCAAGATTATTCCAAGCTCCAGGATGGTTAGAATGCAACTGCAATGCTCTTTCATAAGCAATTTTCGCAATCAAAGGTTTTTTTTCACCCCAAAGCAAATTTCCATAATCAATCCACGCTTGAGCTTCGTGAGTTTTATCAGAAAAAATAGCTTCTCTCACTTTTTTAAAACTTGCTTCCAGTCCACTTCCATCACCCTGTATAGGCATACCTGCTAAAATCAACTGATTTCGAGGTCCTTGAGCTCGAAAAGGAAAAGATTGCCCCGATGTGGTATTTCTAAAATCTGCCAAATAATCAGCAATAATAGGCATAAAGGGACTATAAAGATCATTTTGAATCGACTTATTATAAGCCTCAAGCCAAGCACTTTGTGCTTTCTTTTTTAAAGAATCACTCAAAGTTTTAAGATCAGATTTGAATTTTTTTGCAGATTCTGGCTTTAAATGCGATGGAGACTGAATCGAATCCAATTCATTCGCACATTTCATGACAAAAGATGCTAAGTGATGTAAAGCCCCAATACTCCAAGGTCCACCTGCTTGAATCACTTTTTCATACTCTCCACTTAAAATCTCTAAAGCATGAAGACGTTCTGATAAAACTTTTTGCAAATGCTTCTCAGGAAATGCTAACGGCTCGAAAGTCATACTTGCTTCTTTCATTTGCGCTAACTTAAACCGAGCGTAAGCAACATAAAAAGAAGAAGATTTCATTTTCGCAACAAATTCATAAAACATACGTGCTTTTAAAAAATCTTTATTCTTAAAATATAAATCTGCTAGATGCGATTTACATTCTGCTGTAAAATCACCATGAGCACAAAGCTGATAATGCTTGCTCGCCTGAGAGTCTTGCTGAAGCGCTTCTTCAGAACGAGCAAGGTATAAAACGACCTGCAAATAACGAGGACTTTTTGGATAAAGTTCAATATACTTATTCCATAAAACAGTAGCTTCTACTGATTCATTCATACCCTGCTTCAATCGAGCAGCCGTTTCTAATGCTTCAGGATCTCGATATACCGTTCCTAAATCATAAAAAAGCTCCGAAGAAATAATAAATTCTCCGTGAACAAAAGCCCAACTTGCAAGCATTTTTAAAGATTCTTTTTTTTTGGAACTTTTTATATTCCAGATTTTTATTAATTTTATCGCAAGATCTAATCGATTATTTTTTAAATACCCTTCGCAAGCACTTTGATAAGCTTTTTCACGAATATTTTGATCTTTCTCAGTTTTAGCAAAGTCTTCGTAAGACAAAGCAGCTTGAAGAGTATTACCACTTTTTTCGTAGTTTTTAATGGTTAAAACGTCTTTTTTCCTCTTGACGCTATCAATCCATAACTGAATTTTCCCCTGATTTTTTTTCCGATCCGATTCCAATAAAATAGAATTTCCTGCAATCTCGGAAGCAGGATTTTCAATAGTCTCAGGGGCTTCCTGATATAATTGGATCCAAAGCTTTGCTGCCGTTAAAGCATAGGAAGAATCAGGCCAAACCTTGATGAATTCACGAATTCTCGGTAAAGCTTCCTTTTTGCTATTGGTGTATCCCGCCAACAAACGAATAGAACTTATCGCTAATTCCTGAACATCACCTAATTTTTTGGATGGAATTCGCATCCATAAATCAGTGAGCTCAATGAACTGCCTCTCTAAAGCAGAAAGCTTTTGACCTGCTTTTTGTTTTTTAATGGCATCAGTCAACGTCGCAAGCCATAGTAATTGAGCTTTTTTTACAAAAGAATTTTCTTTTTTTTCATTAGCAATTTGACGATAAATAAGAATTGCTTCTTCATTTTTTCCTAAAAGAGTCTTTACTTCTGCAAGGTACATTTGAACTTCTAAAGTATCCTCTTTTGTATTTCCAGAAAAAGAGAGATAAAAACTATAATAAGACTCAGCAATCTTCAGACTTTCTTTTTGTTTTTTTTTCCGATAAAGAGTATGGTATTTAACTGCCGTTTTTCTGATCAATGCTTTGATGCTTTTTTCTTCATGATAAATGAGCTTTTCTTCATCATCCAAATCATCGGCTGATTGATGATGAAAAGAGCGTTCTTTTATTTTTTGAAAAACAAAATCGTGATTACCTTTTTCGATTTCTATTTTTATTAGATTTAATAAAGCTAATCTGTCTCCATAATTACCTTGAGAAATAAACTGATAAACAGCAATGGCATCCTCTTTTTTAGCGACTCTCAGGTATTGATCAGCTAATTGATCTAATTCCTTCGCAAGACTAGCAGGATTACTAATAACGCTTCTGAAGTAATCTATCGCATCTTTTGAACTTTTTCTTTCCACTAAAAATAAAGTAATATCTCTAAGAGCCTCTTGTTTTAAAGCTTCTAATTCATTTTTTTGAAAGCACTCTTCAATAACCTGCTTCATTCCTGAAATCGCCTCTTCATATTTTTTTGTTTTATACAAACACCAAGCAATTTTATGATTAATATGAGCTAATTCTTTTTCTTCTAATAAATGAAGAGCTTTTTTGAAGTAAAAAAGAGATTGATGAAAATCAGATTTTTTAAAAAAATAGTTACCAAGCTCTTTTAGTGCAAGACCCGACAAAGGATGATTAGGATATTGATTAAATAGCTTCAAATAATACATGGCACTTGTTTTTTGATCTTCTTTTTCAGAATAATAAAAACCCAGCAAATAGTAGATATCTGCCATTTTTTTAAAAGAAATACGAAATTTTAAAATATCTAAACAAGCCTGAATACCTGAATTTAAATAGATTTTTGAGTGGTAACGATCAATAAATTTATCTGACACACCTGATGCTATTTTTTTCTCATGAACTCTTCCTTCTAAAAGAAATTCAAGTCGATACGAATCAAAATACAATTCAGCCAAACGAAAGTACATATCAGCTCTTCGATGAATCGGCAATCTTCTTTTAAGCGCTATCTCTAATTCATGAAGTTCTTGATGATTTAAACTTCGTATTTTTTTTTCCTCTAATTTTTCAACACTTCGAAGCTCTTCTGATTCATAACGAGCTTGCACGGGAGAATGCAAAAAATACAAAAAACTAATGATTGCAATTCGAATGAATGTCAAAAACGTAGTCCCCCAATTCATCAATCCAAAATTCCTCATTAAAATTCCAGTATAAATAATCCGAAAAATTTTCTTCAAATTTTTGAGGAATATTTTTATGACGATCTCTTTTATTATTAATTATAATTTCTTTTTCATATTTTAAAATTTCAATTTTAATGAATGAAATTTTTTCAAAATTAGAAATCAAATCAGAATAATAGTCTATAAGGCTATTTTTTATAAAAGCTCCACCTAAAAAATGAATTGTATTTAGTCTCCATTGAATAATTTTTTTCAGAAACTCAAAAAACTTTTTTTGTTTTCCTTTTTTTGAAATAAAGTTATTTATTTTTTTTTCTTCTTCAAGTGCTCTTTTTTCACTTTCTACGAAGCTTTCAAAATAGGAACTTCGAATAAAACGATTTAACACCTTATTTATTCCAGAAGTATGAATCGATTGACGCAAAGAGGATTTACCTAATCGGTAAAATTGATCCATTTGATTTTCGTGAATTTTTAAAAAATTTTTAATTTCTTGACCTATAGAAGTATATTTCTTATTAAATTTAAGAATCACTTGCATAGCTCTGGGAAAATAACAAAGACTCCAATAAGATTGAGCTTCTAAAACTTCTTGCTCAGAATTAAAAACAAAAGAAAGCAAAGGATTCTGATAAGCAATCAGTTTACCTAAACTACGATGAAATTGAGATCTTGAAAAAAAATTCCATGCTTGCTCAAAAAGAACATCAGGCCAAACAATACTTTTTTTAGGTATGAGACCATAGATATGATCTGCTTCTTGAAAACGATTCATCTCATACAAAGTACGAGCTTGACCTGCAAGACAACGTGACTTTAAATCTTGCGATTGACGAGTACGAGTAATTCGAGAAGCTTCTTTTTCACAAAGCTGAAACTCTGAAAGTGCCGCTTCTTTTTCCCCTAAAAGGGCATAAGAAGTTCCTTTTAATTGCAAGGAATAAGGCCATAGAGAAGAGGTATCCTGTATTTTACCTAAAGAACGAATAGCTTCCTGTGTTTCTCCTTTTAAAAGAGATTCTTTCCCGAGAGCATAAAGATAAGCGCTTAAATTTTTTTCATCGTAATCCTCGTACTCAGTGTATTTCACTAAGTACTTTCTCAAAAGATCGACCCCCACTGCGTCCAAAAGATCTTGCGTTTGAGTGAGAACAGAAACCTGATCTTGCTTATGTTGCATTTGAAGAGCGCGAATAAAAAAATATGAGGCACTCTGAGGCCATGGTACAGCCATTAAAGAACGAGCAATCAATGCATAAGAACTTGATTTCAACCGATCATCATGCCCCATCGCCTGAAATGCTAAAGAAGCTGCCTGAAAATAATCTTGAGATTGATAAGCAGAAAAGGCTTTTTTAAAATCCACTTCTGCTTCGTTGCCCGAGGCTTGACTGGGTAGCAAAAAAAATCCCAGGATCCCAACAAAAGATCTAAGATCAATTAAAACTTCCAACCAATTCCGGTTCCAAAATTGTAGTTGGAAAACCATGATTTTTCCCCCGTCAAACCACTTGCCGCCTGATAAAAAGATCCTGTCACGTCAATACGAAATTGCAGATTTTGCGTAACATGAAACCATTGACCTGTACCCAAAAACCATCCCGTTAAATTGTCTTGAACGTACTGAAATGGATTACCTTTAATCGTATTGACATCAACTTCAGTGGCAACCTGCCCTACCCCCAGTGAAAAGTACCAATCAAAATGCAAAATAGCATTAAAAACATTTATCTTGGCATACCAAGGGGTATACTGCAGGAGGCCTCCGTACTGTGCCGTGATCTGTCGAACCTGTGGGTACTGAGGAAAGACGGTTAAGGCTTGATAAGTCGCATTAGGCTTGTTAGAAGTCAGAGTATAAAACCCCTCTAAAGCAAAGGACTCTGACATAAAGTAAGTCACACGCGGATCTAGACTGTAGTGCGAGCGGTAAGGATTAGAAAAGCCGGTACTTAGCATCGTACTTAAAACGAGACGTCCTTCTTTCACATACCTGCGGTTTTGAAGCACGTAGACTTTATCCCGTGTTTCCATCCAGGTTAAAGCGGTCTCATGGTCGTCTAAATCATCTTCTTCCGCGTTACTCACACCTAGGGCAAAGGTAAAAAAAAAAGTGCCGCTTATCAGCCATGTCCAAGAACGTTTGAATGGAGTCGGCATTTTATATCTGAGGTTTGAGCTGACTATCCAGGGCTACTCTATCATCAAAAACAAAGCAGGTTCCACGGTAATGTTCCCCTCCTACCTCTTCAAAGTACTTCAAAATACCTCCATCCAACTGATAGACTTCTTCAACACCTTGCTCAAAAGCAATCATCGAAGCTTTTTCACATCGAATACCACCGGTACAAAACATCACCAGAGGTTTTTTGCAGAGATGAGAGACCTCCTGAAACTTGGTAGCAAATTGCCTGAAATTTTTCATTCCAAGATGTATGGCCTCCTGAAAAGTCCCACACTCAACCTCATAATCATTGCGGGTATCAAGAAAAGAAAAGCTCTTTTTTTCATCAAGCCAACGCTTCAACTCCTTCGCTGAAATACGGGGAGCAGTCCCTTGTTGAGGTAGTACGTCCTCATGAGAAGGAATCACTTGTTGCTTGATCCTAACCAACATGCGTTTAAAAGGAACAGAAAGACTATAACTTTCACGATACTGCAAATCTTTTAAAAAAGAAAAAGACTCCAAAAATTCTTGAAGAATACGTATTTCAGAAACGCCCCCTGCTAAAGAGGCATTTACCCCCTCCGGACTCAAAATGATCTTTCCTTTTAAATGAAGGCACTGGCAGATTTCAAGCAACTGATGCCTCAAACCCACCAACTCCCTGACCTCAACAAGATCAACAAAACGATAAAACGCAATATTTAAAACTTTCATAGAAAATTTCCATAGCGTTTTTTTCTCAAACAAGCAAGTCCATTTCGCTGACAACAAAAAAACTAAGAAACACTACAGCCACATTGATTGTCTGATTCCTTCTGAACCTCAACCGCATCCATGATCTGCTTCTCCTCTAAATGCTTGATGGTGTTTTGCTGCAACAAGCGCTCGTAAACGAAAAAACGTTCCTTCAAACTACTCGGTTGCCTTAACATGTTCTTATTAATGCAAACAGTGGAATGACTGACTTCTTCCACAAGATTAGAAACAACCTGTGCTCCCTCTTTCAACCAAAAACGTGAAAGATAAGCACTCGCATCCTTCTCTAAAAGCGGAAGCTTGCCCTCCTGACGCAGAGCTTTCATCCACTCAGAAAAGGCAGTAGGATTGATCTTCAGCCCAAAGAGTAAAATTTCAGATGCAATCGTTAAAAAATGAGACGATTGTGACTGTTCTAACCCGTACTTGGACAATAAATCTTCTAGCTGCGACTGACTAAAATACCGATTGAAATTCGGAAATGCCGCCCCACCGGACATAGCTGCGGGATAAAAATGCATGCTCACGATCTCTTCCATCAACCCAGCAATAGAACTATCTTCCTGATGGTTCAAAAAAGAAGACTGCATAGCCTCAAATTCCGAAACTTCAGGCAAGGAACCCTCATAACGAGCACAATAAGCTTCAGCGTCTTGATGATTTTGAAACCGAGCAACCGGAACTGTCACTGAAAAATCCTTCAATTTGATCCAAAAAACCCCCGAAGGAACATAATCCTCAGCCCAAGCTCCTTGCGACCTACCAAAAATCAAAAATCCTATAAAAAATAAGAATGAAACACTTTTTTTCATTTATCCCCCTTATTGTCCAACGACTTCTTCTTCTTCCTAAGTTTTTTCAAAAAAGATTTTTTAACCTTAGGCTTAGTATCTAAATCTACTAAATTAGTTTCATCTTTAGAAAACTGACTCACATCAAGATCTTTTTGCTGATTGAACAAATGAAAACTGCTCCACCGAAACTCCTCTTTTGACAAAAAGTTTTTCTCTAAAAAATTTTCCAAATCATCACCCATGTCACAAGTATCTTTTTCAGACACTCTGAAATCATCTAAGCTCAAATCAGGCTCCAATTCAATGGATTCAATCGTTATTCCCGCTTTTTCTAACTGCTCCTGACGAATCGAACGGTAGAGATCCTTCGTTTCTTGTTCATATCGAGTTCGTGTTTTTTCATCATAAAAAGAGACCACCGCTGATTTCACCGCATCAATGATCTCTACCTGAGCATCAAAAACCACCTTTTGTGCTCGGCTCGTTTTCAAAATATCATAATAAAACTTTTTATCTCCCCCATTATTCCAACTTAAATAATCATTCTCTGCTCGATCCAGAGCATTTTTTTGAGCCTGATAAAGATTCATCGAAGGAGAGCTAATTTGATCTTCAAAACTCAACTGATCATTTCTCGCATTTCTGACACAAAGCGCAAATTGATGCCGACTTAATCCACTCGCATGTATCCGAGAATCGAAGCTTACTTTAGGCAAAACCATCGAATCTGTAAAAAGATGCGCAATTTTGTAATCAAAGAGCCAAAACCCTGAAATACCATCCTTAGTCTTAAGATCTGAAAAATGACCGTAATAATAAAAATCTAATTGAGCTGCCAGATACTCAAAAATACTTAATTGTTGAATAGCCTTATGCAAATTTTTTAAAGAACCATTTTCTGATGCATCAAAAATGCCCTTGGCCACTAATTCATCTTGAATGGATTTGATTTCATCAGCAGAAAAACGATAACCCAAAGCAATTAATCCACCTTCCGGAACTTTCATCATTTCCGCAGAGTCATAAGGTAAATGTAATAACCCATACCTCGGATCGGCATCCTTAAAGAACAAAAACGCATCTTCGGGAGAAAGATTACTTTTTTTACAAACTTCCTGATAAACTTCACGAACCGGCGTAGCATCAGATTTTACAGAACTGACCTGATACGAAGCAAAATCTCTAGGTAAACTATCCTCTAAAGCAACCTTCTGCCGAATCACACGAACTAAAGACTCATAAATTGCAAGCATCTGTGGTCCGTAATTTCGATTGACTAAATCATCGAAAAAAGAACTCAAACTATCAACCTCGTCCAAAGTAGGCAATCTTCCTCCCAGCTCTTCACAATAAGCCTGAGCAAATTGCGGATAAGCAGTTCGTGGAAGATCTGTCAGAACATCAACATAACCAGAATGCATCCAAAACACAGGATGCTCTTGAGCCTCAGAGTTGACATGAAGTTCACAACCCAACCTCGAAAAAGGAGAAAATCCTCCTAAATACTTATCAGAACGATCTTTGATCGAACCACTCGATCCATCAGTCACTGGCAATCCATCCACAATCCCCTGGTAATCCCCATCCGTCGGTCGAATAAAAAAAGGACCCTGACATTCACTCACAGAATGCTTAGCCGCAACCGCTTGATCCGCTAAATAGATCATAAAAACTATCGCCAAACCCAAAAAACATCTCATAATTATTCCTTTTTTTAAAAAACTAATAAATATCAACCTGTTTTCGAACTCATCTAATGAATTCGTCAGCAGCTTCTTCTTGAGAATCCGCTTCCTTCTTCTTAGTAAACTTTGATGTTAATAGTCTTGTTAGACTTGACTTCTTTTTTATGACAGAACTTCCTTTGAGCATATCCTCAGCTTCATCAGAAGCCTGCTTTTGCTCTAAGCATCCCTCTACAGCATCATGCTCAGAAAAAAAAGACTGCACGTTAAGATCGGCATCCTCGCCCTCTGTGTCTAGCTTTCGCGCGGTGTTTGAAAAAATCTGATCAAAATGATTTTTCAACTCGAATTTGAAATCCAGACTCATTGGCAATCCTTCAGAAAATTTCGGAATTCCATCATCAGAGCCCTGAAAATCCCTCCGAGAAAGGGAGTCATTTTCTCCAGGAAGATGCAAAAGCAACGCATCTCGTTCTTCTTTGGAAACCGTTTTTCTTGAAGAAACACTTTCTTTTTTCCTCTGAAAGCGAGCTGATAACAGATTTTTCATGCTTAATTTCTTTTTGATAACTGCAGGACTAGTTTGCTCAACCAACATTTGCTGAATTTCATGAGAAATCTGAGACTCATAAAGCTTTCGATCGGAATCAAGCTTCTCAACAATTTCTGCTTCCATCCTAGCTTCTTCATGAGACTGATAAAATGCCACACAACCATCTCTAAAACTTTTACCCATTTTAGATTCATAGCGTGAAAGTGAGGACTCCACATAATAGTCCTTCTGAGATTCTGTTAACAAACAGGATTCATTTTCAAAAAAACCGAGAGAAGAATAATAATCATGCCTATAAGTTTCATTCACTCTTTTTAATGCTTTTTGATCAGCTTCGTACTGATTTTTTGTTTGCGCAGCATCTAAATCTGCAACCCAATCAAACTGAGCTTCTGAAACCGAAGCAGGTCGCATACACACAGTCACATGACTGAAGTCACGCGCTAATAAACCAAGATCTTTGGATATTTCTCCATAAACCTCCCAAACTCCAGAAGCTTCTTCCATACTCAAAGTCTCCCCTGAAACAAGAGCTCTTCCATCTTCCAACCAAATACCCAAGGAAGGAGCCTCACCCCCAGAAAAACCTTTTGTCTGCCTAAGAATTTTCATCCCAGCTTCTATGGTTCTTGCGACTCCAAAAAGAGCACGCACGCGATCAGGACTCGATTCTAAGCCTAATTCTGTAAAGACCTTCGCTGAAGCCTCAGGCGCAAATCTCATTCCCTTGTAAAGAGGATAAGTGAATCCACGAAAAGTATCGGGACTCTCAAAACCAGGCGCATACAAGCCAACCGCCTCAGCTTCGGTTAAAGAAACAGCACCTAAAACAGCATCCATCTGTACTTGATAAAAATCATCTCTATACATTTTCCAAGCCCGTTCCCAACTCACAGCCCTCAATGCCTCTATGGACGGATAGCTATAAAGAGTCTGGTAACTAGGGGCCATCCAAATAGGGAAATTAGGAAAAACGGTGCTCGCTGACGGAGTACTTGTGGCCATCACATGCTCAATGGCTGTCACGGCTTTAACCCAACCTAGAGAAAACTTATAAGCTAAAAAACTAGAACGAAAGGCATCAAGCGCCTCAGCATCGGCCACAGGCAAACTCCCTCCGATTTCTTCACAGCTGTACTTCGCTGTTTTGAAATCAGGAGTGATCAGAAAATCAGACCAGACTTCGACATCCCCCAAACGAATCCAATGGTAGTAACTACCCTGCCATCCCGACCAAAGTCGAGCAGCCGGCTGAATACTCGTAGAGCGATAAGGAAAAAGATCATGGTGCTGAAGCTCGTAGTATCCAGAAAAACCCGTCTTACCCAAGAAAAAACAAAAATAAGTGAACAAAAAAAGAACAAAATTACGCATACCCCCCCCCGAGGTTTGATTTACATCCAAAGTCAATAAATATGATATACTTCTTGCTAGAAAGCTTGTCAAACAAACAAAATTATTCCCTCTAAAATTTTCTCTCAAGCACCGCCAAAAAACCTGATCAACAAGAAAGCTTCAAACGTGCAATGCGATCTTCTAAAGGAGGATGCGTTGCAAACAGCGACAAAATAGCAGAACGACGTCCAGAAATTTTCATCGCTTGAACCGAAGGCTGTGCCTGAAGATCCACTGACTCCACTGTCTTTTGCAAACGCTCAAGCGCCCCAATCATAGCCTCCCTTCCAGCCAAACGAGCTCCCCCTGCATCAGCACGGTACTCACGGTACCTAGAAAACCAAGCAAGAAGCATCGATCCCAAAATCATAAACAAGAACTCAAGAAAAAGTTGAATCATCCAGACAGATCCACGAGAAAGCCCCCGATCCCGATCTTTATCGCCTCGAAAGGCTTGAGCAATGGCAAAAGCAAGCACTCTCGATAAAAACATGACGAAAGCATTCACAACTCCCTGTAAAAGAGCCATCGTCACCATATCCCCATTGGCTATATGAGAAACTTCGTGCGCCAAAACTCCCTCTAACTCCTCCTGAGTCATGCCATCCAAAAGACCCTGAGAAACGGCAACCAAAGAACGAGAACGCGTCGGACCGGTCGCAAACGCATTGATCTCAGATGATGGATAAATCCCCACCTCAGGAAGAGGCAAATGAGCCGCACGAGCTAAATGGTGGACTGATTGCACGAGCCTTTGTAATTGCGGATCACGAACTTCCGAAGTCACTAAGCGAACCCCCATCAGCCATTTCACCATCACACGTGAAAGAGCTAACGACAAGAAGGAACCAGCCATCCCCCAAACAGCGCAAAAAATTAAAAGTTCAGTGTAATCAATCCCGTAATTTCGTAAATAAGGCCTGACTCCCAGCAAATTTAAAATGACAGAAATCGTAAGAACGATCAGGATATTTAACGCAAGAAATAAAACAATCCGTTTCATGAAAGAAGCCACAAAACCTCCAAGCATTGAAAAAAATAAGCATTCATGCGCTTAGAGCCCCATCAGACTAAAAAAAAGGACGGCGCACGCGGCAACCATACAATAAAATCCAAAAAATTGCCAGCGTCCACTTTGAATCCATCCAGACAACCAGTGAATCGCAAACCATCCCGAGACAAAGCTCAATGCCATGCCTAAAACACCAGCACCCACCCAACTGCCAAGCATCTGCACTTCATTGCCTTCATGCCAAGAAACCGCTTGAAAAAATCGATAAAATTCAAGCCCCATCACCGCTGGAGTCACCAATAGAGCAAGTAAAAAACTAAAATCTTCTGACTCTTCTTGAGACATGCCTGCCAAAAGGCCCACAGAAATCGTCGCTCCAGATCGCGAAAAACCTCGAAAAGGTAAACACAATCCCTGCACCAATCCAAGTACCACCGCAATACGGCCAGAAATCTGTGATCGCTTACTGCGAGGTGCAACCTTTCCCGTATAAACAATCAGCAAGCCCACCACAAAGAGGGAGGCTGCCATCAACGGCAAGCACTTAAACAAATGCTCCACCTCATGATGCGATCCCATCCATCCTGTTTTTAAAAGCACTTGCTCCAAAAGAAGCTTTAAACTAAATCCCACAACTCCAGTGACCGAAGTCGCCAGAAGCCCAAGCTGAAAAAACCTCCTAGAAAGCTTTTTCCAACGAGGAAAAAAATACAGCAATACCGCAAACATGGTCCCCGCGTGCAGCATGACCAAAAAAAAAGTCATTTCGGGAGCACTAGGATCAAGCCCCATCCACTTCTCAGCCATAATGACATGAGCCGAACTTGAAATCGGAAGCAATTCTGCCATGCCTTGTATCCAAGCAAGTAGCACTATCTGTAAAGAACTCATCCATCGAACCTACCAAATAAATCAGCGCACCTCTAGTTTTTGATTAAGAATAAAGAGGCGCTAGCTTGACGTGGGAGCCTAGCTTCGCTATACGTTGTCTTGTCGATTCTAGAGATATCAAACGGCTCGAGGTTATCATGCAACAGCAAAAGAAATTCCATTCAAAAAATACGTACAAAACGGCTTCTTTCCTAGAGGTCCAACAACAACAGTTTTCATACCATGCTCTTCCAACCTTTTTTCAGAAAATAGGCAGAGACCCAAAAGAACTGCCGTTTTCTATTAAAATCTTACTTGAAAACCTGCTACGTCATGAAGATGGCGTGAAAGTACAAGCAAAAGATATCGAAGCGCTTGCCCTTTGGAACCCTCAGCGTCCTTCAGAAAAAGAAATTCAGTTTATGCCTGCACGAGTACTCCTTCAAGATTTCACAGGGGTACCGGCCATTGCTGACCTTGCAGCCATGCGTTCTGCCCTGAAAAAGCTCGGAGGTAACCCCGATCGCATCAATCCACGTCAATCAGCTGACCTGGTGGTAGATCATTCGGTTCAAGTAGATCACTTTGGAAGTGCTCAGGCTTTTGAACTCAATGCTCAATTAGAGTTTGAGCGCAATGAAGAAAGGTACCAATTCTTAAAATGGGGCCAACAAGCTTTTAAAAATTTTCGAGTCGTTCCACCGGGAACGGGCATTGTCCATCAAGTTCACTTAGAGCATCTGGCACAAGTAGCCATCGCGCAAGACGGCTGGATCTATCCTGACACGGTCGTAGGAACGGATTCCCACACAACGATGATCAATGGTTTGGGTATTCTTGCTTGGGGGGTCGGAGGAATAGAAGCAGAGGCGGCTCTTTTAGGACAACCTTGTTCAATGCTGATTCCTGAAGTCGTAGGCTTTCGTATGGTCGGTGAACTTCCGGAAGGAAGCACTGCCACCGATTTAGTGCTTACGGTGACACAAATGCTGAGAAACCACGGAGTGGTAGGCCGCTTTGTCGAGTTCTTCGGATCAGGAATTCCCAGCTTGAGCCTCGCAGATCGAGCCACCTTAGCGAATATGGCTCCTGAGTATGGAGCAACGATCGGCCTTTTCCCTATAGACGACGTCACGTTGAAATACCTCAAGTTAACAGGAAGAGAGGGATTCGCGAATCAAGTAAAAACCTACTACCAAAAGCAGGGACTTTGGTACGATCCAACCCAAGAAAGCACTCACTCGGACACCTTGACGCTTGATCTGGCGGACGTAAAACCTTGCTTAGCAGGTCCGAGTCGACCTCAAGATCGAGTCCTGCTGAATCAAGTACCCCTTTCTTTTCAATCCTTTACACATCAAAAATCTTCTGTGACTACTTCTCTCACTCATGGTTCAGTAGTCATTGCAGCCATTACCAGCTGTACGAATACCTCCAATCCGAGCGTGCTGATTGCCGCTTCGCTGCTTGCTAAAAAGGCATGTGAGCAGGGGCTCAGCGTAAAACCTTGGGTAAAAACAAGCTTTGCTCCTGGATCCAAAGTGGTCACGGATTACCTGACGCAAGCAGGACTTATGACTTACTTGGAACGATTAAAATTTCACCTAGTAGGCTATGGCTGTACGACCTGTATTGGCAATAGTGGACCTCTTCCAGAAGAGATTTCACGCGCCATCTCAGAAAATCAGCTATCGGTAGTGTCTGTGCTTTCAGGCAATCGCAACTTTGAGGGACGCGTTCATACAGAAGTACAAAGCAATTACCTCGCTTCTCCACCACTCGTCATCGCTTACGCCATTGCAGGCAATATCCAAATTGATTTAGAAACGATGCCTCTCGGCACGAACTCCGAAGGGAAACCTGTCTTTTTTAAAGATATCTGGCCCTCTCAGCAAGAAATTCAAGAAACTATTCTTCAATTTGTTACCGCAGAGCGCTTTGAGAAAAGTTATTCTGATGTCTTTGCTGGAGGCACAAGATGGAAATCGATCTCTGTCAGCCCTACCCAGCTTTATCCTTGGAATCCTGATTCCACCTACATTCAAGAACCTCCCTTTCTTCAGGGCATTACTGCAACATTGGAGCCTATCGCACGCATTGAAAAAGCAAGAATCCTTGCTTTTTTAGGGGATTCGATCACGACTGACCATATTTCTCCCGCAGGTGCCATTTTAAGTTCAAGTCCAGCAGGCAAGTACCTACGTGAACTAGGGGTTGCACCTTCGAACTTTAATGCGTACGGGGCGCGAAGAGGCAACCATGAAGTCATGGTACGAGGCACCTTCGCCAATACCCGGTTAAAAAACCGACTTGCTCCTGAGTCACAACCCGGAAGCACTTGCCTGCTTCCTGACGGAAAAATCCTTTCTATTTTTGACGCCGCGATGGAATATCAAAAACGCGAAGTTCCTTTAATCATTATTGCCGGAAAAGAATACGGCACAGGCTCTTCAAGAGACTGGGCGGCTAAAGGCCCCAAACTTTTAGGGGTACGCGCTGTGATTGCGGAAAGCTTCGAAAGAATTCATCGATCGAATTTAGTAGGAATGGGTATCTTACCCCTTCAATTCCTTGAGAATCAAAATGCCGACACTTTCGAACTCACAGGAAAGGAAGAGTTTAGCATCATCAACTTAAAGGAATTAAGACCTTCGAAAAAAATAGAAATTCAAGTTTTTTATGAAAAAGAAACCATTAAGCTATTTACAGTCTTGGTCCGAATTGATACACCAAATGAACTAGAGTACTTTAGACATGGTGGAATTCTACCTTATGTCTTAAGACAAGCATTAGATTAAATCGACTATAGTTCAGCTGGAGGCACGAGTGGATAAGCACCGCAAGATTGAGTTGGTTGAGCGCTCTTTGGGCATCCGACATAAACTCAAAGTTCACGAAAGTATGAAAGCCCCGGATAACCATGAAGATCTAGCAATGACGCTCTTGGCCAAATGGGAACTGGAAGACGAACTTCGGGCCATTGAGGAGTTGCTTGCCGATGCACGCATTGCCAATGTTTCAAGCAAAAGAGCGATCATCGAGCGCGAGGGCACTCATTTTGATCGAGAAGATTTTCAAAAAACTGCAGAACAAGAACTGTAAGTCAGCATCCACTCCCAAAAACTGCAACACCGAATCATCACTTTTGACGCTCACACATGACACTGAAGCTCTTAGCGTTTTTTGACTTCCCTCTTAAACTCAGAAAGAACTACCACCAATAAAACGAAGCATCGAAAAAACTTGGACTCATGAACAATCACACATAAGCTCACAACGAAGAACCCAAGCGCCTCCCAAAAGTCATCCACACACTCCCATTTCTTCACAAAAAAATCGTTTGAAATGATTTTTTTTCTAAAACCAAGGCCTTCAGACCAATCTTCATGGAAAATATTTCTTGAAAAAATAAAAATTTGACTATAAACAGTAACATAAGAAAAAAAACAACTTCAAAAAGGAACACTCATCTTTCCATGAAATCTAAAAAAATTATATTATTCACTTTCCTTTCTTTGAGCACCTCTTGGGCAACGAACCAGGAAGGAACAGAACCATTAGCCTTTGATTATTTTAATCAGCATAACTGCAGAAATATTTTCAACTTCTCATCCCCATCAGATATCCTGAATTTTATGCTAACACAAAAATACGAAAAACAAATTTCCGAAGAAGCCTGCGAAGCTTGCTCGAAACAACTTTTATCTATTATCAATAGAAATGTTCATTTAGGGTTTCTTTATGATATAAAAAAAAGTTATTACAAAGATATGAAAAAGTTAGATCTTTCTGGCTCAAAATTTAATTTCAAAATGCTAAGACTACTTCCTAAAACTCTCATTGAACTATCTCTTGATAATATTACTGGACAATTTGAGGAAGATTATTATCGACTTTTATTTGTTAACAACCTCTTGCCAGCTCTTTTTAGACTGAAAAATTTACAAAAACTCAGCCTTAAGCAAAATGCAATGAATAATGATTATATTTCGCGAATGATCGAGGTTGCAAAATTATTAAATATTACAGAATTAAATCTTTCTGAAAATTCCATCGAAAGTGACATAGCTTTTAACCTCACTGAAATGTCTAAAATAGTAAGCTTAGATCTTAGTCGAAACATGATCGGAGACCAAGGCACCCAGCGCCTTGCAAGTATGACTGAGATTACCAACTTAGTCCTCAGCTATAACAAAATAGGAGATGCAGCAGCTGAGCACCTTGCAAGCATGCCCCATCTCACCGCCTTGGATCTTCGCGGAAATTCCATCACAGCCACAGGAGCTCAGCACCTTGCGAGATTGCAGGAACTTGCCTACTTGGATCTCAGCTACAATAAAATCGGAGACGCGGGAGCTCAGCACCTTGCAAGCATGCAACTCATCACCTTGGATCTCAGCTACAATAAAATCGAAGCTAGGGGAGCTTTACATCTTTCACGCATGCTCAATCTTAGTCATTTGAATCTCAGCGAGAATAAAATCGGCAATACCGGAGCTCAACACATTGCACGTATGCAGGGACTAAGCACCTTGGATCTCAGTGATAATCAAATTGGAGATGCAGGAACGAAACACATTGCAAGCATGAGTGGACTTAGTACCTTAAGACTCTCCAACAATAGCATCGGAAATACGGGGGCTGAGTACCTTTCAAGCATGCACCGACTGAGAACCTTGGATCTCAGTAACAATCAAATAGGAGATGCAGGAACCAATCCTATTGCGAGCATGAGGAAACTTACGAGCTTAAAGCTCTGGAACAACAGCATCAGAAGACTGAGTCCTGGCACCTTAGAACTCTGCAACCATCCAATCGTAAAGGCACAGGCTGAAGACATTGCGAATACAGCAGGTCTTACGAGCTTAAAACTCTGGAACAACAGCATCGGAGACGAGGAAACTCAGCCCATTGCAAGTATTTCAGCTCTTACTACCTTAGTGCTCAGCCGAAATTCTATTGGAGATGCGGGAGCGCATCAAATTTCTAACGTAATAGGCATTACCCATTTAAATCTTGCTAAAAATCAAATTGGAGATGCCGGAGCTCTGAGCATTTCGTCTATGCCTGGCCTGATTACCTTGGATCTTAGCGACAATAAAATAGGAGACGCGGGAGCGTACCAAATTTCCAACGCACCAAGAATTACCCACTTGAATCTTGCTAAAAATCAAATCGGACTTGATGGGGCTATGAGTATTTCGTATATGATCAATCTGATCACCTTGGATCTCAGCGACAATAAAATCGGAAACGCGGGAGCGTACCAAATTTCCAACGCACCAAGAATTACCCACTTGAATCTTGCTAAAAATCAAATCGAAGGTGCAGGAGCTCTCCACCTTTCACATGCTTCAAGCCTCACCAGCTTGAATCTCAGCGAGAATTCCATCGGAGACCCGGGAACTCAGCACCTTTCCTATATGCTAGGTCTTACCACCTTGATTTTAAGATCCTCTCAAATCAAAGATGCAGGAATTCAGCACCTTTCACACCTATCAGCTCTCACCTGCTTGGATCTCAGCCGGAATTGCATCGGAGATACGGGGACCCAACACCTTTCACGCATGGCGGGTCTCACGTGCTTAACTCTCAGCGGAAATTCCATCGAAGATGCAGGAGCTGAGCACCTTTCAAGGCTTCAAGGACTCATCTGCTTGGATCTTAGTCGAAATTTCATCGGATCTACGGGAGCTCAGCACCTTTCTCGCCTTCCCAGTCTTGCCACCTTAGTGCTCAGCTCTAATCAAATCAGGTCTGCGGGAGTGCGATGCCTTTGGAGACTAAAAAACCTGACATGCCTAGATCTCAGTGACAACCCCATCGGGGGTGCTGGACCCGAACACCTTTTAGTCATGCTCAGTCTGGGCTTTCAAAACTTCGGCTACTAAAACAGTAAAATCCATAAAAGTTTTTTGGTTTATACTGTGTAAGTCAACTGATTAAATTACTTTTTTGCGATTCCAATTTTTTGGTAGCATTAAAACACTGAACACAAAACACCGAAAGCGATTTGAACTCAGGTTTAATCATTGGTGGGATCTACCATCTCGAAAACCAAAAGCTAGCTTCATCAAAATTTGCGTTCTGTATTTCCTACAAAATACGTGACTTGGTAGTAAAAAAGACAATCAAGGCAGTGAATAAAAAAAAAGGCGCCCAATCTGGGCGCCTAGCATCTCATCTACCAATTTTTCTTATTTCCAAAAGTGTCCTTCAAAGAACGAGGAAAAGACCAACGAGGCTTTTTCGAAGCAGGCCTTGCTCTGATCGTCATAGGTTCTTTAGTAAAAGGATTGATACCAGTACCTGATTTCCTAGCCTTCACGTCTTTTCTTACCAAAGTACCGATCACAGGAAACCTCACACGCTCTCCAGAAGCAGCCGCCCTGGCGCCATTGTTGAAGGCCTCCTCAATGCACTCCTTAAACTCTTTTCTTTTCAGACGAACTTCACCCTTACGAGTGACCTCCGCCCTGTCCAAAATTCCTTCGTACACTTCATTAATAAATGAAAATTTCACCTTTTTCTTCGCCATAGAATCCTCCTTCATTTTGTTCTAGGGTTGTTTTCGAAACACTGCAACTTATTTTTGAGCTATTTTTCTCAAAAAAAAGATACACTCACGAAACTCTTGCTTTCAAATAATCTAAAATAGACCACATCGCCTGAATCGCGTCACAATCAGGATCTTTCAAGGTCTGAACAATTTTTTCAAAAATCGTCTCTGCTAGCTGAAGCTTACTTCTGGAAAGATTGCTCACAAGATCACAAGCCCCTCTCAGCTCTACTTCTTGCCATGGCCAAGTGGATTGTAGATACTCCCCTCGTAAAATTTCTTCAACAGGTTTTCTCAGATCGGAATTCGCCTGCAACATTTCTAAAGTCACAAAATTGACCAAACCTTCCTTCAAATCTTGAGCAAACGGCTTATCTCCAGAATCACAATAGTCGATGATATCATCAGCCATCTGAAAAGAAATGCCTAAAACTTCACCTAAATAAGCACAATCTAAACACACCTGAGGATCCAACCCCGCAAGATGCGCTGCTGTGGAACAGCACCAGGACATCAAACTTGCTGTTTTCTTGCGAGCAACAAGCTCAAGATGGTCTCTATCAACATCAATCACACCACGTGCATTCAACTGAAGCCACTCTCCACCGACTAAAGCCTCTACCGTCAAAGCAAGACCATGAATCAAAACCACATTACCCAAAGCAGAAAGTTCAGACATCACTCGAGCAAAGAGCAAATCACCCGCTAAAACCGCACGAATATTGGAAGACTGAGCATTTAACGTAGGACGAGAGCGCCGTATAGAACTTTCATCAATGACATCATCGTGCGCAAGTGTAGCCGCATGGACCCATTCTGCAGCACGAGCATAAGGCTGAAGCTTGCCCAAAGGAACCCTAAAAACCTGCCCCATTAAAAATAAAAGCGTAGGTCTTATTTTTTTTCCTCGTAACAAAAGAGTGTCATTCAAAAGCTGGCCAATTTCTGGAATCTCTCGAACTTTTAAAGTTAAATCTAAATTTTCAAGTGCTTCAAAAATTTGCTGAGGAAGAAAAGCCAAAGCCATCGCTACACTCGAAAAGACGTATAGACACGATGCACATCATCGTGGTCATCGAGCGCGTCCAAAAACTCAATCACTTCTTTTGCTTGATCTGAACTGACAGACACTGGATTTTTAGCAAGGTAACTTATTTCACAAACCTTCACCACCCAATCCAATCGAATCAAGGCCTTACTGACCACATCTAAATCTGAAATGGCGCACAAAAAGCGTCCGCCCACGCAACTTTCCTCACACTCAGAGGCCTCCAAGGCTTGAACACTCTGAGCCCCTGCCTCAATAGCAGCAACCTCGATATCCTGCTGATCCGCATGAACGGCTTCTATGACACCCAAATGATCAAACATCCAATTCACAGTACCTCGAGAACCCAACTGACCCTTACGAAAAAGCAAGCGAATGTCAGCTGCCGTGCGATTCTTGTTTTCCGTGAAACACTCTACAATCACAGCCACTTGATGGGGCGCAAAACCTTCGTAAGTCATGAGCTCATAATTGAGTTGCCCTCCCAATAGACCCGCACCTTTACTCACAGCTCGATCTATCGTCTCCCTGGGAACCGAAGCTTTTCTGGCGACCTCCAGAGCTGCTCTCAACCTCGAATTAGACTCAGGATGCGGTCCACCTATTTTACTAGCAACCGTAATCTCCCTGACAAGCTTACTAATAAAAGCACCCCTCTTAGAAGCATTTTGAATACGACCGGCATGTTTCCACTGTGCACCCATTACCTATTTCTCACCTGAAGGAAAAAAATCACCCAAGTTAACCTAAAAAAACTTCGTCAAACGAACAAAAAACTGCCTTCCAGCTGCATAATGCGACCCATTAAACGCATTCGCAATGGTAATAGGATAACGTTTATCAAAAATATTCAACGCATCCATGGAAACCCGGAATCGAGACATAAAACTTTCACCAGTAAACTCATACCCTAAAGTGCTATCCATGGTAAAATGCCCAGGTAAATTTTTGCTATTTTGTATTCCCGTACGCAACCCTGATCCATAAAGACCTTGCGTGGTCCACCAAAAAGGCCCTCTAAAATACGTCAGACCTGCATTCAAAGTGTGTATCTGTAAATGGTCCAACATCCGATAATTAGGGCTATCTTCATCAGGATCCACAGCCCAAGCGCCACCACTGATCCCCTTGCCTCGAGCAATGGAGTAAGAATAATTTAAAAAATTTAACCAATGTGAACCTAAAGTCCCCTTGATAGAAACCTCACCCCCGTACGCATAGCCCTCCGCAAGATTATACGTCTGAGAGATAGAGGTATTTAAAAGCTGTGCTTCATCCAGCATGTTTTTTGCATTTTTATAATAAAGATTGATCTGAGCGACTTGATCCTTAGCAAATTTCTGAGCAACACCGATTTCATAGAAATCTGATTTTTCAGATTTGATATCATAGGTGCCACTAGTCCCAGTTGCCATGTTAAAAGAATGCCTCAGATTCTCAATACCTGCGGGCTGAAACAATTTTCCATAAAAAACATGAAACTTGGTAGTTTGTGTTGCAAACCAATTCAACCCAATACGAGGCTGTAGCATGCCATCCGAAGCGCTTTGATCAGTATAAACAAAACGAGTTGCGTCATAACGTAGCCCTACATTTAAAATCCAAGGCTCAGCCATCTTATAATCGTCTTGAACATAAACACCGGCAAAGTAGCCAGTATAAGGCTTGTTATCGGCGTCATTAAAAGAATGCCCATCCTGATCCTGACCTAAAATAGCAAACTTCCCTGTCGTACGCGATGCCTGTGCCTGAAAGCCTGCTTTCAATCGATGATCTTGCTGAACATGAAAAGTATAATCCGTTTGAAGACCCAAACTATTGATAAAACGGTTCATGGACAAAGAAGAGGGCGAAGACCCCTGAATGGGAAAAGTCCCCATAGACGTTGTCGAGGTATAAAGATCATTCCTTGGATCCCCAGTCACTGCCATCTCAGAATACTTGTAGTAAGGAGAGAAAGTGAATAACTGACGATCATCCCCCCGATTTTTCCATGAAGCCTGAAGGAATACATTTGATTCTTTTTGAGCATCATTGGTATTGGCAGGTGTATAATTGAACGTGGTATTGACATCGGTATGCCCATTATGAGCATGAGTCTCTCCTTGATTGCCAAAAACATCGGTATAAGCAGGCTTGCTAAAGTAGGGATCACTCGGAGAAAAACTCGATGGATAATTAGGAATTTGGTAAAAATAGTGAGAATTTGAAAATAAAACAGAAATCTGGTTCTTTTCGTCAGCCTTCCAATCAAGCTTAAGAAACTCGTTGTTTCCACAAGCTCGATCATGAATCGCTTCATTTCCTCCCTGGAGTTGATCTTGCAATTGAGTAGATTTTGGCTGAGGCGTATCGATTCCTCGATCAGTGCGAAAATAATTCAATGAAAGGTAGTAACGCAATCGCCCTGTTTCAGTGCTTCCGGAATACAACAAGTGCGGGGACGTCGTGTTATAAGAGCCATAATTTAACTCTAATTCACCTTCAGGATCACTACCTCCCTCTTTGGTGACCATATTGACCACCGCATTGAGCCTCCAACCATACTGGGCCTCAAAACCTCCTGTGATCACATCAATATAATCAATATTTCTCGGGCTGAACGCCTGACTGAAAGCACTCGAAGGAGAATCAGGTAATTGAACTCCATCGATTTGGTACTGGGCATTGGCATGATTGCCTCGAAAAAACATCTGCCCTAAAGCCCCTCCTACCACCCCCGGAGTGGTTGCTGTGATGAGCTTAGATAAAGAAACTTCCGTTCCCTGAGGCAAACTTTTGATCTGTTCATGGGTAATTTTGGATTCACTGGCAGCAATCACGCGACGTGCCGGCTTTTTCTTAGCCTCAACGCGAACGAGCATAGCGGGCTCCTCTAAAACCCCCTCTACTGCTTCATCCACCTCCTGCTGGATATCCCTAAAATACTTAGTGCCCTGAGATTTTCCAAGAGATTCAGAATCTTCTTGAGCTTGAACCCCCGCTGAAAAAAGCACACTAAAAAAAGCACTTCCCAAAAAAACCCGCAATCCTAACATTGATCTGCTCGCATGACGCAGAACCATGGCACGAACTTGACTCAAAAGCAAGTCATTTACCAAATTCAAGGATGAAATGGTTCAACGGACTGATCCATCGAAAGCCGAGCTAAAGCAGCCGACCAGCTTCGAGGTAAAAATCGAGGAAGAAAACAAGCTGCTTTATTTAAAAGCCCCGGAATACAAACAGCACGCTCTTTCATCATGGCTTTGATGGCAATAGTCACCACCTTTTCAGAAGACATCATGAAACGATTTCCACCTTTCTTAATCTTTTGATGGGAATGATCAAAAAACTCGGTATAAGTCCCTCCAGGACAAAGACACATCACGCGAACATTCGTCTTATTTAATTCAAAAGATAAAGCCTCAGAAAAATACAAAAGATAAGCTTTGCTTCCACAATAAACCGCAAAACGACTCACGGGCTGAAAAGCCCCAATGGAGGCCACATGCACAATATAGCTTTTACGAGCATGAAGCAGCATATGCTTCGAAAAAAGGTAAGTAAGTTCTGTAGGAGCTAGGGCATTCACAGAAAGCACCTCAGCCTGATCTTGATAGTTATACTCTAAAAAATCTCCATACTTACCAATGCCTGCATTATTAATTAAAATACTGATCTTCTGACCGCAAGCAGTAGCTTCTTCAAAAATAGCCCGACTTGCCTGAGGTTGTTTTAAGTCACCGACAATGATTTGTACCTCAACTCCATAAGCTTCCCCCAACCTTGAAGCCAGCTGCTCTAAGCGGTCTCCACGCCTAGCCGTGATCACTACATCAGCACCATAACTTGCAAGTTTTTCAGCATAATGCCTTCCAATACCACTGGAAGCCCCTGTCACTAAAGCGCGATGTCCCTTTAAATCCATATAGCTCCCATTTCTTGCATTCTCATCTCTTTACATAGCAAGCTTTTCTTGTTATGGATAGTTTTACTCATGACTTCGTTAGCTGCAGGAGATCTATGAAAAAAGCCTTTAAAATGCTCTTAGTTCAATATCCTGAGCCTCATTTAGCAAGAACTAGGCAAATTCTCAAGAAATATCCAGAAGTCAAAGAGCTTTTCGGAAACACTCCCAGCACTGCCTGGTACGTCTTTGGTATCGTTTCTCTCCAAATAACCTTAGCCTGGCTGTGTCAAGACGCCTCCCTCTGGGTTGTTTTTTTAATGGCCTACGCCTTAGGGGCTTTTGCCAACCATGCCCTTTTTGTGATGATTCACGAATGCACCCATAATCTCGTCTTCAAAAGCGACACGAACAATAGCTTGCTTCAGATTTTTGCTAATTTTCCGATTATTTTTCCTTCGGCCATGTCTTTCAGAATCTACCACATGAAGCACCACCTCTATCAAGGTCAGGTAGATTACGATGCCGATTTACCCCGAGATTTTGAAGTCCGCTGGGTAGGAAACTCGACATTGAGAAAGACACTTTGGTACTTAGTCTACTTTGTTTCACAGCTACTTCGAATTCCTTTTCTCAAGGGCATTCCCTTCTTGAATGCTTGGGTGCTTTTAAACCTTCTCGTTCAATTCACTTTCTTAGGCGGCATCACGTATTTTTTTGGCTGGAAAGCATTGCTATACCTTGCTCTTTCTACGATTTTTTCTGTAGGCCTCCATCCCGTGGGTGGAAGATGGATCCAAGAGCACTACGTCTTAAAAGACCAACAAGAGACATACTCTTACTACGGTCCCTTAAATCACGTTTCCTTCAATGTGGGTTACCACAATGAGCACCACGATTTAATGAAAGTCGCCTGGTCCCGACTTCCTCAAGTGAAGAAAATAGCTCCAGAGTTCTACGAATCCCTTTACTTTCACGTATCTTGGACGAAACTCCTTCTGCGCTTCATCCTAGATCCCAAACTCGGATTATTCAGTCGCGTCACCCGTACTTCCCTACGAGCGCCACAACAAGGGGGTTAATACCTAACCTCCCCTGTGCAGTGCCTCTTTTTTAAAAACAAACATAAGAGATCAAAAACAGATCCTCATCCCATGAAGGGCCTCCCCGACCGTCTTAGCGATTCTAGAAATGATCGTGACTGACCCCAGGTTGCTCAGGGACAAACTCTGTCAGAAAAAACCTCCCATGTCTGTGATAGAGGACAAAGATTTTACAAACTTGACAAGTCAAAAGTCTTCCCAAGAAGACGCCATTTCGAGCGTAATCCCAACTCAACCCCAAGCCTCTATATGGTACAGATTTTTTCAATGAAGCAAGCTCGCTCAATCTACCGCCGATCTTGTAAAAAAATGTCAAGGAGCAGACAAACTAGTCATCCCAACTAAAATAATCAGGTTTTTATAGTACTTAGGATCGTGAGCTGAGTTAGTCGTGTGAAATAGGACCATGAGCACAAGACCGATTTTACGAAGACAGAAGTCTTCCCAAGGATACAAAGTAATTTCAGACGCGAGATCCTTACCGCTTCGATTTTTCTAGGAACGTATTTTGAACCCGGATTCCGCGCCAAAATATAAAAATATTTCGAATTAGCAAAAAAGTAGTACAGGAAAGAACACTCCTCCTACCAAGTTAAAATTTGAAGCTTGAGAGGGTAGACAAAAGGCTATGATACAGATACGATGGGGTATCTGTGCATGAGAGTGATAAGGGAGAACTACCATGGAGTTTAATGCAGCACAAGTGAAAACTGAATTTTTAGGCCATTTAGGTATTTTTACAGCGGTTATCGAAAGACTTGGAATCATAGAAAAAGTAAATGCAAGAATCTCTGTTTCTAAAGAAAAGGGGTCAAAAGTGAGCATGGGTGTGCGTTTAGCTGCCATGATTCTCAATGCTTTGGGATTTATCGATCATAGACT
>TBL_comb48_EPIDRAFT_1000229_pt1 | contig 44195 bp, 35 predicted proteins | sample TroBogEpilimnion_37_FD_10681 | JGI IMG/M metagenome (IMG submission 10681) | reverse complement strand
ATTCTTACCGAAAAAACTTTACGCCAAAATTTAAAATGGAGGATGACAATATGATACAAAAAAGTTAGTATATAGTGGACTTCTCATCTGGCGCAGGGGTGGACTAGTATACCTGGCGCACAACATTACCTCTTTGATTACGTGTTCTGATCCGGATACAAATTCTGCACCACCATCTCCTACATAATAATTAAAGATCAGATTTACTATTTCTATAGGTTTTTTTATTGATTTATCTAGCTCCTCGGTTAATCCTTCATCAATAGCTTTCAAGTAAACTAGGGAGATATTTTCTAGCTTGGCTCAAGTACCAAGAACTTCTTTCACTTATTAAAATAGATATTCCATCTCCATTCTTACCAATCTCTATACAAGATAAAGATGCATGAATATAAGCATCAATAAAACTAGGCATAACCTTTAAAACCTGCTCGTAATAGGATAATGCGGTGTTGTAGTCTTTGTTTGTAAAAGCAATATTCCCTCTTTCATAATGGGCTTTATAGTGCAGTTTGAGAGTATCTTGCGGATCGTGATTAATAATTTTTTCAAGAGCAACAACAGTTCCACATCTGAAATAATAATCTGCAGCGTGTTTTAAAAATTCACTTTCTTTGGAAAACCCTAATTTATGTAAAAAAGCAAGAGCCTCCGCTATGTTAAAATTAACCTTACTTAAAGTAGATTCGTCAGCTGTTTCCTTCAAAATTGTTTTGTTAGAAGCAATAACTTGCTGTAAAGATTTACTAATAGTTGTTAAGTTTTTAAAATCAGGATTTTTTATCTTTGCGAGACTAGTAAGATAACAATCAGTAAACTTCAGAGGATTTAATGATGCTGCTTTTGTAAAGTGCATAATTGCATTATACAAATCACCAATTTTTAAGTAACTACTACCTAGAACTTGATGAGCATCATCATGATTAGGTTTTAATTTTATCAATTCTCCAAAATTCTTAATTACCTCAGGAAAATTACCAAGCTTAAAATAAATCCCACCTAAGGCGTAATAAGCATCTATATATTTAGGATTCAAATCTATCACTTTCTCAAAATGCTTAGTAGCCTCAGAAAATTTACTAAGGCGGAGGTTGGAATGTCCTAAATAAAAATGGGTTTTTATGTGATTAGGATCAATTTTGGTTACTTTCTCAAAACTATCAATTGCTTCTCTGAACTTCCCAAGCTTATAATTAGAATAACCTGTACTTAAATAAGTTTCTAACTCTATAGGGTATAAGCTGGCTATTTCTTCTCCCTTACGCTTCCGTGTTGACTTTGACATAATTAATTATTGATTAATAAAAACAGGAAATAATGCCTTTATTTAGGATAATTTAGTAATATTGTCAACTAAAAAATAAATAATTATAAAATTTATAACCTATAATTGTATCATCCACTTTTAATCAGTTCCTGATTATTTCTGGCAAATAGGGTAATTTGAAAATCAATAAACTTATTTATTTCGAGTGATTTTATAAGATTATTTGCATGTAGTAAAATTCTTAAATCTCTGGTAAGATCCGCAAAAAAGAAAACAGGTTCACCGCTCTGCTTAGTACCTAAGATTTCCCCTCCGCCTCTTAGTACCAGGTCCTGTTCAGCAATATAGAAACCATCGTTACTTTCTCTCATGATTTTAAGCCTTTCCCTAGCAAATTTGGATAATTTTTTTGGGTTATACATAAGTAAACAATAAGATTGTTTGCTTCCTCGTCCTACTCTACCTCTTAGTTGATGAAGCTGGGCAAGGCCAAATTTTTCAGCATTTTCGATAATAATCAAATTGCTATCCGGAACATCAATACCCACTTCAATAACTGTTGTTGCAACCAATATACGAACTTTACCGTTTTTAAACTCCTGCATTACCTGATCTTTAAGCGCTGCTTTCATTTTTCCGTGGATCATAGCAACCTGGTTGGGATACGCCTTATCTAGTTCAATAAATCTGGTGCTTACGTCAGAAAATAAAGAAAGATCTGGATTTTCTTCTTCAGAAAAAATCGTTTTTAATGTTTCATCTGATTTATCGATTAAAGGACATACCCAATAAATTTTTTCTCCTAGTTGTAATTTTTTATTTAGTGAGGTGATAACTTCGAATCTTTTTTCGCTAGAAATTGCAGAGGTAATTATAGGTAAGCGGTTGCGTGGTTTAGTTTTAAGTTGGGAGACGCTCATATCTCCGAACATCGTTAAAGTTAAACTCCGTGGGATAGGGGTAGCTGTCATAACAAGTACATCGGGATGGGAAGCTTTTTTGATTAATTCTAGTCTTTGTTCAACGCCAAACCTATGCTGTTCATCAATAATAATATATCCTAAATCCTTAAATTCTACGCCTTTTTGAAATAAAGCATGAGTGCCAATTAATATATCCACCTTACCGTCTGCTAAATCTTTTTTTAATTGTAGTTGCTGTTTTACCGGAGTTTTGCCTGTTAGTAACTCAACTTTAATTGTAGTGTTTTCTAAAGCACTACAGAAAAATTGATAGTGCTGAGCACTTAGCAAGTCGGTTGGGGTCATTAATGCTGTTTGTGTTCCTGAGTTTACGACATTTAACATCGTCAGAAGGGCCACTAGTGTTTTTCCAGAGCCCACGTCTCCTTGCAACATACGCATCATTTGTATATCAGCAAATTGGTCAGCTTCTATCTCCTTAATTGCCTTTAATTGGCCTTCGGTTAACTCAAAACCAAGCTTTTCTAGAACTAATTTATGTAACTCATGGTTTGAAGGAAATGATCTGCCCTGTCTCTTTTGTTCTTCGGTTTTAATTTTTACCAATGATGCCTGATTGGCAAACAATTCTCTCTCTGCTAGTTTTTGTATATTCAAACTTATATTTCTTTCAATATCATAATTTGCCCCCGAATAGCCAATTAGGTGTAAATTTTTGATCTCGCTGAGTAATTCATCTATATATTTTCTTTCTTCTATTTTTTGTTCAGAGAAAGACTTCTTTGTATTAATAGCATTTTCTAGAATGCTAATAGCTTCCCTGATATAACTGTATAATTGCTTGTTTACTATACCGTAAGTAAGTGGATAGACAGGCATTACAGGCGTAGTTAAATTTTGTTTAAATATAAATTCCGGATGGCTTATTTGTAAAGAATGGTCAAAAATTTCTACTTTACCGGTAACAATATATTTCTGACCGACTCTTAATTTGCTAAAAATGAACGGATGAATTTTACTAAAAAAAACCAGAATAATCGTCCCTGTAGTATTAGAAACCTTAATCTTAAGTGGAGACCGTTTTGAAGAAGGGCGAAGTACATCATCTATTGTTACTTCTGTTTGAATTAGCTCACCATTTTTTACTTTTGTTAGGTCAGGGTTTATTTTAATAAAGTTATAAGCAATCGGTTTGTAAAAAAGCAAATCCCTCAGATTAGCGATTTTAAGGCGTTTGAGAGCTTTTTGAGCCGGTTCTGATAGGTGCAATAATGACTTAACCTGCTGAAAAAATATATCGTACATATTTAAATTTGTTCCTGCCGTTGGAGGCTATAATATTAGTTTTATATAAAACTAATACCAAAAGTTATGATAAAACTTCTTCTACACTAGTTAAATAAGAATTAGTGTTTTTTAGACCTTATTCTAGTTTAACTCCAGGATAAAAACAAAAAGAGATTGCTTTTATAAAAGCAATCTCTTTTTGTTTTTTTTGTTCTAGTTAAGAATAAATTGGCTACGTGCGGTTAAAAGCCCATTCCGCCCATGCCACCCATTCCGCCGCCAGCAGCTGGTGCATCCTCTTTATTAGTAGGATCAGTAGTAATGATAGATTCGGTAGTAATGATTAACGAAGCAACGGAGGCTGCATCTTGCAAAGCTGTTCTAACTACCTTGGTAGGATCGATAATACCAGCTTTGAACATATCAACATACTCCATCTCTTGGGCATTAAAACCAAAAGTAATTGATTTACTTTCAGTTAATTTGCCAGCAACAATAGCTCCATCTACTCCTGAATTTTCAGCAATTTGCCTTGCAGGCGATTGAAGAGCTTTTTTGACGATGTTTATACCGGCTTGTTGATCATCGTTAGTTCCTTTTACATCCTCCAAAGCTCTAGCAGCATAAAACAGAGTAACGCCACCACCAGGAACAATACCCTCTTCTACGGCTGCTCTGGTTGCATGAAGAGCATCATCAACGCGGTCTTTTCTTTCTTTAACTTCGATTTCAGTTGCACCACCGACTTTAAGAACCGCAACACCACCAACAAGTTTTGCCAGTCTTTCTTGTAGTTTTTCCTTATCATAATCAGAAGTGGTTTCTTCTATTTGTTTGCGAATCTGTGCGCATCTTGATTCAATATCTACTTTAGCGCCAGCGCCTTCAACAATTACAGTATCTTCTTTGGAAATTTTGACTTTTTTAGCACTACCTAGCATTGAAATAGTTACATTATCAAGTTTCATGCCAAGATCATCACTGATTAATTGTCCATTAGTTAGAACTGCAATATCTTCAAGCATAGATTTTCTTCTATCTCCAAATCCAGGAGCTTTTACTGCAGCTACTTTTAGCCCACCACGGAGTTTGTTAACGACTAATGCGGCAAGTGCTTCACCTTCAACATCCTCAGCGATAATTAATAACGGTCTAGAAGACTGAACAACAGCTTCAAGAACAGGTAACATTGGTTGTAGGGAAGAAAGTTTTTTCTCGAAAATAAGAATGTAAGGATTATCAAGCTCCACTATCATCTTTTCAGAATTTGTTACGAAGTATGGAGAGAGATAACCTCTATCGAACATCATACCTTCTACTACATCAACTTCAAAGCCAAAATTCTTCGCTTCTTCTACAGTTATAACTCCTTCTTTACCGACTTTTTTCATAGCAAGCGCTATTTGCTCACCTATTTCTTTGTCTCCGTTAGCAGAAATAGTTCCTACTTGAGCTATTTCCTCGTGGCTACTTATAGGTTTACTGGATTTTTTGATTGACTCAAGCACTTCTGCAACTGCAATATCAATGCCTCTTTTAAGATCCATAGGGTTAAATCCTGCAGCTACTGCTTTATTGCCTTCTTTAACTATTGCTTGTGTTAAGATAGTAGCAGTTGTTGTACCATCACCTGCTACATCTGCTGTTTTACTTGCAACAGATTTCACTAATTGAGCGCCTAAATTCTGTTCTGGGTCTTTTAATTCTATAGCTTTAGCTACAGTAACCCCGTCTTTTGTTACTCGTGGAGCACCAAAGGATTGTTCTATCGCAACGTGACGTCCTTTTGGGCCTAAAGTAACTTTAACAGCATTGGCCAGAAAATCCACCCCTTTAATCATTTCTTCACGGGCTTTTGTACCGTATTTTATTTGTTTAGCCATAATGTATTACTCCTTGTAAAATGTTAGTTACTTAATTTATTATTCCCATAATGTCAGATTCTTTCATAATAATGAATTCCTGACCATTTACTTTCACTTCTGTTCCACCCCATTTACCATAAAGTACTTTGTCTCCTACTTTTACATCAAGGGGGATAAGATTACCGTCTTTGTCCTTAGTTCCTTTACCGACTGCAATAACTTTTCCCTGCATAGGCTTTTCTTTTGCAGTATCAGGAATAATTATACCTCCAAGAGTTTTTTCTTCTTGGTCCATAGGTTTAATCGCAACACGATCGTGCAATGGTGTAAAATTCATTTTGAACCTCATTAATTTAAGTTAACCAAAAACGCTTAGCTTTAGCTGGAACTAAGCTTGTGCTGTTTATATATGCTTTAAAGATGATAGTTCAAGTACTTATAAAAAATAATTTTTTAAAATAATTTTTCATATTCGGTTTTATAAAATTCAAGCACTTCATCTAGTAGCAGCGATGTAGTATATTTTGCCCTAATTGACTGCAAATAATATCTAACCTTTAGTTTTTGGGATAACATTTCCAAGCTAAGATGTTGTAGCAATTCTGGGATAATGGTTTGGCAAATTTCATGATGGCTGCTAGCAAAATTATAGATTGCTCTTAAATTATTATAAGATCCAAATTTTTTATCGAGTTCTGTATTTTCTTTTTGTTTCAGAGATAATACGTTATTAACAAAAACAAAATTACTATATTTAGCACATCTCAGCGACATCGACATAGTCTGGCAGTAAATGCTGCTGTCGGCCTTGCCAGTTTTTTCAAGTAAGTTTCTTTTTACTAAACTTCCAGCCCCTCCAATATTCCTTAACGGTTTGATTTTGTTTAAGAGAATTTGGGTTATCGGTGCTTGAATTAACCTTGGCTGGATAGATAAATTTTTAGTAAAATTTTTTTCGTTTGCTGCTTCCCCCAGCCTTATACAAGCAACTTCTGCTCCAAATTTCCTACATGAATCGATCATTATCATAGTTGATTCTGGATGTAAAATCTCATTACCTTCTACAAAATGAACGTAGTCTCCTGTGGCTAGATTAACAGCTTTATTTACACTTATTGCTGGCCCTTGAGTTTGCTGAGTAATAATAGTTGTTCTTGGTAAATCATTAACGGCCAATTTAACGGTAGTTAAAGATTTGTCTTTTGAACCGTCATCAATGATGATAAACTCTTTTGTAAAAGAGCCAGTTGTCCTTTTTAGTGATTCTATTAAGTAAGGAATGTTATTCTCATTATCCTTTAAAAGAACTATATAAGTACATTTTGGCATATTAAAGTTACTATATTACACAAGAAATGATTAAAATTAGCTGTTATAAAACCACACCAGAAAAACTCTCAAGAGCATTTTGTAACCTTGTAGAAAAATGCTATCATAGCGCTATTAAGGTATTTGTCTATACAAACAGCAAAGAACAGGCTTTTGAACTGGACACAGTTCTATGGATATATTCTAGAAAGCAATTTATCCCGCATGGAACTATATACGATACATGGCCGGAAAAACAACCCATTTTAATTGGTTCTGAGTTAAAAAACTTTAATAATTCATCAAGCATGGTAATAATTAACCCCGATGAAAGTAAAATCTTGTCTGTTCTCTCGGTAAATGCAAATTTTGATGTGAATAAATGTGAACGGTTATTTTTACTGTATGATAACGTTAATTTGCTATCAAACCAGGATATAAATAACATAATCGTTAAATCATCACTCCATAATTTTAGACTTGATTTTTATATACAAAGTGATAATAACGCATGGCATGTTCAACGTAACGTATTACAGGATAATTGAACTAGGGAATAGCAATAAGGCCACATTATAATTTAAAAAGCGTAGATTGGTATAATTAGGAAGCAAATTAACCTTAGTTAGATTATGATATCCTATTATAATAGGGTTATGGTAGGGTTTAAATAACAATAGTTATTTAATATTTATTAAAATAATTTTTTACCGATGATGGCAAAAGTTTTAGTAGTTGAAGATAACGAGTTAAACTTAAAGTTATTTTGCGACTTATTAACGATAAAAGATCATGAGGTTATTCTTTCAAAAGATGGTTTCAATATATTGGAAATTGTTATTGAGCAGTTACCGGATCTTATATTGATGGATATACAATTAGCTGATGTTTCAGGTTTAGATTTAATAAAAATTTTAAAAAATAATCCCAAAACAAATAAAATCCCCATTATAGTTATAACTGCATTTGCTATGAAAAATGAAGTAATGAGGATTTCAGAGTCTGGTTGTGATTTATACCTTTCAAAACCAGTATCTATTGACAATTTCTTTTTTTCTGTGGAAAGGTTTATAAGTAATAATAATACTGTTTAAATATTATGACTGCCACAATATTAGTAGTAGACGATTTAGAACCTAATGTTAAATTATTAGAAGCTAAATTATTGGCAGAATATTATACTGTATTTACTGCAAGCAACGGGGTTGCAGCACTTGAAATGTTAGCTCAAAACAGGATAGATATCGTTTTGCTAGATGTAATGATGCCGGGAATGGACGGCTTTGAAACATGTAGAAAGATTAAACAAAACCCCGAAACAACTCATATACCTGTAGTTATGGTTACTGCTCTCTCCGATATTGAGGATAGAGTAAAAGGACTCGAAGCAGGAGCAGATGAGTTCCTTACCAAACCAATCAATGATACTGCGCTTTTTGTTAGGGTAAAATCTTTGGCTCGAATGAAAACTGTAATCGATGAATTAAAGCTTAGGAATAATATTAACGCTGAACTTGGGGCTACTGTTGTCGAACTGAAAGATGATTTTTCTGAGAGTAAAATATTGTTACTTGATGATGATTTGGTTCAGGCAAAGAATATTAAAGATAATCTTTCTGAAATTTCCAGTCAAGTTAAGGTTTTAACATCGCCAAATGAAGTTGATAGTCTGGGTGCATTTATCCCTGATATTGTAATTATAAGCTGTCAAATAAGTACTGCTGATCCCCTTCGAGTTGCTGTAATGCTTCGTACAAAACCAGTTTTAAAACATTCAGCAGTTATGATGCTTGCTGAAGAAGAAGATATAGCTATAGTTATTAAAGGTATGGAACTCGGGGTTAACGATTATTTTATGTACCCTGTTGATAAAAGTGAATTAAAAGCAAGGGTTAAAACTCAACTTAGAAGAAAACGTTATCAAGATGATTTACGTGCCGAGCTGGAAGAAAGTGTTGATCTGTCAACAAAAGACGGCTTAACTGGCGTATTTAACAGAAGGTATTTTGATATTCATGTCAGGCAAATAGTGGAGAAGAGCAAAGAAACCAATAAACCAGTTTGTATTATGATGTTTGATGTAGATCACTTTAAGCAAGTTAATGATACTTACGGTCATCCAGCTGGTGATGCTGTTCTAAAAACCTTAGCATCTACATTAAAATCTTCCTTTAGGGTTACAGATCTAATAGCAAGATATGGAGGGGAAGAATTTATAGTCCTACTAAATAATATTGATCTACAAAACTGCCTTCCAGTAGCTGAAAAAACACGTAGTCTAATAGAAGGAACAGAATTTACCATTCCAGCGCAGGTAAGTGTTATACATAAAACAATTTCCATAGGTGTAGCCGAATATCATCAAGGTGATACTGTAGAGGAATTTATTAGCAAAGCTGACAAGGCTTTATACGAAGCAAAAGAAACAGGAAGAAATAAAGTAGTTGCGAGTAAGTGAGCTTTCCTGTATGTATCTTTTTTTAATATGTAAATTTCGTCTAAGAGGAAATACAGAAACCGATACAGCAGTTTATAATTTTCAGCTTTTAAATTATTTTTAGAATAACTTAATTATAATATGTTTACTTATTCTTCTTATTGCTCATCTAATTAATCTGAACCTAAAAATATCTTATAATGTTATTAAAATCTGGAATTATTGTTGCTTTTTTTACCATGCTTTCCAGAATTTTCGGCTTAGCCAGGGAGTTATTTATTGCGGCAACTTTTGGATCAAGTGCTATTGCAGATTGCGTGAATGTTGCTTTTAAATTCCCTAATTTATTTAGAAGAATTTTCGGGGAGGGCGCTTTATCGATAGTTTTTATTCCTATTTTTAGTCAAAAATTACTAGAATCTAGAGAGTCAGGGCGCAAGTTCAGCGGGGAAGTATTAACCTTATTACCCATTGTACTTATTCTATTAACTCTTATAATGCAGGCAGCAATGCCCTACCTTATGGCTATAATCGCTCCTGGTTTTTATGAAGTATCGGAAAAGTATGAGCTGGCAGTTTTACTGTGCAGGATAACAACTCCTTATTTAGTTTTTATATCAATTACTGCGATATTAGGCGGTATGTTAAATTCGGTTAAAAACTTTGCTGCTTTTGCTTTTACTCCAGTAATTATGAATGTGTGTGTTATATTATTTACTTATTTTTTTGAGGGTAAATTAACAGCTCATTTTGCCATATCTTATTCGCTAATTCTGGCAGGGGTTTTACAAGTCGCTTTTATGTGGTTTTATGTATCTAAAGCAAGATTAACCTTTTCTCCGTCTCTTAACTTTTGTAATGATCCTGATGTAACAAAATTGCTTAAAAATATGGGACCTGCCGCTATGAGTTCTGGTGCTCAGCAGGTTAATTTATTCGTATCACAATCTATTGCTAGTTTTATTCCTGGTGCTGTTTCAATCTTATCTTATGCTGAAAGGTTATATCAGCTTCCCCTTGCTATTATTGGTGTAACTTTTGGCACTATTTTATTGCCGGAACTCTCCCAAATTTATCAAAAGAAAGATATTACAAGCGCTAATAATTTACAAAATAATGCAATAATTATATCTCTTGTCCTTTCTGTTCCAGCTACAATAGGGTTGTTTGTGTTAGCAAATCCTATTATTCATTTAATATATGAGAGAGGGGTTTTTGTTTCCGAGGATACGATTAAAACAGCAAATGCACTTGCTGCATTTTCGCTAGGGTTACCGGCTTTTGTAATAGCAAAAATATTAACGCCTATTTTTTATGCTCATGGAGATACTAAAACTCCTATGCGTATTACTATTTATTCTTTGCTTGTTAATACATTTCTTAATATAGTGTTAATGATTCCGTTTGGCCATGTAGGCATTGCTATGGGTTCTAGTATTGCTGCTTGGTATAATGTTGGATTATTGAATAAATATGCAGAAAATTGTGGAGATTTTAAAATTTTTACTAAGACTAAACACTGTATTTACAAAATAGGAGTAAGTGCTTTTGTGATGATGTTAGTGTTATTTCTTTCTAATTATTTTTGCCAAGATTTATATTATTCTGACAATTTGTTTATCAAAACTTTAGCATTGTTTTTTACTATTTTTATAGCTGGTATGGTTTACATGCTAATATTGTACTTTTTTAAACTACACTTAATTTTCATGAAAAAAGCTCATGGGTAAGCAAACAAATTATCAAGATTTGCTGAAGCTAGGAGCAATAGTTACAATGGTTGTGGATCATTTAGGGGGGTATTTTTTTCCTGAAATGATGGCATTAAGGATGGTAGGTAGGTACGCTATGCCCATATTCGGGTTTTTTGTGGGTTATAACTTTAAAAATTCAGTAAATTTTTATATACTGTTTTATGGAGTGATATTATACTTAGTATCTACAATTTTTATAATTGAATCTTTTTTTCCTGCAAATATTTTAATCTCTCTTTTTTTAGGACAACTTTACCTTTCTCTTTTTCAGAAGCAGTTTCACAGTTTAACAAAAGGATGGTTGCATTTTATCATTCTGGTTATTTTATCTCCATTTGCCTCGTATCTTTTTGATTATGGTTCATTAGTTATAGGAATAATTATTATAGGTTATATGGTTAAGGCAAAATCTATAGATCTCAAAATTGCTGCTTTTGTTATTGCTTATGTTTCTTTATTACATACAGTAGTTAATTTTTCTGATTTAAGTAAGGCCAATTTATTGTTTTGTGGTGTGGTTGCAATAATGGTGTATTTATCGTTATCTTATGGCAATTTTGAAAAAAAGGTTGCGCTTAATATAAGTCCTATAACACGTCATGCGTTACTGATTTATTGCTTCCATATATTAATTATCGAATTTATCTGGAGATATTATTATGTTGGCTAATTTATTCTTGACTAATTGAGAATTCTAACTATATTTTACAAAGATATTTATACGAAAATTATTTTTAATAAGGTTTCTAGGTTGTGTCTAAAAAAAGGAATAAAAATCTTTTGGTTAAGCTGGTTAGCACTGCTGGTACAGGGTATTTTTTAGTAAAAAAACGTAATCCAAAAACCGTAACAGAAAAGCTTGCTTTTAAAAAATATGATCCAAAAGTTCGTAAGCACGTAGAGTTTAAAGAAGAAAAAATTAAATAAATTAATGAAGTTATGGCAGTTAAAATTCGTTTAGCTAGAGGCGGAGCAAAAAAAGTTCCTTATTATAGAGTAGTAGTTGCTGATGCCCGTGCTCCAAGAGACGGCGATTTTATTGAAAAAGTCGGTACCTATAACCCTCTTCTAAAAAAAGATGATGAGAATCGAGTAACTTTTAAGAAAGATCGCATAGAATATTGGCTCGGGCAAGGAGCGCAACCTACCGAGCGTGTTATTAAATTTATTCAGGCTGCCGGTATTAAACTTCCTGCTTCTATTGAAAAGAAAGTAGCTGCAAAAGTTAAGGGGCAGGTTAAAAAGCCTTCTAAAAAAGAGCTAAAGAATACTGCAAGCTAACATTCCATAATTAGAGTTAAAATTTAGCAAGTTTAACATAATTATTATAGTGGTAGAAGTTGCAATATTTTCTAGGCGGTTTTCTTATATTATATTGGTAACTTCTGTTCTTACCTGAAGGTTACATAATAAGTCTTGAAAGGTTTGATTTTTGAGGTAATATTTCATATTAATACTTAGCCGGATTAGCTCAGTGGTAGAGCAACCGCCTTGTAAGCGGTCGGTCGTCAGTTCGAATCCGACATCCGGCACCACCTTTATTAAGATCAGTATTTTAGTAGATTTTAATGGGTGACTTAAGTGGATTTATATCTGTTATAAAGATAACGATAGAAAGAAAATATCTAGGAACATTTTAAAATTGATTTTTTATTGTTTGTTATCAATTTTAACTTTTCGCTTAAAATTATTATTGATTGAAGAAAAACCTACACTTTGTTATATTTTGCTAAATAAAGTATCTTCTACGCGTAATTTAAGCTTATAAATGTATAAAAACTGGTCCTTACTATAAATTTATACAATTTCAACCGAACTATTAACAGGAACTTGTTCTCCTATTGAATCAACAGATATTTCTTCATCTTGGACATTAGTATGCATGGAAACCATCTCGATCATTTTTGGTTTTGGCTCGTGATCATTTGCTGAAAAACAACAACCCAATTTTTCTTTAATCTTTTGCAAAAGGGATTTTTCTACTATTAAAGGTTCTTTTATTTGCTCTAGTTTAATTCTTGCTTTCACTGCTTCTACTTGTCTTAATCTTTGCGTTTCTTGTGTTATTACTTCTGCTGTTCTAGTTATTCCAATTACTAATTCTTCCAGTTCTTCTAATTTTTCCAATCCTGGTATCACTCCATTTTCTAAAGCTACTTTCTGTAGTCCCAGTTGTTTTTTTGCTTCTCGCACAAGCAGATGCTCTTTAAAAAAAATTCCTCCTGGTAATAGCTTTGTAGCTTGTTTATTTGCTAATTCTAATGACACTACTCCTTCTTTTAGTTTATCTAATACTTCAGTTAGCCGTTGTTTTTCTAATTGTTTCTTATACTCTAACTGAATTAGAACCTCTCTTACTTGTTGTTCCTGATATTCCTTAAACTTTTGAAGCTGTTTTTGCCTCTCTTCTTCCCGTTTTTGCCTTTCTACTCTTGCTAAAACGTCAGCATTATATTTATCATAATATTCTTTTAATTGTTGCTGTCTTATTCTTTCCCCTTCTTCCTGCTTTTGCCTCGCTAATATTGCTAAAACTTCCGCATTATGTTTCTCATAATGTTCTTTCAATTGTTGCTGTCTTACTCTTTCTTCTTCCTTTCTGGCTAGCCTTTCCTCTTCCCGAGCTAACGTTTGTCTTTCTAGTTCAACCCTTCTTTCCTCTTCCTCTTGTCTCTCCCGAGCTAACCTTTGTTCCTCTTCCATCTCCTCTAAACCCAGGTCTTCTACTCCTACGTCATGCTCCGCAAGTCCTCCACGGTCCTCTGCGTCCAGTAGTTGCCTATCATCCTCTTCTTCTAAATGTGGCTCTATGTGTTCCACTGCATGCTGGTTTTCTATTCCTACATGTTCCTCCGCATCCACCTCTATATGCTGCCCTAATTCTAGCAAATGCTGGTTTTCTACCTCTACATATTCCACCGCATATTCCTCGCGCAGCTCCAACCTTCTTGCCTCTTCCTCCTCTACATGCAGCTCCAGTGCCTGCCTTTCCTCTGCTACCTCTAAATCCAGGTTTCCCACTCCTACGCCATGCTCCTCAAGTTCTCCAAGGTCCTCTGCGTCCAGTAGTTGCCTATCATCCTCTTCTTCTAAAGGCGGCTCTAGTTCCTGCACGTGCCTTTCCTCTGCTACCTCTAAATCCAGGTTTCCCACTCCTATGCCCTGCTCCTCAAGTTCTCCAAGGTCCTCTGTGTCCAGTAGTTGCCTTTCCTTTTCTTCTTCCCTGGCTAATCTTTGTGTTAACTGCTCCTGTAGTAGATTTTCTTCATCAAGTTCTATGGTTTCTTTTTCTACTTCGGCTAAAATTTGCCTCTCTACCTCTGTTTTTATTTCTTGAAATCCATTTCCTTTTCCTGAATCTGCCGTATCTTTTATTATTTGTAGTTTTTCCTTAACATGCCTTTGTGTTATTATTGCTGTTTCTGGTATGTCAACTGTTACAATACTATCATCAGACAAACTCTTATTATTTTTAACTATTAGCTGTTTATCCTCTTCTAATTTAACTTTAGCATTAAGGAATGTTATTGGTGCTAATGAGTCAGCAGGGGATAGTTGCAATTTTTCTGTGTTTTGAGAATATTCTGGTGCCTGAATATTATGCTCGCTTGGTGATTGCAGAGAGGTTTTGGTAGAGTAATGGAACTTTTCTGAACTAATTGGTAGAGCATTTTGTATTTTATCCCCCAACTTATCCTTTACGCTTTTTGGAATAGTAATATTATTATCTGCAATAAATATGTTTTCATTATCCCTTGGAAATAATCCAGTCCTTTTTCTTCTGATAGTACCAGTAATAATATCTATATATTCAAAATAGTCCTCTTTATTATTACCCATAAAACATTTTATCATTCCCCACAAAATAACTTTAGCCAATAGCTAAAATATACATCTATTTTTTTAATAGCTTTCTGCTGAAAGACTAGCAGATGAGTAGGTGCTTATCAATTGCTTTTTTCACTTTAAGGTTTAGAAATTATATAGCGCAGTATTTTAGGTATACGACGTGTTAACCTGAACTAAGTACAACTTATATATTAAGCATAATAATGTAAAATATCCAGAAAAAGTGGGTAGTATACAGTATTACAACAGTGCTAAAACCAATTACAGAAAAAACTAGGAAGATAGAAATTCCTAAAAATTGCTTTAATTGAGAAAAAATTGCGGAATATAGGTGTTTATAAAAGCTTTATATATCTTTAGAAATTTGGATTTTAAAATTTTCTAATTCCGAAGAAAATAACAAGTGTATGTTTTTTAAAATAGTTTCATATTTCTTATAAAGAGCAAGCAATTCTGTATCAGAAAAGTTAGTCAACACATAATTCGCAATACCTGAACCGTTAGTAACAGGTCTCCCAATGCCAATTCGAATTCTATAATAATCCTGCCCTAGTTTTTCGTCTATGGATTTCAACCCGTTATGACCACCGTTACTCCCACCAAACTTGCATTTTACTTTACAGAACTCAAGATCAATATCATCATGTATTACGATTAATTGACTACGCTCTATTTTGTAATAAGACATCACTGGTAAAACAGCGTTCCCAGATAAATTCATAAAAGTAGTCGGCTTACAAAAAACTGTTTTATAATTTTCTATACTACCGAGGGCGATATCCGCATTAAATTTTGATTTATGATTCCAGATAAAATTATAGCGGTTAGATATAAAATCTACCGCCATAAAACCTGCGTTGTGCCTAGTTTTTCTGTAAATCTCTCCGGGATTCCCAAGCCCAACAAGTAAGAACATCCATTAAAATATTTATTTAGTACTAGATTTTGCTGCTGGCGCTGCCGTTGCTGTTTCTTCAGCTTCTACGTCAGCTTTGCCTTTCTTACCAACAATAGAAGCAATAACAAATTCTGGATTATCTAACAACTTAGCGCCTTCGGGTAAAACCGCTTCTTTAGCTTTAATTGACTTACCAATAGGCATATCTATGGTATCAATTTCTATTTTTCTTGGTAAGTTTTCTACAGGGCAAAGAATAGTTAAAAACCTTCTTACAGTGTTAAAATAACCGCCTCTTTTGACTCCTATGCTATTTTCATTATTCAAATAAACAACAGGTATATTCATTTTCTGTATTTTATTTCCAAGAAAAACGAAATCAGCATGGCTTACTACCTCAGTGATTGGATTTAATTGTATATCTTTTGGTAAAACCTTGTGCTTTTTGCTACCGATCTCAAGTTGGAATACCTGAGACATATACTGTGGTTTCCTATAATATTTGGTTATTTCTTTTTCTTCAATTGCAATTGATAGAGTATTATTGCCAGTCCCATAAATAGTAGCAGGAACCATACCTTTTTTTCTTAGAGATCTAGATGCACCAGTGCCCACCTCTTCCCTTATTTGAGCTATTAACGATACTACTTCACTCATTGCTTTTTCTCCTAATTTTCAATTGGTATAAAACCACCTAGCACCTTACAATAGTACGTAATATACAGCTAACAGAGCAATAATTCAAGAGGTTTTTAAGGTTTTAAACGTAAATTATTTGTCTTCAAATTACAATAATAAAAAAACGAATACAAACGGAAAATGCTCTCATCTAGTAAGCTCCTTTCGGTTGCATTCATAAATTGAAGAGAAGTAACATATGCCAAAACTAAGGTTTTGAGTATTACGATAATATAGTAAAGTAGGCTGCGTAAAAGATTATCGTAGTATTAATTTTTGGTAGCGATAACTCATTTAAAGGTTAAAAATTGGCTTAAATTTGATTCCCGAATATTATGATTATGAGCCATAGTCAAGCAAGAAAACTGAAATCTCTTACAGCTGCAAAGGTTTTTAAGCGTAAAAAATTTGGATTTTGGGCATAATTATTACCAATCTGGTCTAAAATGCTCGAGTATAAGGTCGTGATGTAGAACACTACTTAGTTCTTGTATATTAACTATGCAAAGTAAAATCACTGTTATCTCCCATCAGTAATGATTTAGAATAGCAGTCATATTCAGTATCAGTCCTTCCTCTTTCTGTTATTCCGCTATCTCCTTGAATTAGAGGGTAATAAGAGAAAGAAGGAGGAAAATAATGCGGAATGCTACTTGAGGAAGAAGAGGACAGTGAAGAGCAGGAAGAATGGCTGTCGTATATGGTAGAATCATACTTTTCTCCTAGGTATTTGGTTCGTCCTATCTCATCAGCAGGGATTTGCGGAATACCCTTAAGAAATGTATCGACCTTGCTACGTATAGTTTCAAATGTACAACCATCATCTAAATCAATTTTATAATTAACTACTGCCATGTAAGTATTTATTGCTGAGGCAGCTAACTTGCTGTTTGTATGAATTATCATAGCTAAAACAGTTTGGTGTTGATTATTTTTTATTTTTAAGCCTAACCTTGGACACTTTAGCCATTCTGCCGGAGGATAAATATCGGTCAGAACAAATTTATAGAAAGCAGCTGGATCGGCTTTTTGGGTAAAAGTTATATGTAATGGTGTGTCACCGTCTCCATTCTTGATACTTAGGCCAATCTGGTTTTTAAGTTGTGAAAAAGAATGATCGGTTTTGATGTTTACATAATCAGTCGTTATGGATGAAGCTAAATAATGCCATGGTGTATTGCCTAATCTATCTTGATTATTAAGGTGACAAGTGTTTTTTGAGGCTATTATTGTTGTTAAAATAGTACAAATCTCTATTTTAGCTGATTCCGGATCAGTACTACTACAAAAAACCTCCCCTATATCCTTGCAAAATAAATGAGCCAGGTTTCTTCCCCAAGGATCAACCTCTTGCAAATCTAGTTGAGAAATTACCTCTTTGTCAGATAATAATTTTTTATATATATATGGGTTTTGTTCAATTGGTATTATGCTAAAAAGTAGGGATAAAAAACCTGTTTTATGTGATATTGAATTAATATCTGCTTTTTTTTGTATTAGATATAACGCAGTATCAATTAGTTGATCCTGTTTTTCGGGATCAACGGCATATTTTCTAGATATTGGTGAAAAATCTGTTTTTCTACCCACTTTGGTAAGTTGATAAGTTATTAAACTCAGTAAAGTTTCTCGGTCATGTTCTGCATTAATATCAACTTTTTCTGCTAAAAATTTATCAATTATTTCTCTAGTTACGCCCCCTAAACCAACTAATTCAAAAAGCACTGAAGTTTTAGTACTATAATCAAACACCATAGAAAAATCAGACAATCGCACATGGCCGCCGTATGACTCAATATCATTAATTTCCTCAATTTCCTCGATTATGCTATCTTGATTTAGTGTAATTATTTTATTTAAGTTTTTCTGAGTAAGTAATTTTTCTGGACAAAATTTGGCATATTTAGAAAGGTTAGTTAACAAACTTAACAGCTTAAAAGGGCTTGCCTTTTTAGAAGATTTTTTATGTTTTTCATAGTCAATTAGATAGCTAAAGTTATCTAATAACTCATTTTCCCTATCGAAAGCAGTTGTTACAAGAGATTTAATCTTTGGCCCGATTTGTTCACTGAGATGCCTTTCTATTTTTTTAATTTCTTTCTTTACCGATTTATCAGAGTTGTTGAGTTCTTGTATCTTCTCGAACCTGAAAAATTTAACTGTATCCATAATTAAGTCTATTGTTTCTAGAATAATCGTTAGGGAGATGTTTTTTATGTCTATAATTTTTAAAAACTCACTGCAATGAGTCTCAATTTCAATTGGTTCTAAAAATTGTAAATTTTTTTTTAAAATTCCTACCTGATCATCATTAAAGCGCCTCTCACAAAAATTAAGAATCTTTTTTGTTGATTGTAAAAATAATAGCTTTTTTTCTAAGTTATAGTGTGCTAAATCGCTTAAATATAATAACTCGGTATCCGTCATAGTCTCCTCTATAACATATCCTAGAATGATATTTATTATCTTGTTTTTACCGAGAGAATCTGTTTCATGTTGGAAATAATTATTTAAAAAATTAATAGCATGGCTAAAGAAGTCAGCTTTTAGCCAGTTAGGATAAAAACTAACTGTTTCAGATTCCTCTACAGGTATATCTTTATAAGTGCGGGTAGATAAAATTTTTATCGCTAAATTCGTACAGTCTAGTTGTTTTTGGTAATGGTTGTTTAATCTGAAAGCAGTATTATCACCAAAATAGTCTAATACAATTAAGCTTACTTGTTTATCAAAAAATAAGCCAATAATTTCACTTAAGTTTTTTGGTTGTGAGTTTTGAAAAGACTTTTTTCCAATTTTTATTATTGTATTGCTGCCGTCACTGGATAATGCCTGTTTATCCAAGTTCGTGTCTTTTATAAAACGTCCGAAACCAACTTTTATTTGTTGAACTAGACTTTCTTTGTATACTTTTAACTGCGAAAGTAAAAAATCCTTATCACCTTTGTTAACAAAGGTGTTATAAAATAACCAATAATTTTTGGTTAAAGGTTCTACCTTATCTAATAATTTAGCTAAATCATTTACTTCTTGCCCTCCCAGGAAGCCGAATATACCACTGCCATCAGCAGGCAATTTTGCTTTCTTAATCATCTTTACGAGAGATCCGTCTGTGATTTTGTGCTGTCGTGCAAATTTATCAACGTCTAACCAAATCTTAAGTTTTCCTCTTATTTTAAGTAGTAATTGCAAAGGTTCTGCAAGTGCATCTATTTGACTTCTGTACAATTCTTGATCCCAAGTAAAAACACTTTTGGAATTTTCCTGTAAGTTTTTTACTACACCTAAAATGTTATCCAGATCACCTGCTTTATCGGGTAGCTTTGTAACTATTGATAAATTTTGTGTTGATTCTTTTAAGAAACTTTTTCGTAAAACTATTTCCTTTTTTATGTAGTTTATAAAAATTTTATCTACAAAATTATCTGAAATGTAAATTAAGTTTGTTGTAGGCATTTTTACCGATAAGCTATCGATTACGTTAAGCCAATCTGGTTCTATCTCTAATGTTGAATACTCCGGTAAAGAACCCAATACATCAACCATTTCAACTGGGTTTAATGGTTCTGGGATTGTTAATTTGTGGAGTTCTATTTCTAAGGAAGATATTTCATTTTTTAGGTTTTTATATCTTTCTTTTGTGTTTTTGTTATTCAAATCTTCAATATTACTAAAGTCTTTGATTAAAATTTTTTTTTGACTTATTTTGCCAATAAGATGTTCTATATCTTTTTTCTTTTGTTGTTTTCTTGATATTATTTTTTCTGCCTTTTCCTTTGCCAACGTAATTTTTTCCTTTTGTCCTGTTAATTTAGGATCATGTGACTTAGACAAAATACTAATCATTTTCTCTAAAGCTTTGACAGTATCCTGATTTATTGTAACTTCTGGTTTCTTATTTCTTGATTTGTGTTCGAACAATTGCAAAAAAGCACGTTTCATAAAATTCTCCGGTATGCTGTTATTTTAATCTTAAATGCTAAAAACATCAAAAATCTTAACTTTAAGTTGTATAACTTCTGGGGGATTATTATAAAAATACTTTTAAAGGTCAAGTTAAATCTTTGATTTAACTTATTACTCCTAAAATAACTTATAGCTGTATAAATACTAAAATTTGAAGGGGTCTAATTGTGAGATATCGTTGCTATCAAGATAGAGCTTTTGGGGTAAGGAAATTTTTGCCAAAAAGCCATTTTCGGTAGGATAAAAAATTGATATTAGGCTGCTTGCTTTTTCGGAATTGCTTTTTTTACTTAAAATATTTATCAATTTTGTCAGTTCGCTCCTATTTTTAGGATATAATTTGAGATCATATGTTATATTTTTCATAATATCTTCTATGGAGGAGAAGCTTCTAGCAGTAATTTTTGCTCCTCCTTTATCAATAAACACATCACACGTAACTATTACGGATTCTCGTAAATTCATTAAGTGCGCGTAATCTCGCATAATTTCTTCGTTATATATGGTAACTTCTATTATACCTTGAGGGTCAGAGAGCATTATAGTTACAAATCGCCCACGTTGGGACATCCTAGAGTCCTTTTTAATTATAACTCCGGCAAGTTTTACTAGGTAAGAGCCTTCTTTTAGGTCGTTTTTGATATAAACTGAATTTTTTATTCCGCATGTTTCAAATATTGAAGTATGTCTTGATAATGGGTGTTTATCCAAGAAAAGTCCCATTACTTCAAATTCATGGTAAGCTAGTTCTTCTTCGGTAAGCTCCTCTGTATTATTAATTAAAATATCTTCGCTTACTTGATTAACTTGTATTAAACTAAATTGACTGGATTTTTTTTCAGTATGGTACGAAAGGCTATATGCCATTAATTTTTGTACACTCATAAGCAGAGTATGCCTATTGGAATGAAGAGAATCAAAACATCCAGCTTTAATAATATTTTCCAGTAATTTACGATTAATTAGCTTGGGAGGAGTTCTTTCAATAAAATCAATTATACTTTTAAATTTTCCGCCTTTTTCTCTTATCTTTTCCATTTCGTGGCCAAAATTAGCAGTAACGCTTTTAATAGCTCCGAAAGAAAATATAATTGATTTAGAAGCATCTTCATTTTTTCTAATTCTAAAATAGCCATTAGATTCATTAATTGAGGGGACAATAATTTTAATACCGAAAATTTTTGCCTCTTGTAGAAAGATATTGATTTTATCGCTGTTATCAATATCCAGATTCATTGCCGCTACCAAAAATTCGGCAGGGAAATTGGCCTTTAAAAAAGCTGTTTGATAGGAAATAACGCCGTAAGCCGAAGCGTGCGCTTTGTTAAATCCGTAACCTGCAAATTTTGCTACTTTTTCGAATATTGATCTCGCTTGATCAGCAGGAATGTTATTTTTTATTGCCCCACTGACAAAAATCTCTTCTTGCGCATCCATTTCGCTTTTTACTTTCTTACCCATAGCACGTCTTAGCAAATCAGCAGAACCAAGGCTGTATCCAGATAATTTACGAGCTATTTCCAATACCTGTTCCTGATAAATAATAACTCCATAAGTGGATTTCAGAATCGGCATAAGTAATGGATGCAAATAATCAGCCTCTTGTTTACCGTATTTACAGGCTATAAATGCCGGAATATTATCCATAGGGCCTGGACGGTAAAGAGCGCCAAGGGCAATAATATCATCGATGTTATCTGGCTGAAGTTTTCTAAGAGTATTTTTCATGCCGATACTTTCAAACTGGAAGACACCACTTCCTATCCCTTTTGAAAGCATATCAAAAGTTTTTTTATCATCTAATGGGATTTTTTCTAGTTCAATATTAATTCCTTGTTGTTTAAGCAACTCAAGGCATTTTGTAATGACAGTAAGTGTCTGTAGGCCCAAAAAGTCAAATTTAATAAGACCGGCTAATTCACAATATTTCATGGAATATTGCACTATTAACATGTCAGAATTGTTATCTTTATACAATGGTACGTTCTTTATCATATCTTCATTCGCAATCACGATACCGGCGGCATGAGTTGAAGAATGTCGATGCAGACCTTCTAGAACAAGAGCGGTATCTAGAACCTGTTTGATTAGCTCGTTATCCCCGTTTAGATTATACAGACCCCGACCTGCTGCTGCTTCCCCAAGTTCTGGAACTTCATCGATAGCTTGTCTTAAGGTAACAGGATTTACAGCATTAAAAGGCACAAGTTCGGTTAAATAATCTGCAGCATTATAACTAAGTCCTAAAACGCGCGAAACATCCTTGATTACGGCTTTTGCTTGCAACTTACCGAATGTAATGATCTGTCCTACTCTTCCTTTCCCATATTTATTCCTAACATAAGATATTACTTCTTCCCGTCGCTCCTGGCAGAAATCTATATCAAAATCAGGCATTGAAACTCGCTCAGGATTTAAAAAACGCTCAAAAAGCAAGCCGAATTTTATAGGGTCAAGATCGGTAATCTGTAAACACCATGCTACAATAGAACCAGCTCCAGATCCCCGACCGGGACCTACTGCAATCCCATTTTCCTTACTCCACCTGATAAAATCGGAAACTATCAAAAAATATCCTTGGAAGTTCATTTTACAAATAATATCCAGCTCATATTCAAGTCGGGTAAAATATTCGCTGCGAATTATAGCTTCTTGCTCTTTGGAAATATTGTCTAAAGCAAACTTAACGTCTAGTTTTTGCTGCAGCCCTTTTTTTGATTCTTGCCTAATAAGATCTTCCTCAGAAATACTACCGTCAGTAAAATTTGGCAAAGCCGGATTCTTAGCTTCTGCCATTACATAAATTCTTTGAGCTAAATTTATGCTATTTTCGATTGCCTCTGGTAAATCAGAAAATAGATCGATCATTTCCTCAGCGCTTTTGAAATAACACTGATTACTTACTCTTTTCCTGTTTTGTTCATCTTTTACAACTCCTTGAGAAATACATAATAACGTATCATGCGCCTCGTGCATTTTTATATCGCTGAATAAGACCTGATTTGTTGCGATTAAAGGAATTGAAAGCTCATTTGCTATTTTAAGGTAGGGCGCTTCTATTTGTTTTTCATCAGCTAAATTATGCCGCATTATCTCGAAATAGAATCTATTACCGAAAATCGAAACTAATTTTCTAGCTTCTTCGGTGGCTGTATCATAATTTCCGTCTAACAATAACTTTCCGACTATACCTTTAGTATAAGATGATAAAACTATCAGACCTTCATTATATTTTTTTAAGTCATTAAGGCTTATATGGTTACAAATTTTGCGATCGTTTTTAATAAAACTATAGCTTACTAATCTTAGCAAATTCTTATAACCTATCTGATCCTTTGCGATTACAAGGATCTCAGCAAAGTCTTGCTGAGAGATTCTATTATTAAAAGAAATGTTTAAAATGACACCGCATATAGGTTGTATACCAGATTTACTTGCTTCTAGGGAAAACTCTAATGACGCAAATAAATTACCTCGATCCGATAAACAAACAGCACTCATCCCGTGTTTCTTTGTAAGAGCTACAAGATCTTTAACTTTTATTGTACTTTCGAGCATTGAATAAGAACTTTGTGTACGAAAGTGGATGAATTTATCGTGAGGCTGGATCATCGCTGCTTAGAATTCTGAATCTATTTTTATTTGATTATAGTGTAAGAAGTTACTTAATCAATATCGATTATACTTCGTTAGAGTAAGCCAATTATTTTATCATCTATTTTAAATCATCTCCGCTAGCTTATTTAGACGATTAGGAAGAATTTTTATAAATTATGAAAATTTTTGTGGACAAGCTGTTTTTGAGTTATTATAATCAACCATAGGTACAAATAGCTGGTTTGTATCTACCCTAAGGTTAAGAAGGGTGTTACCTTTCTTCTTGAACTACATTGGCATATGTCAATGTAAGGGTTATTAGTGGTGATTCCCTGAAAACATCCGATCTTTCCCAAGTAAGAGTATTAACAGAGGGGGGTCATCACTTCTTTTTTAACAAGTATCAGTTTATTTTTAGTTTTTTAAAGAAATTATTTTTAAAAAACCTTACAGTTTGTCTTTACAACTTGCACTATTAATACAATAAATCAACTTGTACGTTTTTCAAGATTTTACTGGATTTTATTTATCTATCATCATATAAGTTTAAAAGTAATACTTAAATTGAGATCGTTATGGATAAAGAAAGAGCACTTGCAGCTGCGCTTAGCCAAATAGAAAAAAATTATGGCAAAGGTTCGGTAATGAAATTAGGCCAACGCCAGGAAATGAATATTGAAGCTATCCCAACAGGGTCTTTAGGACTGGATGTAGCGCTAGGTATTGGCGGTATACCGAAGGGAAGGATTATAGAGATTTTTGGTCCTGAAAGCTCAGGAAAAACTACTTTAACGCTGCATATAATCGCAGAAGCCCAAAAAAAAGGCGGAACTTGTGCATTTATTGACGCTGAACATGCTCTTGATCCAGTTTATGCCAAAAAAGTGGGGGTAAATACCGATGAATTAATTATTTCTCAGCCAGATACTGGTGAGCAGGCTTTAGAAATTACTGATACTTTGGTTCGTTCCGGTGCTGTTGATTTGGTAGTTATAGATAGTGTAGCAGCACTTGTTCCGAAAGCGGAAATTGACGGTGAAATGGGGGATTCCCATATGGGTCTGCAAGCAAGGCTCATGAGCCAAGCTCTGAGGAAATTAACAGCTTCTATATCCAGAACGAATTGTGTAGTGATTTTTATCAATCAAATCAGGATGAAAATAGGTGTAATGTTTGGTAGTCCTGAAACTACCACTGGAGGTAATGCTCTTAAGTTTTATGCTTCGATTAGAATGGATATTAGACGTATTGGGTCAATTAAGGATAAAGAAGAAGTTGTCGGTAACCAAACAAGAGTGAAAGTGGTTAAGAATAAGGTAGCACCACCGTTTAGAACTATAGACTTTGACATTATGTACGGATCTGGTATTTCAAGAGAAGGAGAAATTATTGATATTGGAGTAAAATACGATTTTATTGAAAAATCAGGCTCTTGGTTTTCTTACGGTGATGTAAGAATAGGGCAGGGGAGGGAAAATGCTAAACAATATATGAAAGACAATCCAGCAGTTGCTGAGGAGTTATCAGAAAAAATAAAAACTCAATTACTTAGTTCTCCGGCAAATTTTGTTTTGGCAGAGGATATGGTAAATGGTAATGACGAATAATCAGGAATATTAATTAGGTGAGATGATGACAAATTTAAATGGAAAGACAGCTTTTATTACCGGAGCTAGCGGTAGTATTGGTAGAGCAATAACAAAAAAATTACACGGTCTTGGTGCTTATGTGTTTATCAGCGGCAGTAACGAGGGGAAACTAGTAGAACTAGGTAAGGAACTAGAAAATAATTATGCTATAAAGATTTGTGATTTATCAGATGTTAAGGCAGCAGAACAGCTAATAACTGATATAGACAAACTTGACATTCTGGTTTGTAATGCCGGTATAAATCGTGACAATTTGGCGATAAGAATGACAGAAGAAGATTTCGGAGCGGTAATTGATGTTAACTTAAAAACTAATTTTGTTTTAAATCGAGAAGCAATAAAAAAAATGATGAGAAGTAGATATGGTAGAATCATAAACATTTCTTCTGTTGTCGGTGTTGCGGGTAATCCAGGTCAGGCCAATTATTGTGCATCTAAAGCCGGATTAATAGGTATGACAAAATCTCTGGCTTATGAAGTTGCAAGTAGAGGTATTACTGTTAATGCTGTTGCCCCTGGTTTTATTACCTCAAATATGACGGACGCTTTAACTGACGCTCAGAAAGAGATAATTACCCAAAAAATACCAGCAAAGGTTCTTGGAACTCCTGATGATGTTGCCAATGTTGTTGCTTTCTTAGCGAGTCCGGAATCTTCCTATATTACTGGTCAAACTATTCATGTTAATGGTGGTATGCTTATGGTTTAAATATAGAAGAATCGTAAGAATCTAGAATGATTTAATATCTTTGGAGAATTTTAAAACAACTAATAATTGACCAGCATAAATTTATTTTTATTCTAGCAAAAAGATTTTTTTTGTGCTAAAAGATTGAAACTAGGATTTTGCCTTAACGCAGAATAACAAATTATGAAAACGATAATGAGGTTTGTTTATGAGTGATAATATCGAACAGAAGATAATTAAAACTGTTGCTGAGACTCTTAGGATAGATGAAAGCACTATTTCTCCAGATTCAAAGTTTGTTGACGATCTCGGAGCAGATAGCTTGGATTTAGTTGAGCTAATGATGGCAATAGAAGCTGCTTTTGAATGCGATATACCAGACGATAAGGCAAGTAAAATTACCACCGTAGCAGATGCGGTAAAGTATGTTGAAACACATATAAATGCCTAAAGATTAAAGCTTTTTTATAAGCTTTGTATTAAAGTTTAAAAACGTTATGAACTAGTCGCAGTTTTCGTTTAAATAATCGCAAGATATTTTAGATTATATATTTAGGAATATCTTGCTTATGGATGTAAATGTGATTTGAAAAAAAATAAACGATATTAATATGTCTACTAAAAGAGTAGTGATAACTGGCGTTGGAATGATAACTTCCTTAGCTATGAGTGTTCCTAAGAGCTGGTCTAGAATTCTAGCAGGGGAGAGCGGGGTAAAAAAGATTACGACTTTTGATACTGAAAAACTACCCTGTAAAATTGCTTCAGAAATTCCTGAGTTTAATGCTGAGGATTATATCAATCCAGGCGATGTAAGGAAAATGGATAGGTTTATTCATTTTGGAATAGCAGCTGCAATAGAAGCTGTGGAGGATTCCAATATTCTACCGCAAACAGATTATGACAAGGATAGGACAGGAGTAATAATTGGTTCTGGCATAGGAGGCCTTAGTACTATTGAAAAAACTTCTGTTGAATTTCACAATTCAGCGAGGGGAAAAGTGAGTCCTTATTTTATTCCTGCCTCGTTAGTAAACTTACTTTCCGGTCACGTATCAATCAAATACGGTTTTGCCGGACCAAATAGTGCTGTTGCTACTGCGTGTTCCACTGGTGCTCATGCAATTGGCGATGCCTCAAGGATGATCAAGTATGGCGATGCTGATGTGATGATAGCGGGAGGGGCTGAAGCTCCTATTACCCCTACAGGAGTAGCTGGGTTTATTGCAGCCAGGGCTCTTGCTACAAGTTTTAATGACAATCCTACTGAAGCCTCAAGACCTTGGGATCAGGGCCATGATGGTTTTGTTATGGGTGAGGGGGCTGGCGTTGTAGTTCTTGAAGAATATGAACATGCCAAGGCCAGAGGTGCGAAAATCTATGCCGAAATAATCGGTTATGGATTAACTAGTGATGCCTACCATATTACTGCTCCAAATGGCCGAGGAGCTTATCGGGCTATGGAAAATGCCTTAAAAGATGCAAAAGTTACACCGGAACAAATAGATTATATTAATGCTCACGGAACTTCTACCAAAATTGGAGATGGGGTTGAACTGAATGCAGTGCAAACGTTGTTTGCAAATAACAAAAACTTCAGTATGTCTTCAACAAAATCTTCTATAGGTCATTTGCTTGGAGCAGCAGGTAGTGTAGAGGCAATATTTACCGCTCTAGCCATTAGAGACCAAATAGCTCCTCCTACCATTAACTTACATAATCCTATCGAAGATGTTAAAATAGATTTAGTTCCTTTAAAAGCAAAGGAAAGAGAAATCACTTACGCTTTAACTAACTCTTTTGGTTTTGGCGGTACAAATGCTAGCTTGCTATTAAAAAGGATATAATTTACTTTTTTAAATTACACAAATGTGATTTGTATATCTTCTTAGCCTTGAAATAAAAAATCATGAACGTAGAGCATGAAAATATTAGCACTTTTATACACAGGAAAGCAAGAATTGCTGATTTGCATCAAATTATAGAGCTTCTCTTAGAAGATGAGCTTGGCAGGGCGGGCAAGAGAATCATAATCAGCTGAACTTGATAAAAATTACATAAAAGCAATTTTAAAAAATCGATAGCGACCCAAATCAATATTTAATGGTGGTAGAAAACGGCGATGAAATTATCGGTACTTGCCACCTTACTATTATACCATCGCTCACTTTTGTCGGCAGTACCCGTATGCAAATAGAAGCTGTACGAGTCTTAGGTAAATACAGAGACCAGAAAATAGGAAGCTGGATGTTTGACCAAGCAATTAGTTATGCCAAAGATATGGACGTTTCTATTATTGGTCTTACAACAAATAAAAAGAGAGCCCAAACAAAACATTTTTATGAAAAACTTGGCTTTTAGGCAAGCCACGAAGGTATGAAATTATATTTGAGAAAGATTTATGAAAATTCATTTTTAAAAAGTAACGGATGCTCAGATATACAACTCTGCCTATTCTAAAGTGAGATTTTATAATCCTTTTGTAAGTTCATCATAGCGTTTAAGCTTTATAAGTACTTTTTCTAAATTACTTAATTCAAGCATACAAGGTCCATCACTTGGGGCATTAATAGGGTCTTGATGAGTTTCTATAAATATTCCTGCAACTCCTGCAGTTACAGCGCATTTCGCTAATAGCTCGATGTATTGCTTTTGTCCACCGCTGCTAGAACCGATACCTCCAGGTTGTTGTACCGAATGGGTAGCATCAAAGAAGACAGGAGCTCCTGTTTCTGCCATGATCGGCAAAGCCCTCATGTCTGATATTAAGCTATTATAGCCAAAGCATGTTCCTCTTTCAGTTAAAATAATGCCGGTCGCATTAAAAGCCTTTAATTTTTTATAAACATTTTTCATGTCCCAAGGTGCAAGAAATTGTCCTTTCTTAACCTTTACGATTTTACCGGTTTTGGCAGCCGCCATTAGCAAATCTGTCTGTCTACATAAAAAAGCGGGAATCTGTAAAATATCTGCAACCTCTGCGGCTAGAGAACATTGTGCTTCATTATGAACATCTGTTAAAATAGGACAGCCAATTTCAGATTTTACCTTCTGTAATATCTTAAGGCCTTTTTCTATTCCTGCCCCTCTTGGACTATTTACAGAAGTTCTATTTGCTTTATCATAAGATGATTTATAAATAAAAGGGATATTTAGCTTATCGGTTATTTTTTTTATGCTGCTTGCCATAAATAAAGCATGATCAAGGGTTTCTATTTGGCAGGGACCGGCAGCTAAAGTAAAAGGTAGATTATTTGCAATCTTAACATTTCCTATTTTTATTATATTTACCATAAATATATTTATTTTTTTTAAGATTAGGTTTTGCAAAATAGAAGCTTTGTGGAAACGCTTATTTAGCTATTGGTATAGTTTCTTCTTCTACTCTTTGGTTGTTTTCGTTGTGTTCAATTTTTTCTAATTTCGTGGCAAAATCGTTGTGCTTTTGCGTGGATAAATTAGCAAGTATAATAGCATTCACAAAAAACACTATTGCTAATATTATTGTTGTTCTAGTTAAGAAATTGGCAGCAGAGCGACCACTCATTATTCCCATATTATTGCCACCGCCACCAATGCCGCTTAAACCATCTGTACTGGTTTTTTGCAGCAGAATCACGACAACAAGTAGCGCAGCAATGATTAAATGAACAAATAGAAGAGTATTTAACATATTTTTCAAATAAATATTGGTTATTTACGAATTTAAAATTTTAAACAATTTATCTTTATTTAAAGAAGCCCCTCCTACTAATATACCGGAAATATCCTTTATATTGATTATATCTTTGCAGTTTTCAGAGTTTACCGATCCACCATACACTAGCTGCATAGTTTTTGCAACAATACTCTGGTATTTGGTTTTTATTAATTCCGCTACTTCAGTTATTTGCTCGATTGTCGGGGTAATTTGGGTTCCAATTGCCCACACAGGTTCATAAGCGATGATCATTCTTTTATCTGTTTTAGGTAGGGATTCTTCTAGCTGAGTTAATAAAAATTCTTTATAACTACCGCTATTACGAAGCGCTTCAGACTCTCCTATGCAAATGATAGGAGTTATTTGATTTTCAATACAAACTTCTGCTTTTTTTCTGACTATTCCGTTAGTTTCTCCGAATAAAGTTCTTCTCTCGCTATGACCTATTAAAGAGTAATTAACCCCGCAGCTTTTAAAAAATTTAGCTGAACTTTCTCCTGTATAAGAACCAAAAGCATTTTTGACGCTTACGTCTTGGGCGCAAAAACTTAATTGTTGGTAGTTTTGTGCAAGATAGGCAATATAAGGGGTAGGAGAGGCGATAATTAATTTATGGCAATTATTATGCTCAGATAAGAATCTGGTAAGATTTGATGCCTCTTTAAAGGTCAAATTCATTTTCCAGTTTGCTATAATCAGTTGTTCCATAGGAAAAATTCCTTGCAGTTATGTGATTTGCTATCTATTTTATAAATTAAATAAATAAGAAGTAAATTGTAATTTTTATGTTAATCAAATTTCGGAAAAGTGCTGATAATATTTTTGTTAAGATATTACTGGGTTTAATTGCTCTAAGCTTTGTTGGAATCGGCGCGTCTAGTTTCCTAAGCGGCAATAAGAGCGGAGATATAGTTACTTTCAGTAAAACGGAATCTATTCCTATTGAAACTTTTTTAGCTGTTAAAGCAAAAGAAATAGAAGTTTTGCAGCGTGAGAACAACATAAATCTTACTGAAGAACAGATCAAAGCTTTAAATCTTGATCAGCAGATAATAACAAGTCTAATAAACGAATCAATGATTAGCTATCTTGCTAAAATATATGATCTGGAAATTAGTGATGAAACAGTCATAAGTTTTGTTAAAAAAATACCTTATTTTAAGAATAAAAATGGTAATTTTGATTTAAAGTTATTCAAGGCGGCTTTCCATAATTCCCAGAGAATGGAAGATGAGTATCTAGAAAATCTAAAGAAAAGTTTAATTAAAAATTCTTTGCTTGATATATTTATGCAATCTTTTCAACCTCCTAAAATAATGATCAATAATATGATCAATTATATGGCTGAAACTAAATATTTTGACATTGTTAGTATAGATTTAGCTAATAAAAAAAATGTTACTTCAGTTGAAAAACCAGACAGTAAAGAGCTTGAGGATTTTTATAAAAATAATGAAAGTAACTTTGTACTACCGGAACTAAGAAGCTTTGATTATATAACGATTGATAAAGATTTTTTTGCTAAAAAACTCGATCTAGGAGAAAAGGAAACGCAGGCTTATTATGAAGCAAATAAAAATGAATTTGATAATAAACCTTATTCAGTGGTTAAAGAAGAGATACGGGAAATATTACAAACTACGAAGCTAGAAGACCTAATAACGCAATTTTCTAAATCTCTTGAAGAAGAAGTAGCATCAGGTTTAACTTTAAAGGAAATTGCCGCAAAACATGGTATAAAAGTTTCTAATATGAAACCTATTAGCAAGGATGTTTTGGTTGAGGATAGTAATTTAAATATTTCAGAAATTGCTTATTCAGTTTTTGAAATGCTGGAGGGAGAAGTTTCTTATCCTTTAGAGTTATCAAATCAAAATAAAATTGTTCTTGGAGAACTAGTTAAGATAACCCCTTCGCGAAAACAAGAATTTGAAGAAGTAAAAGATCAAATTTCTTCTATACTCCAGGCAAAAGCTATTGCTGGTGAAAATATTAAGATTCTTGAGCAAGTACAAAAAAATTATCAAGAGAAAAAGGTAAATTTAGAATTGTTAAAAAATAAAGGTATAGTAGTGGAGAGTAACAAATCTATGACTCGGGCTGATTTCGGCATGAAAGAACAAATGAATCCTGAATTAGCATATTTAATCTTCAAAACTGAAAAAGGGCAGATAACTAGCTTAGTTAAAGATGGCAATAAAGCCTATTTTGCTTTTATTAAAGATAACAAAATAGATTTAAATAAAGCAAAGAAAATCAAGGAGAAGTCTTTAATTCAGATCCAAAATACCATTAAGGAGGGTATTATGCAGGAGCTAATAGGATATCTTGCCGAACAGAACGACGTAAAAGTGAAGATGTAATGCTTATAAAGAAGGTTTACGGCAGTTAGAGAAATGCATGATAGATAAAAAAGCTACTAATATTGAAAGTGTTGATTTTGGAGATGCGATTTCCGAGCGTTACCTTTCGTATGCGTTATCAACAATTATGTCTAGGTCGCTACCCGATGTTAGGGACGGATTAAAACCGGTGCATCGAAGGTTACTCTATGCAATGCTGAAATTAAGACTTGATCCAACTTCTGGTTATAAAAAATGTGCAAGGGTAGTTGGGGATGTAATTGGTAAATACCACCCTCATGGGGATACGGCGATTTATGATACTCTTGTTAGATTAGCGCAAAATTTCTCTTTAAGATATCCACTTATAGATGGCCAAGGTAATTTCGGGTCGATTGACGGAGATAACGCAGCTGCTATGCGTTATACTGAATCACGAATGACTGAAATTTGCACTATGCTTATGGAGGACATAGATAAGGACACGGTGAATTTTCGCCCTACTTACGATGATTCTGATACTGAACCAGAACTAATGCCTGCAGCTTTCCCCAACTTACTTGCTAATGGTTCTGAAGGAATAGCTGTTGGGATGGCAACTAGTATTCCCCCGCATAATTTACATGAGTTATGTGATGCGCTTATTTACTTAATTGATAATTCTGGTGTTAATAAAACTGAAGAAATAATGAAGTTTATTAAAGGACCGGATTTTCCGACCGGTGGTATAATCATTGATTCTCCAGATATCATAATCCAAGCCTATAAAACTGGCAGAGGAAGTTTTAGAGTTAGAGCCCGCTGGGAAAGAGAAAATTTTAGCCATGGTCTGTACCAAATTGTTATAAAGGAAATTCCTTATCAAACTCAAAAGTCAAAATTAATCGAGCATATTGCCAACCTACTTAGGGATAAAAAGTTACCGCTTATCGGTAATATTAGAGATGAATCTACCGAAGAAATAAGAATTGTTATAGAGCCCAAAGGAAGAAACTGCTTACCTGAAATTGTTATGGAATCTCTCTTCAGGCAGACAGCTCTTGAGTCTCGTATTCATTTAAACATGAATGTCCTTGCCTCTGATAAAGCTCCACGAGTAATGAATCTTCTTGAAGTGCTAAAAGAATTTCTGTCCTATCGCCAGATAATAGTAACAAGGCGTACCAAATTTGAAATAAAAAGGATAGAAGAACGACTTGAGATACTTGCCGCTTTAAAAATTGCTTATCTCAATATTGACGAAGTTATAAGGATTATCAGAGAGGAAGATCATCCCAAACAAGAAATGATGGCACAGTTCAAAATTACTGATACGCAAGCTGAAGCTATTTTAAATATTAAACTTAGATCTCTTAGAAAACTAGAAGAAGAACAAATTAATTCTGAGCATGATGAACTTCAGAAGAAACACGAGGGGTATTCCCAGGTTTTAGACGACCCGAAAAAATTATGGCAGTTAATTAAAAATGAGCTGAAAATTTTGCAAAAGAGATTTGGCTTAAATACCAGCCTAGGAGCACGCAAAACTACTTTTGAACAAATAGAAGGTGCTGCTCAAGTAGTGGATATTTCTGCTTTTATTGAGAAAGAGCCTATTACTATTATCTGTTCTAAAATGGGGTGGATTCGCAGTATGAAAGGTCATAATCTAGATTTAAGCCATATCAAATATAAAGAAGGAGACGAGGAACAATTTAATATAGAGACTTACACTACCGATAATATAATTATTAGCGCTGCTAATGGCAAGTTTTTCACCATTCTTGCTGATAATATTGCTAAAGGTAAAGGTTCAGGAGAATCAATAAAATTAATGATTGAAATAGAGAACAATGAAATAGTAAATATTATACCATATAAATCTCGTCAGAAAATATTAGTGGCTGCAAGTAACGGTAAAGGTTTTATAGTAAACTCAGATGATGTAATTGCCGGTACAAAAGGAGGAAAACAAATCATGCAAATAACCGGTGATCATAAATGTATTATGTGCAAGCCTTTAGATAAAGGAGATATGGTAGCAGTAATCGGTACTAATCGGAAGTTAGTAGTATTTGCAATTGAGGAAATACCAGAGCTCAAAAGAGGGCAAGGTGTGGCCTTGCAGAAATATCGAGATGCCGAGCTTAGTGACCTGAAAGTATTTAATTCTGGAGAGGGGCTTTCTTGGACACTGGGGAATAAAACTCGTCTTGAAACGCAGATAATGTCTTGGCGAGCTAAACGCGGTAGTATAGGAAAAATGCCCCCAACAGGCTTTCCTAAAGATAATAAGTTTAGTTAAAATTATTATCTGACCAAAACGTAGTTAATGATTCTTAATTATATTTAGACAATAATTTATACAACATAACTGATTATATACTACCTAATCTACGACTTAAATAAACTGGTTTTACTTTTTTCTCCTATTTTAAAAAGGTTATATTTCTAATTATTATCAAAGAATCAAAATAATAAGTTGACTTTTGTTAATACTTGAACTAAAACTGCATTGCAATAAGTTAACAAAAATAAATAACTGGAGAACGTAATGTTTAATATAGTTAGTAGACTTACTACATATTTACCAAAAAGCCCAAGTGGAACAACTTTCCAAAAACTTATTAATAAACAAAAGTTCTGGCAAAAAGTAGAGACTAATGCAACGATCTTAACTAGTACAGTGGCAGGTGGGATAATTGCTTCTCAAGCTTACAATACAGCTCTTATACCTAGTGTTGTCGGTAAGGCAATAGGCGGAGTTGCTACACTTAGCGGATACTGGTATGGTTACAAAATTAAAAAATCATATGATAAAGAAATCGAAGTTCTAGAGAATTTAAAAGCATTGACAGACAAAGAAGGAATGTTTTTAGCAACAGCTGATATAGAAGATATTAGCGATGTATCAACTTGGACCAATATAGCAATAATAGATAGAAATAATATCGATATTAGTACAGGCCATGTTATTGAGGGTAGTCACGCAAAAAAAATAACCAATCCATTTACTTTGCAAGCTATTGTCAAAACACAATATGACCAAAATGATAATATGTCATATACAATAGTAGGCAGGGAAATCCAGGAAACTGATACACAACTAATATCAAGATTTGTAGAAACTGAAGATGGACTGAAAGTTTACAGCAATGAGATTATAGAAGATGTCCCTGTTGTATATCTTACTGATGGGGATATTTATAGGCAAGTGCTTAAAGAGTACGGGAATCACCAGGATGGTCAGGCACTTTTAGTGAAAGCTCTTGCCCTTAAGCTTTCAGACCAGAGTGTTGACGGTTATGTGAAAGAAAAGTTGGCAAATTTTAAGACAACAAAATGGAGTTTTAAAAGTTACGAGGCTCAAACTAAAGAAGAAGTAGCAAGGCTTGAAGATGAATATAATGAGTTACAAGCTATAGCAAAAGACTATAAAGATCGTCTTAAAGCAATTGAGCCAATGGATAGAAGTGAACTAGATATTGGTGGTTCTTTTGAGGATAATACAGATGATGTTGCTATTGCCGGAGATCATGGTAACCATGAAGATTTGCTAGATGCTATTGCATAATTTCTGTTTCAATTATAATTGAATTACAGCTAATTCTAACCATAAAGGAAATCCAGAAAAATAATTCTTAAATCTGGATTTCTTTTTTTTATGTTAAAAACAGTACAATTTGCCTTAAATAATGGTTATTGCCTGCTTTAACCAAATTTATTTCACTGTATAAAATTTATTCCGGTAGTATCGCTAGGTGGTCCTGATTCCATAGATCGTGATAAAGACTGGGGTCGATATTTCCTCCAGAAATGAGGATAAGAATAGTTTTTTTGGCACTATTTTCTTTCAGCCAATTATATGCAGCTGCCATACTAATAGCTGCGGAAGGTTCGCAAGTAACCTTTGTTGTTTGCATAAGCCATGCGGTCCAATAGTAAATTGATTCTTCACTACAGGTGCAAAAACCATCCAATTTTTTTAAATAATTAAATGTCCTTTGGCATATTGAAAGAGCTCTAAGGCCATCGGCTATGGTTTTGGGAGAATCGTCAAATCGGTTAATTTCTCCAGATTGTAATGATTTGTAAGCATCGTTGGCAATTTCAGGTTCAGCACCAATGAGTTTTGAGGAAGGAGATAATAAGTTCTTGGCCAGATAAGTTCCAGCAAGTAACCCGCCTCCTCCACAGGAAGCAAATATTGCATCTGGCATTTTGAGATTACGCTTTTTCATTTCTATTAAAGCTTCGTAACACATAGTACCAGCTCCAGCTATTGTCTGGTCATCGTCAGAAGGATGTAAATAATAAAAACCGTTATCTCCATCTTTTTTTGATAAGCTCTCTGCTTCTAAGCGGGTTTTTACTTCCATTACCTCAGCCCCGTAATATTTAGCAATTCTTTTTTTGATAGGAGAAACGTTTTGTGGTAAATACACTCTTGCATGAATTCCAAATAATTTAGCAGTATAGGCCATGGCAAGTGCATGATTACCTGTGCTATAAGCAACAATTTTGCCAGGCATTTTATTGCTTTCTTTAAGAGCCAGAAGATGGTTAAGTACGCCTCTTATTTTAAAAGAACCGGTTTTTTGCGTCGCATCCATTTTAAAATAAACCTGACTACCTACTATTTTATTTAAGGTCTCAGAATATAAAAGAGGAGTATTATGAACGTAACCGCTAATTCTGTTATAAGCCTTTGCAACCATATCTGGAGTTTGCACTAGAAATCCTATTTTTAGTTTTTATATTCTGCTTAAATAAGCTACGCTAATAATTTAGCGAGAGCAGCTACTTGATTTTGTTAAGTGCTGCTATTATATAGCTTATAATCTATTAAATATATACATAATTTTTTTTATAAAGGGTAACAAAATAATGAGCAATGAGAAGAAAACTTTACCATTATTAACTCTGAGGGATTTAATAATTTTCCCCGGTACCATTGCTCCAGTTTTTATCGGTAGGGAAAAGTCATTAAACGCTTTGTTGGCTGCAAAAAAAATAGAAGACGGTCAGCATATTCTTCTAACTACTCAAAAAAAACAAGATATTGAAGATCCAAGTACAAGTGATTTATTTAAAATTGGAGTATTAGCAAAAATTATCCAAACGGTTAAATTACCGAATAATAATGCAAAAATTCTTGTTGAGGTAACAAACCGAGTAAAATTAGTGCACATTGAAGATAAAGAGATTTTTGTCGCTGACTATTTAATCATTCCTGATTCAGAAGTGAATAACCTGGAAGCTTTAAATAATGCTACTGCACACATAATGGAAGAATTCCAAGAATATGCAAAGGGTAATAAGAAAATAAATCTAGAAGTTTTAAATATCCTTAACCAACAAAAAAACCCTAGCTATATAACCAACTTAATAGCCTCCCATTTAGAAATTAAGCTAGATCTTAAACAAAGTCTGCTTGAGCAGGTAGATATTCTAAAAAGAGCAGAAATGCTTCTAGAAATTATCATGCGAGAATCCATGCAAATTGATACCGAGCAGTTAATACAGCAAAGAGTAAAAAAACAAATTGAAAAAACTCAGAGGGAATTTTACTTAAATGAACAAATGAAAGCCATCCAACAAGAGATGGAGGGTGGTAGTGAAAGATCTGATTTTTTTGATCTCGATAAAAAAATAAAAAATCTTAAACTTTCTAAAGAAGCAAGAGAAAAAGCTAATGCAGAACTAAAAAAACTTAAGATGATGAACCAGATGTCGGCAGAATCATCGGTAGTTAGAAATTATCTCGACACTTTGCTTTCAATGCCCTGGGGAAAAACTACTAAGGCTACGATCGATATAAACAAGACTGAGATGATATTAAATCGTGATCATTACGGACTTAAGAAAGTAAAAGAAAGAATAGTTGAATATCTATCTGTTTTGAAACGTTCACGCAAAATTAAAGGACCAATACTTTGTTTTATAGGCCCTCCTGGGGTTGGTAAAACATCTTTGGTAAAATCAATTGCTGAAGCAATGGGTAGAAAGTACTGTAAGTTTGCTCTCGGAGGAGTTAGAGATGAAGCTGAAATCAGGGGGCATCGTAGGACTTATCTTGGTTCTATGCCGGGTAAAATTATTACCTTGATTAAGAAAACGAAAGTAGATAACCCGGTGCTTTTGCTTGATGAAATTGATAAAATGAGTGCTGATTTTAGAGGAGATCCTGCTTCAGCTTTACTGGAAGTGCTTGATCCTGAGCAAAATGCGCATTTTGCTGATCACTATCTAGAAGTAGAATATGATTTATCAAATATAGTATTTATTGCTACGGCAAATTCCTATGATTTACCAAGAGCTTTACTTGATCGTATGGAAATTATTAATATCGCTGGGTATATAGAAGAAGAGAAATTGCAAATAGCCAAAAACCATTTAATACAAAAGCAGTTAAAGCTTCATGGGATGAAACCTAATGAGCTAATTATTCCCGATGAAACTATTCTCGAATTAATTAGATATTATACTAAAGAAGCAGGTGTTAGGGCTCTAGAAAGAGAAATTGGGGCATTAGCTCGAAAAGTTCTGACCAGAATTTTAAAAGACAAAAAGTTGAAATCAGTAACGATAAATCCGTCAGACTTGGAAGAATATCTCGGTGTTAAAAAATACAGATTCGGCTTAGCAGCAGAAGAAGATCAAATAGGGAGTACTACAGGTCTTGCTTATACTGAAGTCGGAGGTGATTTACTTACTATTGAAGCAGTTTCTTTTCCAGGTAAAGGAGGAGTAAAAGCTACGGGCAAACTTGGTGAAGTAATGAAAGAATCAGCGGATGCGGCTTATAGCTGCTTTCTTTCTAGAGCGAAACAGCTTGGACTTGAGGAAAAAGATTATAAGGAGGTAGATATCCATATACACGTTCCAGAAGGAGCGATTCCGAAAGACGGACCATCTGCTGGTATTGCTCTATACACCACTATTGTTTCGCTCATGACTAAAAAACCTGTTAAGAAAACACTTGCAATGACCGGAGAAATTACTTTAAGAGGGAAAGTGTTACCTATTGGGGGGCTTAAAGAAAAATTACTTGCCGCTAGTAGAGGGGGAATTAAAACCGTTCTGATTCCTATTGATAATGTAAAAGATTTGAAAGAAATACCAGAGAATATTAAAAATACCCTTGAGATTATTCCAGTAGCAAAAATTGAAGAAGTATTAAAAAACGCCCTTGTGTAGAAAAGGGCTTAAGGTTATAAAGTCAAAATCTTGGTGTATGTTAATTCGTATTTTTACCTTTCTTTAATTTATCGTAAATTGTCATAGCCTCAGTAATAAAACCGCTAGGACTTGATAAGTTTGCAGGCAAGATTACTGTATTTGATTCTTTAGCTAGATGAGCAAAAGACTCTACGTATTGCTGAGCAACCTTTAAAGAAACAGCTTCTGATCCTCCATCTTTTTTAATGGAACTAGCTACAACTTCTATAGATTTGGCAGTAGCTTCGGCTACAAATAAGATAGCTTCTGCTTCTCCTTTCGCTCTGTTAATTTGATCAGTATAAGCCGCTTCTGAGGTAAGAACAACTTGAGCTTTCTCGCCCTCGGAAATGTTGATCTGAGCTTGCCTGTGACCTTCGGATTCTAGGATTTTCGCTCTTTTTTGGCGTTCAGCGGCTACTTGCAATTCCATGGCTTGTAAAATCGATTTAGGAGGTTGTATATCCTTAATCTCATATCTCATACATTGGATACCCCAGTTAACGGCAGCAAGATTTATAGAAGTAACGATTGCATGATTTAAAGTTTCTCTTTCTTCAAAAGTTTTATCCAGCTTTAATTTCCCTATTTCTGAGCGCATCGTAGTTTGAGCAAGTTGTGATATGGCGTAATACGGATTACTTACCCCATATGATGCTGCAACCGGATCAACGATTTTCACGTATAAAACCCCGTCAATTGAAAGGGTAACGTTATCCTGCGAGATTGCTGTCTGGGCATGAACATCGATTGCTTGTTCTTTTAATGTGTGTTTATAGGCGATGTTTTGAACTATAGGAATTATAATAGTTAGGCCAGGTTCAAGTACTCGATCAAATTTACCTAAATTTTCAAGTACCCACGCTTCCTGTTGAGGAACAATCTTGATCATTTTAACTAGCAATATGATGGCAAGTACCCCAAAAATTAGCAGCAATATTTCCATAACTATTCTCCCCCGAGCGAAATTTAATTAAGATTTTTATCAGTAGTAGTGACTATATCATGGTTTTTATTAATTTACCCTTAAAATTATCAATATAAGAAATAGTTTTTTAAAGTTAAAAAACTATTTACCTTATATTTCTATAAAAATTAAATAATTCTTATAATTTATTATTAAGTGATGCAAATATCACTTGACGAAGCAAAAATATAAGTTTATTTTCCAAATTATTCCATAAATACCCATGTTAACCCATTTTTTACCAATTTTGTGTTAGCCTTTGTTGGTAGGTGAGATTTTTGTATAGGTAAAATGAATATTTTTCTTTCAAAGTATCAAAACAAAATTGACAAAAAGGGAAGAGTGTCTATTCCTTCTGCATTTAGATCGGTGTTATCTGAAGATAAATTTAACGGTATTATCATTTACCCTTCCTTTAAAAATAATTGTATTGAGGCCTGTAGTATGGCTCGTCTTCAGGAAATATACGGAATAATCCAGAAGTTAGATCCATATTCTGAAGAAAGGGATGCTTTTGAAACGATCGTAATGGGAGAGTCTATCCAATTACAGTTCGATAATGAAGGGAGAGTTATTATTCCGGCTCATTTAATGCAGCAGGTAGGAATTACCGAGCAGGCCGTTTTTGTGGGTAAAGGATTAGTTTTCGAGGTCTGGGATCCGGTTGCTTTTGATGCTCATTTAAAAACTGCCAAAGCGGTAGCTCAAAGCAATAGATTTATACTGAAGAACCAAGAAAATTCGGGAGTAGGGGCATGAATAACCTTTCATTAGGAGAAAATACTTTGTCTAGTCCTCATTATCCAGTGTTTCTTTGCGAAATTATTGAAAATTTGCAGCCACAGCATGGTAAAAAATACCTCGATTGTACTTTCGGTGCCGGGGGATATACGAAAGCAATATTAGATACTTCTAATTGCTTTGTTAAGGCTCTTGATCAAGATCCAACTGTTTACAAATATGCAGAAAAACTTGGTACTAAATACAAGGAAAGGTTTGAATTTATTCAAGGCAATTTTGCTAATATAAAAGAACTTTCAAGAGGGGAGAGGTACGACGGGGTAGTAGTAGATTTAGGTGTTTCTTCCATGCAGCTTGATGAAAAGGAAAGGGGGTTTTCTTTCATGCGTGATGGTAATTTAGATATGCGCATGAGCAGTAGCGGTTACAGTGCTGCGGATTTTATAGCAAGTGCTTCAGAAGAAGAAATGGCTGAAGTGATTTATAAATATGGTGAGGAAGTACAATCTAGGCAAATTGCAAAAATGATAGTTCAGGAACGTCAAAAAGAACCAATTACCACTACAGTTAGATTAGCTGAAATTGTTCGTAAATCCATGCATTACCGAAAAAGTAAAATTGATCCGGCAACTAAAACATTTCAAGCAATCAGAATCTATATCAATAAAGAGCTTGAGAATCTTGAAAGTTTTTTAGGTAACCTAAATGATATTTTAAATCCGGGAGCGAGAGTTCTTATCGTATCTTTCCATTCACTTGAAGATAGTATTGTAAAATCTTTTTTTAAAAATCACTCCTTAAAAAAAGTGGCCAGATCAAAATACGCCCCCGAGCCAGAAAATTACGATGAGAGTAAATGGTTAAAAATAATTTCAAAAAAGCCGATATTGCCAACTACTCGTGAAATTAGGGAAAATCATAGATCAAGATCGGCCCGTCTTAGAGTTGCTCAAAAAATTGGGGGTATAAGATGAGTTTATATAAAGTTATAAGCTACATAGCCATAATCTTATGTTTGCTAACTATATATGGCCTTTTTACTATAAAAGACAGCGTCGTAACTTTGAGGCTAGAACTTGAAGAAATAAAAAAACAAGTTCGGAACGAAGAAGATGCTATCCGGATTCTTAAGGCTGAATTAGCGTATCTTGGTTCACCTGAAAGAATTCAAAAACTTGCTAATAAATATTTAACTTTAGAAAAACCTAAAGTAACCCAAATAACTAAAGATCCTCTATTAGAAGAAAAATTAGACCAAACCAAAATCCTCGCTAGTGCTAAAAGTTTTAGAAAACCTAGTAAATGGCGTTACAAAAAAGGGCTTGCTAAATACTTGACAATGGTAAAGGATTAAAAGCAAGCGTCGCTATGTAGCGGTTGATAACAAGCATTTAATTTCAAACGCAGAAGTTCTAAATTTGCAGAGACTTGATTGGATTCAAGTTATTTTACCTCAGCTATTAATTTAAAAATATGCAAAATTTATATTTATTTTTTTCTTGCTAAATATATATTAAGTTGATTATCTTAAGAATATAATGCAACTTTTAGTATATTTAAATATTAGATTTTAAAAAATGACTTCCAATATTGATATAATTATTTTTATAGCGTTTTTGGTTACCAACCTTGTTGTGGGTCTTAAGTCTGGTAAGAAAGTTAAAACAATTCAAGATTATGCGTTAGGTGGAAGAAATTTTTCTACAGGAGCGTTGGTTGCAACTATAGTTGCAACTTGGGCAAGTGGTAGCGGATTATTTGTTACACTTTCTAATACTTATTCTGATGGATTGTATTATCTAATACCTTCGATTTGTATGAGCATTTCTTTAGTTATAACTGCGTATCTTTTAGTTCCAAGGATGGGAGATTTTTAGCTAGCACTTCTGTAGCAGAAGCAATGGGCAATTTGTATGGTATTGAAGTAAGATTAATAACAGCAGTTTGTGGAATTTTAGGAACTATAGGGATAATAGCGGTACAATTTAAAGTTTTTGGCAATGTATTTAACTATTTTTTAGGAATAGATTCTATATATGCTCTTTTATTAGCGTCAACGATAGTAATATTATATTCCACTTTTGGTGGTATTAGAGCTGTAACCCATACTGATGTAGTCCAGTTTTGTACTTTCGGCTTTGTTATACCTCTCATAGGTGTAATTATTTATAACCATATCACAAGTGAAAATAATTTCAGTTTTAATGATGTGATCAGAACAGCAAATTTTAATTATAAAGAGGTATTTAATTTAGGTAACCCTAAGTTTTGGGAAATGATACCTTTAATACTGTATTTTGCTTTACCAAGCATGGATCCTACAGGTTTTCAAAGAGTTTCTATGGGAAAAAGTATTGGTTAACTCAAAAAAGCTTGGCTAATAGCAGCCATTTTACTCGTGCTTATCGAATTATTTAGCGGGTGGATATCGCTGTTAGTTAGAGTAGTTAATCCAGAATTGCAACCGACTCAGATAATGAATTATGTAGCCGATAATTATGCTTTTTCAGGACTTAAAGGATTAATTATAATAGGTATAGCTTCATTAGCTATGTCCACAGCTGATTCTTGCATTAATTCTGCAGCAGTATTATTTGCTAATGATATAAGTAAAACATTAAATATTGGTATTAATAAATTAACTATTTCAAAAATATTTTCTTTCTTATTAGGTATTTTTGCTATTTATCTAGCTCTCTCAAAAGCTAATTTACTTAGTATAGTAATGACTTCAGCTAGTTTTTACATGGCTGTTGTAACTGTACCCTTATTACTGACTATTCTGGGTTTTCGTAGTACAAAAAAGTCAGTGTCGGCAGCAATGGTGGCAGGATTTTTTGTTGTGTTAGTTGGTAATATTTTTGAAGTGAAAGCTGATACTATATTGATAGGAATGCTCGTCAATATGCTAGTTCTTTTTGGCTTTCATTATATATTTAAGCAGGCAGGTGGCTGGGTCGGGATTAAGGATTATAGCTATTTGGAAAAGAGCAAGAAGGAAAATAACCGGATGATATCAGCTTTAATAAGAAATATTCAGGATTTTAGCTTTATTGAGTTTTGCAAGGAGAGAGCCCCA
>TBL_comb48_EPIDRAFT_1000226_pt1 | contig 44486 bp, 34 predicted proteins | sample TroBogEpilimnion_37_FD_10681 | JGI IMG/M metagenome (IMG submission 10681) | reverse complement strand
TTTTGGTTCTGATACCGTGCCAGGTTGTTATGAAGATTTTGAACACGCCGAGCTGATTATTTTGATTGGTTCTAATACTGCTTGGTGTCACCCGGTGAGTTTTCAGCGTATTCAAGCAGCAAAACTGGCTAATCCTGCTTTAAAGATTGTCGTGATTGATCCAAGGCGTACCGCAAGTTGTGAAATTGCGGATCTGCATTTGGCGGTTGCCAGCGGTACTGATGCTTATTTGTTTAATGGCTTGCTAAACTTTCTAAGCCAACATCAGGCTTTGAATCAAGCCTATATTGATGAGCATACTGAAGGTTTTACAACAGCTTTAGCAAGTAGTCGTTATAGCCTAGAGCAAGTAGCAGAGAAGTGCGCTGTGAGTTTAGAAGATCTACGCAGCTTTTATCAATACTTTGCAGCTCATGAAAAAGTGATGAGCTTATACAGTCAGGGTATTAATCAGTCTTCCTCAGGCACTGATAAAGTCAATGCCATTATTAATTGTCATCTAGCGACGGGGCGTATCGGTAAAGCGGGTATGGGACCTTTCTCATTAACAGGTCAACCTAATGCCATGGGCGGTCGTGAAGTGGGTGGTTTGTCTCATCAATTGGCGGCACACATGGATTTTTCTAAAGCCGACGATATCGATAAAGTTGCAAGATTTTGGGGGACTAAAGCTATCGCCCAAAAACCCGGGCTGCCAGCCGTTGATTTATTCGATGCCATTGCTGACGGTAAAGTAAAAGCAATCTGGATTATGGGTACTAATCCAGTGGTCAGTTTACCTAATGCTGATAAAGTCAAACTAGCCTTGCAAGGCTGTGAGTTTGTGGTGGTTTCTGATTGTATGGCCAACACCGACACGACGGCTTTGGCGCATGTGTTATTACCTGCGCAAGGTTGGAGCGAAAAAGACGGTACCGTGACTAATTCTGAGCGTCGTATTTCTCGTCAACGTGCTTTATTGAGCCCAGCAGGTCAAGCAAAGCCCGATTGGTGGATTATTACCCAAGTTGCTAAACGGATGGGGTTTGAATCAGCGTTTAATTACCAAAGTAGTCGGAATATTTTTCGTGAACATGCCGCGCTTTCAGGCTTTGAAAATAATGAGCAGCTCGGTTTAAGAGATTTTGATATTTCAGCTTTAGCGACCCTAACTGAGCAGGACTATGAACACTTACAACCGATACAGTGGCCCGTTAATCAAGACTTTCCTCAAGGTAGGGCGCGTTTTTTTGAACAGGGACAGTTTTATACCGCATCAGGTAAAGCACAATTTATTGCCGTAGAACCCAGATTGCCCTTTAATGCCCCCAATGAGCAATATCCGTTAAAACTTAATACCGGTCGTATCCGTGACCAATGGCATACCATGACTCGAACAGGTATCGCACCTCAATTAAATCAACATAAGCCCGAGCCTTTCGTGGAAGTGCATCCTGTTGATGCGATGACTTATGACTTAGTGCCGAATAGTCTAGCCAAGCTAGAAAGTCGTTGGGGTTCAATGTTGGCGCGTGTACAAATTACCGACAGCCAACAACAGGGTAATGTCTTTGTGCCTATGCATTGGACGCAACAATTAGCCAGTCAAGGGCGTATGGGCGCCTTAGTTAATCCTGCAGTCGATCCTATTTCCAAGCAACCGGAATGCAAGCATACGCCTGTTGCTATTAAGGCTTATCATCCAGCTTGGCAAGGATTTATCTTATCTAGGCAAGAGCTAACTTTTGCTGATGTTGAATATCGGGTAACTATTAAAGGCGCACAGTTTTATCGTTATGAATTAGCAGGAGATAGTTTAGTAGACGATTGGCGCAGCACTATGAGTAAGCAATTGTCTGATATTAATACTGAAAACGCGCACTGGCAGGAATATCAAGATAGCGGTAAAGGCAGTTACCGAGCCGCTAAACTGCTTGATAATCAATTAGAACTCGTTATTTTTATAGCGACCGATAATAACTTACCTGAACGAAGTTGGTTAACTAGCTTATTTGCCCAACAAGTCTTAACGCTTAATGAGCGCAAAGCTTTATTATCAGGCAGACCCGCGCAAGGTGTTGCTGATATTGGTGCTATTGTTTGTGCCTGCTTCAATGTAGGTGAAAAAACTCTGCTAGCGGCCATTAAAGAACAAGGCTTAAAAACTCATCAACAAGTTGGTGCCTGTCTTAAAGCAGGTACTAATTGTGGTTCTTGTGTGCCGGAGATTAAAGCCTTGTTGGCAGATAATCAGTCGATAAAAAATACAGCTAGATTGAATTGAGGCGTAGAGTTCTCGGATAGCTTGATGCGAATCCGTTCTACCCTTGTTGCAAAGGTAGGTAGAGTCTTTGTGGTGAAATTCCCTTGACAACGGAAAAATCAGCAGTGGCTTTTGATAAGTTACGCACATAGTAATAACAGTCTATATAAAACCGTGTGTTAGCCTCGATTTTTTAAATGCTAGATCAAGTATTTCTGTAAGCTATTGATTTGTAGCTAATAAAGTAATTGTATAAAAATTGTACAATTTAAGAAACGCTGCTAAAAATTAGTAAGTTAGGGTCTTTGTAAAGGTTTAATGCACAGAGTTATCCACAGGATATGGGGATAACTTTTTTAAGCTAGCTGCATCCATTTAAAATAGCCTTTTATATTCAAGTTGTTCGCTACAACAAAGGTGTATGCACTCGCAAGACTGTGAAAGTATTATGACTTTAGCTTCCCCCTTTGTAAAAGGGGGATCGAGGGGGATTTTATTAAGCCATAGGCTATTAATATTTAATAAAAAATTTTTTAATAGATCAAATCTCCCCTAACCCCTCTTTGCTAAAGAGGGGGATAAAAAGAATACTTTCACAGTCTCTCGCGTTTATCCACCCTACCAAACTATAAGTAGAGGCCGATCGTAATGTTGGGACAGGTCGAGACCAGTCCCAACGGTTTGAAATATATCGATAATGCGAACTTACTTGTGTAGATATTGGACATTGCTAATCTAGTTGTCGCCTCGACGGTAAAGCTTACGCTACTTTTCTTACTTGAATATCTTGGCTATCACTAAAGACGGGACAGTGTGAATAATATTATTAGGTGTAGGTAGGGTTAGCGCTAGCGTAACCCGACTACGCTAGCGTTTCGTCCCTTGTTAAGCTGAAGCTATATCAGGGAACTATTTTCTCAATTGGAGTAGAGAAATTATAAATGTTCATTTTATTGGCTTCAGAACTTAAAGCTGCAGCCTTAAACACATATTTATTGCCACTTTTTAAATGTGTCAATGTAGATTTTGATGAAGACATTGATTTACTAGACCAGTCATTATTGTCTGCTGGAGCCGGTACAACGGCATATAAAACGATATAGCCAGAAGCTTTGGCTATGGGCGATATTTCTACCCCCATTTCTCCGGCATTTTCACCGTAATGCACGGTGAGTATTGGAGCGTCTAAAATACCAATAGGCTCAGGAAGTTTTGTTAACGGAAAGCCAGAGCTTTGTAGTTTAAGGGCATCACCATCAGCTATTAGATTAACATAATTACCTAGAGCAGAAAGGTCATTCTCTAAGGTTGTACGAGAAGCATTTTTAGCGACGACATCTGCTTTGCTGCCGTCCTGAGCTTGGATTAAGGCGCTAGAATACGCCGTAATGGCAGCTTGTAGATCACTTATAGATAAGGTAGGGGTAGGGTAATTGGGATTATTAGTCATTTTATTAGCAATGGCTTGACCTATATCGGCTAGTTCGTGGTCTTTGGTTTTAGAAAAACTGATGATGGCTTTTTGAGTTTTCATGTAGCTATACCTTGCTCGAAATTCGAACGTTATGATTTTTGAAAGTCGTTTAAGGCTAGTGTCTCTACTAAGTAGAAATCTAGTTGTATTCGACTCATGAATAAGCGGTGGACTTTACTAAGATAAGCTTTATTGCTGCCTATGGAATGTGGCCAAAGGTCTTTTATAGCGAGTGGTGGTGGTGTTTCTTTGAAGATGTCTCTAATAATTATAGCGACAATAGAGCATTAGTTATTTGCTCTGCGGGCTATAGTAACCGTAATTACAAGTAGCGTCTATACTGCGTCGCCATTTAAATTCATAGAGCTGTTTATAGGGTATGTTTGGAAGGTACAAATACTGGATAAAAAACTTATTTGTGCTTCGTGTTAGCTAAGTAAGGCCATTAAATAAAGATGCCAGTCAAGCATTCAAACGTTTCGGTCAGGGTTGCAAACCCAGACCGGCATTGAGTCAAAACTCATGAGTTTTGATATCCAGAAAAGCAAGTAAGATGAGTCAGGTCGGCTTAGCGATAGCGACTGTGAAAGTATTCTTTTTATTCCCCTCTTTAGCAAAGAGGGGTTAGGGGAGATTTGATCTATTAAAAAATTATTATTAAATATTAATAACCTATGTCTTAATAAAATCCCCCTCGATCCCCCTTTTACAAAGGGGGAAGCTAAAGTCCCCCCTACGTCATAATACTTTCACAGTCTCGATAGCGTAACCCGACATTTTGTAGATCATCTTGTCCGGTTAATGCTATTAATCAAACCAATGACGCCAAGTTAAAAACATAATGAACTTTAATACACTTAAGGTCAGAGTTTAGTCAAAATTATAAAAGCTTGAATTAACAGTTAGCAGTGCTACTTTGTTGTAGATCCATGTTTCTTTAGCTTAGAGCAGATCATCTTTGAAGCATAGCACACCTTCTTTGGACAAAAGAAGGTGTGCGAAAGAGCATGGTTAGTCTTCTTTAGCTCAAAGAAGACCAGTATTAGAGTATTTCTAGTTGGCTTTAGCTTAAAGAAGGTTTGCTTTAGTCTAAAGAAGACCTACATTAAGTCATTTCTATGTGACTTTTTATCATAGTAGATTGTCTTCGCTTCAAAGAAGACCTGATCTAGTCTAAAAAACTTCGACTCTATAATAAAGAAGGCTAAGTCTGGATCTGTATGGTCTTAAGTTTTGATACCGTTAATCTCCATATTTAAGTAATGCTGGAGTCAAAACTCACGAGTTTTGCCTAATTAATCTTCGTGAAGTTGTAAGTTCTTATAGTCAGGATATTCTCTAAATTGCTTAATTAAATCTTTACGACCATATTTTTCTAAAAATGAATGGAAACTTGAATAAGGATAATCCATTAAATTGGTTACTAAACCGTGTTTTATAGGGTTATTAAATAAATAATTTAAGTGAATATAATAATCTTTTTCATTGCGAGGACAGTAATCCCAATAATTCCACCAAATCGGTTTTTCAGCATTTAATTCGGAACAAATAAACTGCGATGATAAGCAATGAATTTTGTTGATAATTTTACTTAAGTCTAAGCCTTTATCACTGATAGCCAATAAATGGTAATGGTTATCTAATATAACCCAATGTTTCAATAACCAGTTTTTCTTGGCAAAGCTTTCTTGAATTGTTTTTAGCAAATGTTCTTTGATAGCCTGAGATGTAAGTAGATTTCTTTTTTGATAAATCGCCGAGGTAATGAAATACGGGCTATTATCAATAAATAAATGAGCTGGATTATTTAAGTATTTTTTAAACATTATGTTTTGGTATCAAAACTCGTGAGTTTTGACTCCGTTAATCTCCACATTTAAGTAATACTGGAGTCAAAACTCAAGAGTTTTGCTGCTTTTGATTCCTGAGGTACATATATAACATGCAGTCTAGCATGGATGGCTAAGGTGCTGATGTGCTAGGCTTTTTTTTAAACAAAACTCGTGAGTTTTGACTCCGTTAGTCTCCACATTTAAGTAATACTGGAGTCAAAACTCAAGAGTTTTGCTGCTTTTAGTTTCCCGAGGTACATATATAACATGCAGTCTAGCATGGATGGCTAAGGTGCTGATGTGCTAAGTTTTTTTAAACAAAACTCGTGAGTTTTGACTCCGTTAGTCTCCACATTTAAGTAATACTGGAGTCAAAACTCAAGAGTTTTGCTGCTTTTAGTTTCCCGAGGTACTTATTTAACATTCAGTCTAACATGGATGGCTAAGGTGCTAGGCTTTTTTTTAAACAAAACTCGTGAGTTTTGACTCCGTTTTTTAAACAAAACTCACGAGTTTTACTGCTGTTAATGGCCGATGGGTTATTGATTAAGATCACGCCTTAAGATGTTTTTAGCCAAGTTGGATAAGATTGCCAGTCTTTTACCCATGCTAATACATGAGAGGCAGGCATGGGTTTAGCGATTACATAGCCTTGGCCTAGTTCACAGCCCATACCGAGTAATAACTCACCTTGTTCTATGCTTTCAATGCCTTCTGCAATCACATGTTTACCCATATCATTAGCCATGTGGATAATATGGCTTACTAAATTAAAGTCTTGTTCAGAATGAGAGATGCCCATGATAAAGCTGCGATCAATTTTAATCGTCTTAACAGGAAAATCTCTTAAATAAGTGATCGATGAATAGCCGGTGCCAAAATCATCTAGGGCAAGCTCAAGGCCCAGTTCGAGGCAGCGATTAAGCACTTTTGAAACTAGCAAGCGATCTTCAATCGCCGTGGTTTCTAATATTTCTAGCTCTAAGCTTCCCGCTTTAAAGTTAGTCTGTTTATTAATTTCGGCGGCTAAAATATCAATAAAGTTTGTTTGCATGAGTTGTCTTGCGTCAACATTAACACTGATGCTGGTTTTTAAACCGTGTTCGTTCCAAGTATTTAATTGCTTTAATGCACTCTTAATCACCCAGTAACCTAATTCAATACCTAAGGGATGATTTTGAACGATAAACAAAAATTTCGACGGCGCTAAGAGTTTAGTATGATTTTTATTCCAGCGTATTAAGGCTTCAAAGCCGTACACTTCACCCGTAGCCATATTCACTTTAGGCTGGTAATGCAATTCAAACTCATCACGACTTATACCTAAGCGTATGGCTTCGATAGAATTGTTACGGGTGATGATGATTTGATCTTGAGTTCGATCGAACCGATGGTAACAATTTTTACCTCGTTGCTTAGCAACATACATGGCCTGATCGGCTTGCGCTAAAAGCATTTCCGCATCAATATCAAAACCCTCAGGATCTTTGGGATATAAAGAAATACCAATACTTGCTGAGACTTTTATCGCGGTTTCACTTAAAAAAAGTTCAGCATTGCAGGCTGCTAAGATGCGAGGAATAGCCACTTCAAGATAGTGTGTATTATTCAATTCATCTAAAATAATGATGAATTCATCGCCGCCTAATCTGGCTAAGGTGTCGGTCTCACGAATGGCTTCTTTCATTTTATGACTAATGGCGATTAAAAACTCATCGCCCATTTCATGGCCATAGTGATCATTAATCGACTTGAAGCCATCCAGATCAATAAATAACAGCGCAATAAAACCGCCGCGCCTTTTAACGCCGCTCATGGCATGATTGAGTCTATCCATCAGTAATAAGCGGTTCGCTAAGCCCGTTAAATTATCGTAATGGGCCAGTTGCTCAAAATGCTGACGTTTTTCAATGATTGAGGAAATGTCACTAGCAACCGCTAGATAACGCTTGGGGTTATTTTGACTATCAGGGACAACCGAGAGGGTGGTCATTAAGGTGATGTGATGACCTGCTTGATGGCGATTGATAATTTCGCCACGCCAAAAACCTTGGTTTAAAATGGCTTGCCACATCTGTACGTAGAAGTCTTTATCGTGTTTTCCAGATTTAAGTATGCGCACATTTCGGCCAATAACTTCATCTCGGCTATAGCCAGTAATCTCAGAAAAACGCTGATTACAATCAACAATCATGCCATCGAGATCGGTGCTATAGATCATTTCATGAGCGATATCAAAATAATCCGTCGCGGCTTTTGAGTTTCTAACATCGGTAATATCAGTACAGGCGCCTAAATAACCCTCAAATACGCCATCCACAGAAAATTGCGGCACGCATTGCCCGTCTATCCAGCGATATTCGCCATCGGCACGGCGTAAACGGTACTCAATTCGAAAAGCGTCCTTTTTATCAAAGGATCGATTATAGATACTCATATAATGAGCCTGGTCTTCGGGATGTAGGCTTTCCATCCAGCCCTGATTGAGTTCTTCAACTAAACTACGACCCGTAAATTCTAACCAACTCACATTAAACCAAAAACGATTTTTGTGGCAATCGGCTTGCCAAATTAAAGTCGGAGCTGCGTTAGAAAGCTCACGAAAGCGTTGCTCAGAAAGAGTCAATTCGGTTTGATGTAGTTTTTTGGGAACGTTGAGCTGCGTAGCTGCGTTTGATGGGTAGAGCGGTTAGCGAAACCCATCATGTCACCACGTTTGATGGATTTCACTTTGTTCTGCCCATCCTACGATCTGTGAAAGTATTATGATTTAGCCTCCCGATCGGACAGTTCATCTAGCATAAGTAACCATAAATTGTGGAAATCATACTGTAGGGGCGACAGATTCGACCAGTATATTCGTTTGTTAATACGTGGCGAATCTGTCGCCCCTACATTACAAACTCATGACCTATTATTCTTCAAAAACTGCAATAAAATATCCAGCGCTTCACTGTGCATTGCCAGAGATTTTAAAGCTTGAAATACTCGAATAACCGGTGATTTGGGCAATTTCATCATTAGCTAATGCCTTAAAGCCCATAGACCATGATTCAAAATCACGATGCTCAATGGTTGAACGATCTATGATGATCACATCATGGTGTCTGGAGTCGCGTAAGATTTTTTTATAAAAGAAGTCAACATCAGCTTCTTCACCTTCTAGAACTTGCATAAAATTACCATCTAAATAGATTAATAATCCTGTTATATGGCTAAGGTTATTATTCTTTACTGAAATATTTAATAAGTCTGCAAGCTCATCAGGACTTAAAAGCTTATTAGCTGAACTCACATAAATTAAACGAATCATTTTTAGCTCTTATAGTTAGTTTGCCTGATGGAATATTTACACTGTTTTTTGTATTTGACAAAGTTTTTTTGGGAGCAGTTGTGTTTGATGGGTTTACCCATCCTAAAGATCCGGAAATCATACTGTAGGGGCGACACAACGCCCCGTTTCAATAAACGAATGTACTAGGCGAATCTGTCGCCCCACAAGCATAGGTATCTACACAAATAATTGTTAGCATTCCCACGCGCGAACGATAACATTGTGGTGAAGATCGTAGGGGCGTATTGCATACGCCCTTATAAAATAAGCTCTATAACATTGGACTTTCNATGTTGGGCGTATGCAATACGCCCCTACGGTGATTTTTATCATTTCCACGCCGATAAGAAACTTGTGTACATACCTATGCCCTACAAGGTACTAATTTTTGAAATTCAAACATGGGTAGCTGTGTTTGATGGGTTTCACTTTGCTCTACCCATCCTACGATCTATTTGATGCGCCTGTCGGCAGCAACCTATAAAGAGTTTGTAGGGGCGACTTTTCAGTTTTATTGGAGGGTTAGGTATATGGTGGCGGTATTTTTCCTAACATTTTAAATTTATAACATGTAAAATCGCCGACTTGTTTTTTGTTAATTTGGGATGTTAATGTGTTTAGAGGAACTACCATTCTTTCTGTGCGTCGAGGCGACAAGGTTGTCATTGGCGGCGATGGGCAAGTCACGCTAGGTAATACGGTTATGAAAGGCAATGCCCGTAAGGTGCGTAGACTTTATCATGATAAAGTGATTGCTGGTTTTGCAGGTGCCACAGCTGATGCCTTTACCTTGTTTGAACATTTTGAAGGCAAGCTGGAAAAACATCGCGGCAATTTAACTCGTGCAGCGGTTGAGATGGCTAAAGATTGGCGTACTGATCGTGCTTTACGCAAATTAGAAGCTTTATTGACCATTGCAGACTCAAAAACCTCATTGATTATTTCTGGTACTGGTGATGTTATCGAACCGGAATATGATTTAATGGCTATTGGCTCAGGCGGTGCTTTTGCACAAGCTGCAGCTAGGGCCTTATTGGAAAATACCGATCTTAGTGCCCGCGAAATTGTCGAACGATCTTTAAATATCGCCGCTGATATTTGTATTTATACCAATCATAATCTCCGCATAGAAGAATTAGACGCAGAACCCAACGAGTAAACGCATGACACAAATGACTCCTAAAGAAATTGTAAGTGAATTAGATAAGCATATTGTTGGTCAAGCCAGCGCTAAGCGTTCCGTGGCGATTGCCCTTAGAAATCGTTGGCGTCGTCAGCAAGTTGATCCTGCCTTACGCGATGAAATCACCCCAAAAAATATCTTAATGATAGGCCCTACCGGTGTCGGTAAAACAGAAATTGCAAGGCGTTTAGCTAAATTAGCTAACGCACCTTTTATTAAGATAGAAGCGACTAAATTTACTGAGGTCGGTTATGTTGGTAGAGATGTCGAGTCTATCATTCGTGACTTGGTTGATACGGCTGTTAAATTGACTCGCCAAGTGGAAATGGAGAAGGTTCAAAACAAAGCTTTTGATGCCGCTGAAGAAAAGATTTTAGATATACTTTTGCCAGTAGCGGATGGAGGTATGCTATCTGATACCCAAGAAGCGACACGCCAGAAAATGCGTAAAAGATTACGTGAAGGCCAATTGGATGATAAAGACATAGACGTCGATGTGCATATTGCACCTGTGGGCGTTGAAATTATGGCGCCTCCTGGCATGGAAGAAATGACCAGCCAATTGCAAGGTATGTTTCAAAGCATGGGCTCAGGTAAAACTAGGTCGCGCAAGATGTCTATTAAGAAAGCCATGCAAACTTTGCAAGAAGAAGAAGCGGCTAAATTAGTTAATGAAGACGATATCCGCACACGAGCAGTTGATGCGGTAGAGCAAAATGGTATCGTATTCTTAGATGAAATCGACAAGATTTGTAAACGCTCTGAAATGGGCAGTGGTGGTAGTGATGTCTCGCGCGAAGGTGTACAGCGTGATTTGTTGCCATTAGTTGAGGGTAGTACCGTCAGCACTAAATATGGCGCGATTAAAACCGATCATATTTTATTTATCGCCTCGGGTGCTTTTCATGTTGCCAAACCTTCTGACATGATTCCTGAATTACAAGGACGCTTTCCGATTCGAGTTGAACTTAGTGCCTTGTCTGCAGATGATTTTGTGCGAATTTTAACCGAGCCAAATGCCTCATTAACGGAGCAATATATCGCTTTATTGGCTACGGAAGGTGTGTCCCTAAGCTTTGCTCCAGAAGGTATCTTACGGATTGCAGAATTAGCCTGGCAGGTGAATGAAAGCACTGAAAACATAGGTGCAAGACGATTACATACTATGTTGGAGCGCTTGTTGGAAACTATTTCTTTTGATGCCCCTGACTTAACAGAAAAAACCATCGTTATTGATGCCGTCTATGTCAATCAAAGTTTAGGGGAGTTAGTTCAAGACGAGGACTTGAGTCGCTATATTTTATAGTTTCTGTGCTCACGGCTTGGTAGCTATCAATAATCAGTCATAGCAAAATGTCGGGTTACGCTATCACTAACCCGACCTACATAACTTACCTTCAAATTGAAAATGCGTTTAACTGTAACACCTTGCAATACTTGGCCTACTGAAATTAAACTGCATCAAGTGTCGAATATACTTGAAATCAGTTTTGATGATGGCAGCGTTTTTAAGCTACCTAGCGAATATTTGCGTGTCTACACGCCTTCAGCAGAAGCGATAGGTCATGCGCCTGGTCAAGAAACGCTGCAACTGAACAAAGAAACAGTCAGTATTAGCGAAATAAAACCTATTGGCAATTATGCCATTTGTCTGGTCTTTAGTGACGGACATGATAGTGGCATTTACACTTGGGATTTATTATATAAACTAGGCGCTGAATATAAAGACTTATGGGCTAACTACCTGAATGAACTTAAAGATGCTGGCCATCAGCGCCAAGAATCACTTAATACACGGTATAACTAATGACAAACGATAACACCACCCATTTTGGTTTCAAGCAAGTTGCAACCGATGAAAAAGTTAATTTAGTACGAGGCGTATTTGATTCGGTTGCCGGACAATACGACATCATGAATGATTTGATGTCATTGGGCATACATCGTATTTGGAAGCGCGTTGCTGTCCAACTCAGCAATGTGCGTCAAGGTGAAAAAGTACTAGATTTAGCCGGCGGAACAGGCGATTTAACCATACTCTTTGAGCAACGTGTCGGCAAAGAGGGTCAAGTCGTTTTAGCAGATATTAATTCTGAAATGTTGCGTACTGGTCGTAGTCGTCTGATTGATAAAGGTCTAGTTGGCAATATTCGTTATGCCCAAGTGAATGCCGAGTGCTTACCTTTTGAAGATAATACCTTTGATTGCGTGTGTATCGCTTTTGGTCTGCGTAATGTTACTGATAAAGACGCGGCGTTGCGCTCTATGTACCGCGTGTTAAAGCCCGGTGGTCGAGTGATCGTGTTGGAATTTTCTCATCCCGTTGATAAAGTCACTGAAAAAGTCTATGACTTCTATTCATTCAAGCTACTACCTAAAATCGGCAAGGTCGTTGCTAAAGATGAAGATAGCTACCGTTATCTTGCCGAATCTATTCGTATGCATCCTAAACAAGATGAGCTTAAAAAAATGATGGAGAATGCAGGCTTAGAACGCTGCGAGTACTTCAACATGACGCAAGGGATTGTTGCTGTACATAGAGGTTATAAAATCTAATATGGCTATTAAAGCCTTGTTGATGAATGCCTTGGAAATCGCTATCAATCAATATCTTAGCTTAGATCCTAATGCTTCTACTTTTTTAGCGCCTTTAGCCGGTAAAATCATTAAGGTGACGATAACGACCTTTAATGAAAGCCTCTATTTGTGCCCAAGCGTCGATGCCATACAGTTAATGGATTTCAGCTCAGAGCCCGTTGATACCCAATTAACCGGCTCTGTGTTTGCTTTTGGCTTAATGGGACTTAGCTCTAAGCCTATGCGTTCCATTTTTTCAGGTGATATTCAAATCGAAGGCGATACCCAAGTAGGTCGCAAGTTTCAAACGCTATTTTCTAAATTGGATATTAATCTCGAGCCGCATCTTGCTCGCTACGCCGGGGATAATGTGGCCCAGCATCTCAGTCAGTTTTTTCGATCGGGTCATGAATGGAGTAAAGAGTCTATTGAAAGCTTTAGACTGAATGTTTCGGAATATTTACAAGAAGAAACTCGTGACCTTCCCTCTGAGCCAGAAATTGCTATTTTTCATGCTCAAGTAGATGAAGTCCGCACGCAATTTGATCGTTTACAAAGTCGCATACAGCGCTTAGAAAATAACCTAGTTGATAAATCTCTCAAGCCCAACACTTAAAGGTATCTCGTGATTCGACCTAACATTTTATTACGCCTGATCCATATTAGCTGGGTATTGGTCGTTCACGGTCTAGACGAAATTGTTTTAAGGACGCATTTATTTCGCCCTATACGCTATCTAGCTTTTATTACGCCCAGTTACTGGCTTAAGAAAAAATCAGAGCCGCGTGGCGTTAGAATCAGAAAGGCCTTGGAAGATTTAGGTCCTATCTATGTCAAATTTGGTCAAGCTTTATCGACTCGTAAAGATTTACTGCCTGATGACATTGCTGATGAGCTTATAAAACTCCAAGATCGAGTTCCGCCTTTTAGCAACGAGATTGCGCGTAACATCATCGAATCTGAGTTAGGCATGTCTATTGCCGAAGCTTTTTTAGAATTTGATGCTACACCTTTGGCTTCAGCATCGGTTGCTCAAGTTCATACGGCTATCTTGCATAGTGGCGAGAATGTGGTCGTTAAGGTCTTGCGCCCAGATATTGAAGCGCGTATTCGATCAGATATAGGCTTGCTTTATGAATTTGCGCGTTTTGCAGAGCGCTTTTGGCCGGATGCCAAACGCTTACGCGCCAAAGAAGTTGTTGCTGAGTTTGAAAAAACAACTTTAGATGAATTAGATTTAGTGAGAGAGGCGGCTAATGCCGCTAAGTTGCGACGCAATTTTGAAAATTCGCCGTTAATCTATATCCCAGAGGTTCATTGGCCTTTGACTCGTCAAAAAGTGATGGTCATGGAGCGCATTTATGGCATACCCGTCGGTGATATTGAACGACTAAAAGCCGGTGGTGCTGATTTTAAGTCGTTGGCAGAACGTGGCGTAGAAATATTTTTTACGCAGGTGTTTAGAGATAACTTCTTTCATGCGGACATGCATCCTGGCAATATATTTGTTGATTTGCCCGATAAATATATTGCGGTAGATTTTGGTATTGTAGGTTCTTTGTCACTTTCTGATCAGCGCTATTTGGCAGAAAACTTTTTAGCCTTTTTTAATCGCGATTACCGTAAAGTCGCAGAGATGCACGTAGAGTCGGGCTGGGTGCCGAGTACAACACGCATCGAAGAATTTGAATCGGCCATACGTAGTGTCTGTGAACCTATCTTTGAAAAGCCTCTCAAGGATATTTCCTTTGGTCAATTATTGTTGCGCTTGTTTCAGACCGCTCAACGCTTTGATATGCGTGTACAGCCGCAATTAGTCTTGCTACAAAAAACCTTATTGAATATCGAAGGCTTAGGTAGACAACTTTATCCTGAGTTAGACTTATGGCAAACTGCTAAGCCTTACTTAGAGCAATGGTTTCATGAGCGCATAGGTCCTAAAGCCAAAATCGAAAAAATCATTAAACAATTACCAGAGTTTGCTGAGCAATTTCCACATATTCCCTCATTGCTTTACAAAGCTTTAGATAATGCGGCACAAGGCCAAGCTAATGCACAAGCGCAGCAACTAGAATTAAAGCTATTGCGGCAGCAAATGGCAAATAATCATCGCACCACGATATGGGCAATGATTGTTAGTGCAGCAACCATTAGTTTTGCAATCGTATTTAATAATTTAGGATTGTTCGTAAACTAGCTTGATTAAGATTAAAGCTCAATTAATGCAAAGCCTGTGATCCAAGTTAAAAATGCCGTAGGGGCATATTGCATACGCCCAACATCGAAAGTCCAATGTTATAGAGCTTATTTTAAAAGGGCGTATGCAATACGCCCCTACGATCTTCACCACAATGTTATCGTTCGCGCGTGGGAATGCTAACCATTATTTGTGTAGATACCTATGCCCCTACAGATGTAGTCAATCTTTTACTTAATGGCAGTGAGGGTTGGGGTGGATTAGTATTCAGGGCAGATGATATTGTTTTTGATGATTATGAAAAATACTTTCAAAGTCTCGAGAGTTCGTAAAGCTTTATTTCAGCCTGCAGTTATCGGGTGAATGTAACGATGATGTTAGGGACAGGTCGCGACCTGCCCCTAGTTAAGAGTCGGTGGAAAAAGTAGATTCATGAATAGAATCGTTAACAGCCGACTGGTCCAGCTTTAATAGCACTCGCTATTGTGGTGTTGCCATTGCTATCACAAAAAGTATAAGTGCCATTGCCATTGTCGTAGACCGTGTCGGTATAGGTTGAACTTCCGTGATACGTATAGTTGACAGTATTTCCAGTAATAGACCATGATCCTACTGGTGCGGTAGGGTCAGTCGTACTGGCATTACCATGATGGTAATCAATCAAATTATTCTGCGCACCGGAAGGTGCTTTATGATATTCCTGTGCTTGCCATAGACCTGCAGAGCCTACGCAAACCGTATTGCCCACTAATAAAGTACTTAATGTAATGCCATTACCTAATATCTGAATAGATGTTGTAACCGTCGGCATAATTTCGGGTGAGCTAGACGATATGGCGGGTGTATTCTGATTTGTATTGTCTACAGGAGTAAATGTTACTCTAGGTCCCGAAGCAGCCCCAGAATTCCAGCCCGATAAAGCGGTAGTTCCAAAATTATTGTTAGGATGTACCCCATTTAGATGATTGGCAAATTCTGCCGCTACTTTGTTAGGTTGATTATAAAGACCTGGGTTAGGTGCCGTCAGGGTTAAACCACCAACGCTAACCCACTGATTAGCTGCAAGCCCTTTAAAACTAACAGCAGTGTTTGTTATGGTAGTCGCAACAGCCATAACTTGTCCTGTTGTTGGACATGCTGCGGCCTGCGCTACATTTATCATGGTATTCAGCAATAACAAGCTGGTAATAAAAATAATAGGTTTCATTAGGATATTTCCTCTGCTAACTAAAGATAAAAAGATAGATTGCTAACGCCTAACATAGTGACACCAAATACTGTAATGCGCAACCTTCAATACTTATGATCTGTTTATATTTACAAGGGCGTAGGTTAAATACTAGCTAAATGTAAGTCATTGAAAGCCAAGCTACTACAAGCTACTAAGATTGGTCAGATTTAATCGACAGGCGGATGCCTAGAGTTAACACGGCTGTGCTAAACTATGCGCTATTAAAATCCACTTTTATCGAAGATTTACTAACCTGCATGGCACTTAAGTCAACTATTTATAAAGCCGATTGTCAGATTGCTGACATGGATAGAGGCTATTATGCTTTACATAACCTGACTATTGCTTTGCATCCTTCCGAAACTGAAGAACGCATGATGGTGCGTTTAGTGGCATTTGTTCTCAATGCTCACGAGCACTTGCAATTTTCTAAAGGTTTATGCTCAGAAGATGAACCTGATATTTGGCAAAAAAGTTTAATCGATGATATTGAGCTCTGGATTGATGTTGGTATGCCCGATGAAAAGCGCATCCGAAAAGCTTCTAGCCGTGCAGAACAGGCGCTGATTTACACTTATGGCGGACGTAATAGCGTGTGGTGGAGCCAAATTAAAAGTAAAATAGTGCGTTTTAAAAATATCAAGATCATCAACTTACTTAAAACAGATACTGACCAACTGGCACCGCTCATAAAACGAAGCATGCAATTACAAATTAGCCTTCAAGATGGACAGATTTGGCTTAGCGATGAGCAGCATACCGCTCACATAATCCCCGAAATATGGTTAAGTTAAACTATCTTAAGAAAGCTTTGGGGGCCTCTCTTTCTATGTCAATTATCTCTCACACCTAACTTTTTACTCTACCCTTCGGACTAACACCTTGATCTCTACAGCTAACATCACTATGCAATTTGGGGCCAAACCCTTATTTGAAAATGTCTCAGTTAAATTTGGCGACGGCAACCGTTATGGTTTAATCGGCGCTAACGGCTGCGGTAAATCAACCTTCATGAAAATATTAAGCGGCGATTTAGATCCGTCTGCAGGCAACGTCAGCATCACTCCCAATGAACGTCTCGGTGTATTGCGTCAAGATCAATTCGCCTATGAAAATCACCGTGTATTGGATGTGGTTATGATGGGGCATGCCGAAATGTGGGCAGCCATGTCTGAGCGTGATGCCATCTATGCTAATCTTGATGCTTCTGAAGATGATTATATGCATGCCGCAGAGCTTGAAGCGGTGGTAGGCGAATATAATGGTTATACCGCTGAATCGCGTGCTGGTGAATTGCTGTTAGGTTTGGATATTCCTTTAGATCAGCATAATGGTCTAATGAGCGCTGTCGCTCCTGGCTGGAAATTGCGCGTTTTGTTGGCACAAGCCTTATTTGCCAATCCTGACATTATGTTATTAGATGAGCCGACCAATAACTTGGACATCAATACTATACGTTGGCTGGAAAATATACTTAATCAACGCGATTGCACCATGGTTATCATTTCGCATGATCGCCATTTTCTAAATAGTGTCTGCACACATATGGCTGACATGGATTATGGTGAATTGCGTGTTTATCCCGGCAACTATGATGACTATATGATCGCTGTTACCGAAGTGCGTGAACGCTTACTGGCTGGCAATGCTAAGAAGAAAGTTCAGATTGCTGAATTGCAATCTTTCGTGAGTCGTTTTTCAGCTAATGCCTCTAAAGCTAAACAAGCCACTTCACGAGCTAAACAATTAGATAAAATTAAACTCGATGAAGTTAAGCCTTCTAGTCGAGTTAATCCTTTCTTGCGTTTTGATCAAACCAAGAAGCTGCATCGCTTAGCCTTAGAAGTTGAAGACTTAAGTAAAGGCTATGAAGAAGAGCCTTTGTTTAAAAACCTAAAGCTTATGATTGCGGTAGGTGAGCGTGTTGCGGTTATTGGTCCTAACGGAATTGGAAAATCTACCTTATTACGAACCTTAGTGGGTGATTTAGCGCCGGATACTGGCGTAGTCAAATGGTCTGAAAATTCAGAAATAGGTTATTTTGCTCAAGATCACACTGAAGACTTTGCCGAAAACTTAACGCTGATCGAATGGATGGGGCAATGGCGTAAAGAAAGCGATGATGATCAAGCCATACGCGGCACTTTAGGACGCTTATTATTTACTGCTGATGATATTAACAAATCCGTTAAAGTCATTTCGGGTGGTGAACAAGGTCGCATGTTATTTGGCAAATTGATTTTACAAAAGAATAATATCATGGTCATGGATGAGCCGACCAATCACTTGGACATGGAGTCTATTGAGTCGTTAAATTCTGCATTAGAAAACTATCCTGGCACCTTAATTTTTGTCAGCCATGATAGAGAGTTTGTTTCGTCATTAGCAACCCGTATTATTGAGTTAACGCCTAATGGTATTGTTGATTTTAACGGCAATTATGAAGATTATTTAAATAGCCAGGCTTAATGTGATCTGAGTAAGGATGGGCCTACTGCCTATCCTTACTCTATCTATCTATCTAAATGAAAGAGCGTCTTCTGTGTAACAATAAAGCTAACAGACTTAAGGCTAATAAGGTCCAGGTTGAGGGTTCTGGTACGGTTAAAGGATTTTGCACAATTTGACGGGCATTGTAAGCAACTAGATGGCCATTATTGCTAATGCCCGCTAAATAGTCGTTTGCTGCTAGTGAAGCATCGTAATAAATAGTAAAGTTACCTGTTAGCATATTTAATTGACTGATACCGTCCATTAAATCAAGCCAACCTACCGTATAAATGCCACTCAAGTTAAGACTGGCGCCACTATCAATTTGTAGAATACCCCAATCGTATTGACCGAAAGCAGTCCCCATGGTTGTCATTTTATGCGCCGCCTCCGGCGATGCGGTGAACTCCAGCATAGCTGTCGAAGTAGCCCATAACCCGGATGTACTGTTGTTATAAAAATCCCCCTGCATCTTGAATACATCACCTGATCCACCTGTTAAATATCCATTTGCACCCACTATTAAGCCATTAAAAACATTGGTTGATGGATCACTATGATAAGCACCATTGTTGCGAAAGTTGCCTGTATATTCTACGGTTGTGCCCGTTACCTTAAAGTTACCCTCATTAATGACATTGGCAGATAGCGTCTGATTTCCTCCGCCATTGATAGTAACTTGACCAGCATTAGTCAAAATCCCAGCCCCTGAGCTTAAGGTAAAACTACCGCCAGAATAATTAAAAGTACTATCCGTACCCACGGTCATATTGGCAGCATTTAATGAGCCTCCGTTCTGATTAAATACTCCTGTTCCTTTAGCGACACCACCCTCATCACCGACCACCAAGGTATTAGCGACGGCTAACTGCCCTGTACCAGATAAGCTGTAGACACCCTGTCCACCAGTTATGCTACCGGCTTGACCAATGGTAAGGTTGCTGCCCACTGACAATTGACCACCAGACTGATTAACCACACCATTGATGCCATAGGCAGTACTCGCTATTGCTGGGCCATTAATTGTAGAGTCGCCAGCACCGATAACTGCAGAATGAGTAACGAGTAAACTGCCCCCAGATAAATTGACTACGCCTTGACTTACAACCCCAGTTGCAGCAAAAGAATTACTTAAATCGAGTGAGCTTGCTGCAGCACCAACAAATAAACTATTGATCGTTGAGGCTGTCGTCCCTGATTGGTTAAGTTCAGCATAGCCACCTCCCCCCACCATAGCAAGACCGGTCACATTAAAACTACCACCAGATAGATAAGCGTAAGAAACTGAACCTGGCGCACAGCCTCCCCCCGTAGCAGGATTGCAACCAGTAGCCATAGAAAATGCTCCCGTGGTTGCAATGCCACCTGTTTGATTATAAGCAGAGGTATTACTCGGGTCGTTCATAGCATTACCAATATTAGTTTGCTCAGTCGTTAATGTACCCTTGTTAAGGGTATAACTAACAGCTCCCTGAGCACCGTCATTATTGATCAGTAAATTACCCGCTTTATTTTGGCCGCCATTTTGAACAAAAACACCTACACCATCTTGCCCAATGATTTCGTTATGACTAACATTAAGACTAAGCTCATTGTCAGTGCTTTGATCAGTCATGGTATAGCTACCACTGGCACCATAATTATTGCCAATAATCATAGTCTGTACACTGACATTAGCACCACCCAAGCTATTGTCCTGAGTAAAGGCACCCGAACCTTTATCACCGACTATAAGACTACCTGCATTAAAGCTATTCGAATGCTGATTGAGAGTCATAGTCATTAAAGTACCCTCAACTATCAGAGAATTAAACGCAGTAACTGGAGTGCCACCGGCGCTGGTATTGCCAAAGTTGCTATAAGTCACCGTATTATTTGAGTCACTTATTAAATTAGTCACCAAAACGTCAGACCCTGCATTAGGTGCTATTGTCCAGTTTCCGATATCTGTCCAATTGCCACTGTTATTTCCAGTCCATTGTGCTTCCTCAGCTTGCACTGGCATAACATACACTAAACTTAGCGCCAAAAATGCTGCGTAAAAACCTAGAGATGCTCGTAATGACAGACTAAGTTCATTGATTTTCATAATGTTTACCTCGTTATTAGTAAGATCAAACCAATTTATTTTAAAAATTGACTACTTCATTAAATCTAAAGCAGTTTCTATGCCCAAGCTATAAAAACAATAAGCTACAATCAGTTAAAGATTTTTTTAAGCAAGGTTGATGAATGAGATGGATGGTTTTATTGCTTTTTGTAAAAAAAATAGACAGAGGAGTTGTTAGTTAGTTAGTTATTTGGTTATGCCACACAACAGTTATTGATCTGTAACTTATTAATTATGTTGTTTTGAGTTAGTGTAAAAACCTAATAATGCCTTGTGATCGTAATTCATTAGTTTCATCCTTAAAGTGAGCTTGTCATTGCTATATATCGAAGCGCTCATTTAGATTAAATTTGTCATATTAATAAATGGGTTAAAAATATTTGTCTTCATTGGATGTTGTAGTAATTAATTTTTTATCTCTAGTTCTAGGTAGTTAATATAAATTTATTCGATCAATTGAAGGGTTATTATCTATATGACATAAAGAGGAATTTTTATTTCTATTACTTTATTTCATTTTTATTTTCAGTTGATGCAGCAGGTTTTTTATTAAAAAGAAAGTGTTTGAATGAAATCTTCCTTGACTGAAAGTCGTTTGGAATTTATAGTGTTGGAAAAGTGGTAAAAAGTGGTGGTAAGTGGTTATTTTTAGAGTATTTTGGGGGTTTTTTGTTTCGTGGCATCAGTTCTATCAACTTAGATGATAAGGGTCGTCTTGCAATTCCAACACGTTATCGTGAGGAATTACAGGATTGCTGTGATCGTCAAATGGTTGTAACCGTTGCAGTAAACGAACAGTGCATTGGTGAGCACGGCTGTTTGTGGCTGTACCCACTTCCAGAATGGGAAAAATTAGAACTAACAATAAGTAAATTACCCACATTGAATAAAATGGCAGGAAAACTAAGGCGCTTTGTTATAGGCAATGCTTCGGAGTGTGAGATGGATGCTCAAGGTCGATTGTTATTGCCAGAAAAATTAAGAAAGTTTTCTCAGATGGATAAAAAAATTGTCCTAGTTGGGCAGTTAAATAAATTTGAGATATGGAATGATGATGCTTGGTTAGCTAAAGAGCAGCAATGGTTAGATGGTGGTGATAATGATGGCTTCGAAGAGTTAGGGTCATTGTCCTTTTAATAAAGGGGAATTGTTAATGGAACATTTGCCCGTTATGTATGCTGAAGCCTTGCAACAGTTAGCGATTAAGAGCGATGGAGTTTATCTAGACTGTACTTTTGGCCGAGGAGGCCATAGTCAGGGTATATTGGACATATTGAGTTCAAGTGGTCGATTGTTAGCGTTTGATCGTGATGCAGATGCAATTAATGCACAGCGAGCTAAAGAGATGTTACTAGACAAGCGCTTTGCACTTAAACATAGTTGCTTTTCTCAGTTAGAAAATATAGTCATTAGCGAAGGCTTAGTAGGAAAAGTCGATGGTATTTTATTGGATTTAGGCGTTTCCTCGCCTCAACTTGATACCCCAGAAAGGGGCTTTAGTTTTTTACGAGATGGCCCTTTGGATATGAGAATGGATAGCAGCGCTGGGCTATCGGCCGAACAATGGTTATCAAGTGTAGATGAAAAAGATTTGGTTAAGGTATTGTTTGAATATGGTGAAGAGAAATTCGCAAGACGCATAGCTCGAGCAATATTAGAGCAGCGTGTGAAATCTCCGATTACAACGACTAAGCAGTTAGCTGATTTAATTGAAGACGTAGTGCCGATAAGGGAAAAGCACAAGCATCCTGCGACAAGGACATTTCAGGCCATCCGTATTGAAATCAATAAGGAACTAGATGAATTGTCTATGGTTCTAGGTCAGGCAATACGAGTTCTGGCTCCGGAAGGTAAGTTAGTGGTGATATCTTTCCACTCTCTGGAGGATCGAATAGTAAAGCGCTTCATTAGAGATGAATCAGGTGCAAAACATAATCCTGGAAAACTACCTATTAAAGAGATTGATATTCTTAAGGGTATCCTAAAGAAACCAGGTAAAGGCTTTAAAGCCAGTGATCATGAAATTAGCCAAAACCCAAGAGCTAGAAGTGCAGTTATGCGGGTTGCTGAGAGAATTTAATGGTAATACATAGACTTTTATGTGTGCTAGGAGCAGTACTGTTATTATCGGCTTTGTCGGTAATTTATAGTAAGTACTATACTCATTTGCTTTTTATTGATATTCAAAGCCAGGAAAAGCAGTTGGATCACTATGAAATTGAGTGGGGGCAATTGCAACTAGAGCTGTCTATGCTAACTGAGCAAAATAGGATTGAATTGATGGCTCGAGATCAATTAAGGTTGATCATGCCATTACGAGAAAAAATTATTTATATAAATCCTTAAATGTTAGATTTTCGAGTCAGGAATGTAAGAAAGGCTTTAGTAAGTGATTTTTCTGGGAGAAGAAATTTCCTTCTTATCTTTATAATGACTTGCATGCTGATATTAATGGGTCGCGCTATCGATCTTCAAGTTTTTAATAAGCAGTTTCTCAAGGAAGAAGGTGATAAAAGGCAAGTAGATGATGTCGCTGTTTCTGCATACAGAGGCATGATAAAAGATAGAAATGGAGAGCCCTTGGCAATTAGTACGCCCGTTGAGTCGGTGGGTATCAATCCTAGAGAGCTGAAATTTCTTAAAGATGAGCAGCTCATGCAAATGGAAAAATTGCTGAATTTGCCGACTGGCAAAATAAAAGAATTGGTAAAACAATATGCTCAAAGACGATTTATTTATATCGCTCGTAGAGTTAATCCACAGATTAGTGAGCAGGTAAAAGCCTTAAAACTTGATGGCGTTTATTTTGAAAGAGAGTTTAAACGCTTTTACCCAGCAGGTGCTGTTTCTGCACATTTAGTGGGTTTTACAGATTTTGAGGATGTTGGGCAAGAAGGCATAGAATTTAATTATGAAGCACAGCTAAAAGGTAGCGAGGGAAGTAAAAGGGTTATCAGGGATGGGCAGCGTCGAATTATTGAAGATATAGAAAGTATAAAAGAACCTATATCTGGAAAGAATATTGAGTTAAGTATTGATCAGCGTATTCAATACTTGGCATACAGAGAATTGCAATTGGCGGTAAGTCTTAATAAAGCAAAGTCTGGAACACTAATAGTATTGGATGCGAAAAATGGGGAAATTTTGGCTGCAGTTAACCAACCTTCCTTTAATCCGAATACTAAAAGTAGTTTAACTGAAGGGTCACACAGAAATAGAGCTTTAACTGATATTTTTGAACCCGGATCAACGGTTAAACCATTCGTTGTTGCTGCAGCTTTAGATGGTGGTTATGTCAGTCCCAGTAGCATGTTTCTGACAAATGGAACCTATCAAATTGGTCGCAACACGGTTAAAGATGTACATAACTACGGCACATTGGATCTGACACATGTCATAAAAAAATCCAGTAACATTGGGGTTAGTATGATGTCATTAAAAATGCCACCTAAATATTTGTGGAATATTTACCATAAACTTGGTTTTGGTGTTTCTGCAGAATCAGGCTTTCCCGGTGAAGCCAGTGGCACCATGCGTGACTATAAAAAATGGACTGAGTTTGATCGGGCTATTATGTCATTCGGATACGGTTTAAGTAGTTCAGCTTTGCAACTTGCCAGATCTTATACGGCTTTAGCTGATGATGGTGTTTTACATTCAGTAAGTTTGTTAAAGCGCGAAGAAGATGATCATCCGGTCAGAGTGTTTTCAGCTAAAACTGCAAAAAGCGTCAGACAAATGATGGAAACTGTATTGATGAAAGATGGCACTGCATACGAGGCGAGAGTCGATGGTTATACGGCTGCAGGTAAAACAGGGACAGTAAAAAAAGCCAGTGCTGGTGGATATACTGAGAAAAATTATTTTGCAGTTTTTGCTGGAATGGCTCCGGCTACAGATCCAAGATTGATAATTGTTGTAATGATAGACGAGCCTTCTGCTGGCCAATATTACGGTGGATTAGTTTCAGCACCCGTTTTTTCTAAAGTAATGGCGGGAGCGTTAAGAATACTTGATGTTGCACCAGATCAAAAAGAAACGATGCCAATTTTATTAAGTAAGAAAACTCATTAGTTCTATATGACATTAAAAGAGCTTTTAAAAGATTGGGTTTCAAATATTGAAACAAGTGAGTTTGCCAATAATCCCATTGTCGGCCTAGCATTAAATAGTCGTGACATTAAAGAAGGTTATGTCTTTATAGCTTTAGCAGGATCTAAGCAGCATGGTATGGCTTATGTTGATCAGGCAATAAATAATGGAACATGTGCAATTATTTACGACCCTGCGGGTAATGGTTCTTCATTGGCCGAGCATATAACTCATATCCCTATGATTGCAGTAGATGAGCTGACAGAGAAGATAGGTTATATGGCTGCTCGTTTTTATAAGAATCCCTCGAAACAAATGAACGTTATTGGGATAACTGGAACCAATGGCAAAACTTCCTGTAGCCAATTTTTAAGCCAAATGTTAGATGATTGCGGCATCATAGGAACATTGGGCTGGGGAGAATTAAATAACCTACAGAAAACACACAATACCACGCCAGATGCGCTTGAAATACAAAGAATTCTGGCAGAGCTTTTAAACGCGCAGAAGAAAGTAGTGGCAATGGAGGTTTCATCACATGGATTGGACCAAGGGCGGATTAATGGCGTAGCATTTAAAGGTGCTATATACACTAATATAAGCCGAGATCATCTAGATTATCACGGCACGATGGAAGCTTATTTGCAAGCTAAGTTGTTGTTATTAAATACTCCTGGATTAGCTTTTGTAGTAGTCAATCTAGATGATGAATTTAGTAATCAAATTATCGCAGCCGTGCCAGAAAATGTTGAAATATGGGGTCATAGTGTTAAGGGAAAAAAACGCTTAGGTTGTAGCTGTACTAGTGCAGAAAACATATTGAATACAAATGAAGGCATCGAATTTGATCTGAATAGCCTAGGCAATAAACATAGGATAAAAATTCCCCTTTATGGTGATTTTAATGTGGAAAATGTAGTGGCAGTTTTCACAACCATGTTAGCAATTGGGGTAGCTGAGTCTGAAGCTATAAAAAGATTAGCTAATATAAAGCCCATAACAGGTCGCATGGAGCGCTTGGGTGGTCAAGGTGATCCTTTGATCTTTGTTGATTATGCTCATACTCCAGATGCTTTAGACAAAGTTTTAGCGAGTGCCAAAAAGCATTGTACCCAAGCTTTATGGGTAGTGTTTGGTTGCGGAGGCGATAGGGATAAAGGTAAGCGTCCACAAATGGGGCGAATTGCTTCTGAAAGAGCTAATCATGCCATTATTACCGATGACAACCCTAGATTTGAAAACGCCTTAGATATTGTTAATCAAATATTAAAGGGCTGTGTAAGTGTTGGCGATTCGATTACTCATTGTAATGTTGAGATTATTCAAAATAGAACACAAGCAATACAAAGCGTATTAGCTAGAGCATCAGCAAAAGATTGTATTGTTGTTGCCGGCAAGGGTCATGAACATTATCAGGAAGTCAATGGAGTTCGATTTGATTTCAGCGATAGCCTAGTTATTAATGATGAATTAAGAACGAGGAATGGATAGCATGAAAATGATGCTAAGTGACTGCGCTAAAGCTATGCAGGGCAATTTGATAGGCCAAGACAGTGCTGTTGAATCTGTCAGCATTAATACTCGTACAATTAAGCCTGATCAACTTTATATTGCAATTAAAGGACATGTTTTTGATGGTCACCAGTTTGTAGAGCAAGCAACCAATGCTGGTGCTTGTGCTGTTGTTGTGGAAAAAGAAACTGAAACTAAGTTGCCACAAATCATAGTTAAAGATACTCGATTAGCATTAGCTGAATTAGCAGGAGAATGGCGAAATTCTATTAATGAAGATAGTAATCGAGCTCTTTCAGTGATTGGAGTGACCGGAAGTAACGGTAAAACAACTGTAAAGGAAATGCTCGCAGCTATATTAGCTATTAATGATCCCATTTTGTTTACCCAAGGAAATCTAAATAATGATATTGGTGTGCCTCTAACTTTATTGGAGTTAAATGAGCAGCATCGATATGCCGTTATAGAAATGGGCGCAAATCATGCTAGAGAAATTGCCTATACTAGTCACTATGCAAGGGCTGATGTAGTGATTATTACTAATGCTGGTGCTGCTCATCTCGCTGGTTTTGGAAGTCTTGATGGCGTTGCAAAAGCCAAAGGCGAAATTATAGAAACCTTGAAAAAGACAGGTACTGCAATTATCAATCATGATGATGAGTATTTTGCCTATTGGAAGTCAGTCGCAGCCAATAGAAGTACAGTGTCTTTTGGTTTAAATGCAGGAGCTGATGTAACAGCCAATGCAATCAAAGAAGATGTTAATAATAAAACTTTTATCACACAATTTGAATTAAACACGAATCAAGGTTCAGTTGGTATTACCTTGAAACTAGCTGGACGACATAATGTTATCAATGCTTTGGCGGCATCAGCGGCAAGCTTAGCCTTGGGACTTAATTTAGAGCAGATTAAGCAAGGTCTGGAAAGTATAGTTCCCGTAACTGGAAGATTACAGCCCTTAGTTAGTCGCACGGGAGCAATCATAATAAATGATACCTATAATGCAAATTCGTCTTCGTTGAAAGTTGCTCTTGATGTATTAGCAAATATCAACGGTAAATCATGGTTAGTTTTAGGTGCCTTTGGTGAACTAGGACCAAATAGTCCAAAAATGCATAAAGAACTAGGGGCGCTGATTAAATCTAGTGGTGTTGAAAGATTGATGGCAGTCGGCGCAGATTGCAAAAATACAGTAGAAGCTTTTGGTGAAGGAGCTACTTATTTTGAACAGCAACAAGATTTAATTACAGCATTAAAACAAGAATTAAAAGGTGATGAAACCATTTTAGTTAAAGGTTCAAGAGCACAGCACATGGAAACTGTAGTGGCTGCTTTAGTAGATGATTTCAGGAATTAAACGATGTTACTTTATTTTGCAGATTATTTAATGAGTTTTGATGGTGGATTTCGGGTATTCCATTATTTAACTTTTCGAGCCATTCTTGGCGCTTTAACGTCGCTACTGATATCTTTTATGATCGGGCCAACAATGATCAGAAAGCTAAGTAATAGGAAAATTGGACAAAGTATTCGTGAATTAGGACCGCAATCGCATTATGAGAAATCTGGCACACCTACAATGGGCGGCGCACTAATACTGGTTGCTATTGCTATTAGTACCTTACTATGGGCTGATTTATCTAATCGATATATATGGGTTATTTTGTTAGTAACAATGGGATACGGTGTTATCGGTTTTATTGATGATTATCGAAAGGTTATTGAAAGAAATAGCGATGGTTTGTCAGCAAAAGCAAAATATTTAGCTCAATCAATTATTGGCTTAACAGCCGCGTTATTTTTATATAATTCAGCCCTATTGCCTGCAGAAACTCAATTCATTGTGCCGTTCTTTAAGGACATTATGCTGGATATGGGTTGGACTTATATCGTATTAACGTATTTTGTAATTGTTGGAACAAGCAATGCAGTTAATTTGACTGATGGGCTTGATGGTTTAGCGATTATGCCAACCGTAATGGTTGCCGCAGGTTTAGGTATATTTGCTTATTTATCAGGACATGTGGCTTTTTCAGAATATTTAGCCATTCCTTATTTACCCAATGCCGGAGAACTTATTGTATTTTGTGCCGCTTTAGTGGGTGCAGGGCTAGGTTTTTTATGGTTTAACACTTATCCCGCAATGGTATTCATGGGTGATGTTGGTGCCCTAGCCTTAGGTGCAGCTTTAGGTGTATTGGCAGTTTTAGTAAGGCAAGAAATTGTATTAATGATTATGGGAGGTGTTTTTGTTATGGAAACAGTTTCAGTCATTATTCAGGTTGCTTCGTATAAGTTAACCGGAAAACGGGTGTTTCGTATGGCGCCTATACACCATCATTTTGAATTGAAAGGCTGGCCAGAACCGCGTGCGTGTAATAGTAAGGTTTTGGATTATTACTGTAATTTTAGTGTTAATTGGATTAGCCACTTTAAAACTAAGGTAGTCATTATGTTCAATGGTTATCGCTCTCAAATTATGATTGCTATGAGTTAAAGAGATGAAAATGGATAGTGCGGCAATACTACATTCATTAAAAAAGAAATTAGCTATGGATCCAAGCAATGCCAAAATATTGGTAGTTGGCTTGGGCACTACAGGAATTTCTGTTGCACATTATTTACAAAAACTGGGATTTAGGTTTGCTATAACAGATAGTCGAGACAAGCCACCTTTACTAGATGAATTTTTGCAAAGTATGCCTGATACACCAGTATTTACCGGCGGCTTTGATGAAGCAGCTTTTAAAGTAGCGACTCATTTGGTAGTGAGCCCAGGTGTTGCCTTAACTGAAAAATCAATTGTTAAAGCAATTGCAAATGGTTCAAAAGTTATTAGCGATATTGATTTGTTTGCTTGCTCAGTTAATGAGCCAATCATAGCTATTACAGGCTCAAATGGTAAAAGTACAGTCACTACCATGTTAGGTGAAATGGCTGAGTGTAATGGTAAACAGGTTGGAGTCGGAGGTAATTTAGGTACCCCAGCTTTAGATTTATTAGGAAAGGATGCTGAATTATATGTGCTAGAGCTTTCAAGCTTTCAATTAGAAAGAACCACTTGCTTGAATGCGGTTGCTGCAACGGTACTAAATGTTTCAGCAGACCATTTAGACCGTCATGTCGATATGATTGAATATGGTCAAAGCAAAAATCGTGTCTTTAATGGAAACGGCGTTATGGTCATTAACGTTGATGATCCTGTTGTAGATGCGATGACAGAAACAGCAAGGACAACCATAACGTTTTCAATTAAGGAAAAAGCTGATTTTTGCCTTGCTTATAAAGAAGGTGCTGAATACATGATGCACCTAAACCAACCTTTAATGCCAATATCAGAGCTTCCTTTGGAAGGTAGGCATAATGTCGCTAATGCGCTTGCTGCGATGGCGTTGGGAAAGGCGATTGGTTTAGATCAGCAAGCCATGTGTGTGGCACTTAAAAAGTTTAAAGGTTTAGATCATCGTATGCAGCGTGTTGCTCAAATAGCCGGAGTGACATGGGTCAATGATTCAAAAGCTACCAATATCGGTGCGTGTATTGCAGCATTACAAGGTTACGATAGTAAAGTTATTCTAATTGCTGGTGGCGATGCAAAAGGTGCTGACATGAATGAATTAGCGCCTATTATTAAGGATAAAGCCAAGCATGTTGTATTAATCGGTAAAGATGCTGGATTAATAAAACAATCATTAGATCAATCCATTCCAGTTTATAACGCAGAAAATATGCCTAAGGCTGTCAGTATTTGTGCAGAATTAGCAAAGTCTGGGGACTGTGTATTGTTGTCTCCCGCATGCGCTAGCCTAGATCAATATAAGAGTTATCAAGATAGAGGTAATCAGTTTTCTAAAGCTGTTTTGGGTTTGCTTAAGTGAATTTTTCAACAAAAGGCTCGAAACTAGGACGATTTCATTATGACCCAATATTGGTCTTAATCTGTTCGAGTTTATTGTTTATTGGCTACGTTATGGTTGCATCATCATCATTACATTTAGGAACGAAAGTGACTGAGAATAGCTTTCAATATCCAATAAGGCAATCAATACATATAGGACTGGGTCTTTTTTTAGGCTGTGGTATTGCTCTAACACCGATTAATACGTGGCAGAAATCGGGGCAGTGGCTGTTTATAGCGGGATTAGTATTGTTAGTAATAGTACTAATACCAGGGCTTGGCGTAAAAGTTAATGGCAGTACTCGATGGCTTTCCTTAGGAGGCATGCGGATTCAAGTCTCAGAGCTCGTTAAATATTTTGCAGTTATTTATATGGCCGGTTATGTGACTCGACATCAGAAATCGATACGAGAGTCTGCTCTTGGTTTAGTAAAGCCTTTGTTTTTATTTTCAGTGACTAGTTTGTTGCTATTAATGGAACCAGATTTTGGCTCCGCAGTTGTAATATTGATAATAGCAATGGGCATTATGTTTTTAGCGGGTGCAAGGTTATCACAATTTATTATGTTACTTACTTTTGTGGCAACTCTTGCAACTCTACTGGTTATTTTTGCACCCTATCGTTTGAAACGCGTAACCAGTTTTATGGATCCATGGGCCGATGCCAAGGACTCTGGTTATCAATTAGTCCATGCGCTAATATCATTTGGGCGTGGTGAATGGTTTGGAGTAGGCCTAGGTAGTGGAATAGAAAAACTCTATTATTTACCTGAGGCTCATACCGACTTTTTATTTTCAGTCATTGCTGAAGAGTTAGGTTTGTTGGGTGTACTTACCGTTATTAGTTTATTTTCTCTATTGGTTTGGCGTACCTTCAAGATTGCCATGGCCGCTGAAAAAGCTGGGGAGCAGTTTTCTGCTTATATTGCCTATGGTCTCGGCATTTGGTTTGGTTTTCAATCATTTGTGAATATGGGCGTGAATATGGGTATTTTGCCCACCAAAGGACTGACGTTGCCACTAATGAGTTATGGCGGTGGCAGTATGATGATAATGTGTTGTGCTGTTGCTTTATTGTTTCGTGTGCATAGTGAAGTCACTGAAATAAATGCTAACCTTCCCAAAGAAAAGTCGAAATGGATAAACGTATAGTCATCATGGCCGGCGGTACCGGTGGCCATGTTTTTCCAGCATTAGCGGTAGCGGAGTTCTTAAAAGAACAAGGCTGGCATGTTAGTTGGCTAGGTACGCATAAGGGAATAGAAAGTCGAGTAGTGCCAGAAAGTGGCATCGAAATCGACTGGCTATCGATTGCAGGTATTCGTGGCAAGGGTTTAGTCTCAAAAATAGTAGCTATAGCTATTTTGTTTAAAGCCTGTGTACAAGCCATTAGCATATTACGCAAGCGTAAACCAGATGTTGTGTTGGGTATGGGTGGGTATGTTGCAGCACCAGGTGGCTTAATGGCAAGACTATTAGGAATCCCCTTGGTTATTCACGAACAAAATAGAATTCCAGGGACAACAAATCGCTTACTCGCTAAGATTTCTAATCAAGTTTTACAAGCATTCCCAAATAGTTTTAAAACTAAAGTCGATGCAAAAAACACGGGCAATCCTCTGAGAAAATCTTTTATATTGGCTTCGGGAATAAAACGTAGACAGATAGAAAATGAACTAAGAATTTTGATTGTTGGTGGCAGTCAAGGTGCCCAAATATTAAACAATATTGTCCCTGAAGCCATTGCAAATTTTGTAGCAATAAAAGCTAAAGCAATAGCCGTAAAAATTATTCATCAGACTGGTGAAGTACAGTTATCACAGGTTAAAAATCGTTATGAGACCTTAGATATTGAAGCAAAAACCTCTGCTTTTATAGGAGATATGGTAGAGGCCTATCAATGGGCAGATTTAATAGTTTGTAGAGCTGGAGCGATGACAGTAAGTGAAGTGTCTGCAATGGGATTGCCAGCGATATTTATACCATTACCAACGGCTATTGATGATCATCAAACGGCTAATGCGCGTTATTTAACAGATAATGGTGCAGCCCTACTATTAAAACAGTGTGATTTAAATCCAGAAGTATTAACTGAGTACATTTTAGAAATACTTAATAAAGCTAGTTTAATGCAAGTTGCGACCCAACAATTAGCACGTTTAGATGCTACGGAACTTGTTGCAAGTTATTGCAACGCAGAGGCAGAAAGATGAAAACTCCAAATAGTGTCCATATTGCTTCAACACTTGGCAATATCAAACGCATACATTTTGTTGGTATTGGTGGTACCGGTATGAGTGGTATTGCAGAAGTATTAGCAAATTTAGGTTACACCATATCGGGTTCGGATATTAAAGAAAGTGCAGTTACAAAAAGACTAGCTGATTTAGGACTGACCATTAGAATTGGTCATCGCCGTGAAAATGTTACTAAGGTTGATGTGGTGGTGGTATCAACAGCAATCGATCGAAGTAACGAAGAAATTGACCAAGCTTATATAAATAGAATTCCCGTCATTCCAAGAGCCGAAATGTTGGCTGAATTGATGCGTTTTCGATTTGGAATAGCGGTAGCGGGTACCCATGGAAAAACCACAACAACCAGTTTAACTGCCAGCATAATGGCTGAGGGTGGTCTTGATCCAACGTTTGTTATTGGTGGTCGTTTAAATAGTGCGGGTAGTAATGCAAAGTTAGGATTGGGGAATTATTTAGTTGCTGAGGCTGATGAGAGTGATGCTTCGTTTTTATATCTCCAGCCTATGATAGCGGTGGTCACCAATATAGATCAAGACCACATGGAGACCTATCACAATAGTTATCAACGATTAAAAGAGACTTTTCTAGAATTTTTACATCACCTACCCTTTTATGGTTTAGCCGTGATGTGTTTGGACGATGAGGGCATAAGAGAAATTTTACCTGAATTGTCTAAGCCAGTTATAACCTATGGTGTCCATGCAGATGCTGACATTAGGGCTGTCGACATTAAACAGATCGGCATGCATTCAATATTTACAGTCATTCGTTGGGGAGAGTTTCCCCCTTTGACTGTGACATTAAATATGCCTGGCTGGCATAACATGTTGAATTCACTTGCCGCTATTGCTGTTGCAACCAAACTTGGGGTTGCTGATGAAGCCATAATTAGAAGTTTAGAGTCATTTAAAGGCGTAGGTCGGCGATTTCAAATTCAAGGAGATCTTGATATTGATGATGGCAAACTGACTTTAGTTGATGATTATGGCCATCATCCTCGTGAGATAGCGGCTACTTTAGAAGCAATGCGACAAGCTTGGCCGACACGACGTTCAGTTATTATATTTCAACCACATAGATATACACGTACCCGCGATTTATTCGAAGACTTCGTATCCGTTTTATCAACAGTAGATGTGTTAATTTTATTGGATGTTTATTCAGCCGGAGAAACAGTGATAACTGGAGCTGATGGACGAGCATTGAGTCGTGCTATTCGTATGCGTGGCCAAGTTGATCCTGTATTTGTCGATGATTGGAAGGAATTGCCTAAAATATTAGCAGGCTTAGTAAAACCTGATGATGTGATCATGACTATGGGTGCAGGGAATGTTGGGCATATAGCAACTCAGTTACCAGAATTGTTGGCAGATGAAATTGCATTAAGAGTTAGTTCAACCTCGAATAAATAAGCATGAAAGGTAAATTGTTACTTAATGAAAAGTTGATTAAATACACGAGTTGGCGTGTAGGTGGTTGTGCAGAAAGGCTATATATCCCTTTTGATAAACAAGATTTATGTGAGTTTATTGCAGCATTGCCACATGAAGAGCCTGTATTTTGGATGGGATTAGGCAGTAATTTATTGGTTAGGGATGGCGGCATAGCTGGCACAGTTATTAATACCAAAGGTCGCCTTAAGGAAATGAGGCTGTTAGAAGATCGTAACGTCTATGTAGAAGCGGGCGTGCCATGTGCTCATGTAGCCCGCTATTGTGCAGAACAAGGATTAATTGGGGCGGAATTTTTAGCTGGCATACCAGGAACTATGGGGGGCGCATTAAAAATGAATGCCGGAGCCTTTGGCGGAGAGACTTGGGGTATCGTTAAGCAAGTAGAAATGATCAATGCTTCTGGACTCGTTAGTAGTCGATATCCAGTTGATTTTAATGTTAGTTATCGTTCTGTACAAAGCGAGAATCAAGAATGGTTTTTAAGTTGCCAGTTACAATTACAATCAGGTGATACAGCAACAAGTCAGAAAAAAATAAAATCATTGTTAGAACACAGAGCCAATACTCAGCCTACTAATCAACCAAGCTGCGGGTCTGTTTTTAAAAATCCTGAAGGTGATTACGCGGCAAGACTTATCGAGAAGGCAGGTTTGAAAGGCTATGCAATAGGTGGTGCTAGCGTTTCAGAGAAACATGCCAATTTTATAGTGAATACTGATAATGCCAGCGCCGCAGATATAGAAGATTTAATTTATTTGGTACAAAAACAAGTGAAGGAACAGCTAGGTGTTGAATTACAAACAGAAGTTTGTATGGTAGGTAAGCGAATGAAGGAAATTCAAATGAGTGACGCCCAACAAAATCCTGAAAAATTCGGTCGAGTTGCTGTTCTGATGGGGGGCATGGCGGCAGAAAGACCTGTTTCATTAAGAAGTGGAAAGGCTGTTTATGAGGCTTTACTACGTAAGGGCGTCGATGCGATAGCCATTGATGTTACCGGAAGTGCAATTGATGCATTAGCTGAAATAAAAGTAGATAGAGTCTTCAATATAATGCACGGCCGAGGCGGTGAAGATGGTGTCCTACAAGGTGTTCTGCAAGTGATGGGAATCCCTTACACCGGTAGCGGTGTTATGGCTTCTGCCTTATCGATGGATAAGCTACGCACCAAATTATGTTGGCAGGGTTCTGGATTGGTGACACCACAGTGGTTTCTATTGCAGAGCGAGAGTGATTTGGATGCCTGCATAGAAAAATTAGGCTTTCCTGTCATAGTCAAGCCTGCTCAAGAAGGCTCTAGTATAGGAATGAGTAAAGCTAATTCGCGTGATGAACTACAGAAGGCCTTACAGACTGCAATGGCTTATCAGTGTGATGTCTATGCCGAAAGTTGGGTTACAGGGAAGGAATATACCGTTGCGCTATTAAATGGAGAAGCTCTTCCTGTTATACGTGTAGAAACGCCGAACGTTTTTTATGATTATGAAGCAAAATATAATGCAACAACAACCCAGTATCATTGCCCCTCAGGTTTGAATGACGAGCAAGAATCCTTTTTGAGAACCTTGGCTACTAAATCTAGCAAAGTCTTGGGCGTTAAAGGATGGGCAAGAGTTGATGTGTTTTTTGATGAAGACGGACAGTATCAATTGATTGAAATTAACACTGTGCCTGGTATGACTGATCATAGCTTAGTACCCATGGCAGCAAAACAGGCAGGCATTGATTTTGATGATTTAGTCTGGCGTGTATTGGAGACTAGTTTAGGGTAATGAACAATATTGGCATTAAAGCCTGGTTGACTGGATTATTCATGATAAGTCTAGTTGGAATAATAGGTTATGAATTTACAAAGGAACGCTTAAAGTCTCTGTCGATTAAAAGCGCTTCATTCCCTATTAAGTATGTTCGGACTGAAGGTGAGTTTCAATATCTGAGTAAAGATGATGTGAAAGGTATTTTACAGCCCTTAGTCATGGCCAGTTTTTTTGATGCTGATATGCAAGCAATACATGCAGCCGTTTCAACGTTACCTTGGGTCGATGCTGTGACGGTTAAGCGAGTATGGCCTGATGCAATTGATATAAAAGTACATGAGAAGCAACCTTTCGCTCGCTGGGGTAAAGAGGCTTTAATTACCGAATCGGGCGTTATTTTTACGCCAAAAACAAATAGTCCGATTCAGAATTTGATTATTATGACTGGACCAGAATTAGAACAGGTCAAAGTATTAGAGATAATGAAAGGTATTAAAACTGCGCTCGATGATCAATCAATGGAGTTAGCGGAATTTCATGTGAGCGATCGATGGGCTTGGAAAATAAAGTTAGTCTCTGGAATGGAAATATTGTTGGGGCAAGATGAACAATTAAAAAAATTAAAACGTTTTTTAAAGACATTGGCAGTCTTAAGCCAAGGGCAAATAGATGCAATTGCAGTTGTTGACTTAAGGTATCCCAATGGATATGCAGTGTCTTGGAGACCAGGAACCATTGAAATTGATTGGAAAGCTTATGCAAATCCCGATAATGAACAACAAGCGCGCGATAAAGCGTTACTGAGTAGATAAAAATGGCAAAGAAAATAGAGCGTAATTTAATAGTCGGATTGGATATCGGTACGTCAAAAGTTGCGGCTATTGTCGGTGAACTAAGTAGTGACGGCAGCATAGAAATAATAGGTATAGGTTCTACTCCATCAAGGGGATTAAAGAAGGGGGTCGTTGTTAATCTCGAATCGACTGTCCAATCTATACAAAAAGCGATAGAAGAAGCTGAGTTAATGGCAGGCTGCCAAATTAAATCAGTTTTTGCTGGCATTGCTGGAAGTCATATTCGAAGTCTAAATTCACATGGCATAGTCGCTATTAGGGATAAGGAAGTGACTCGATATGATATCGATAGAGTCATTGATTCTGCACAGGCCGTTGCGATACCCGCTGACCAAAAGATATTACATATCCTGCCTCAGGAATTTGTTATAGATCTGCAAGACGGAATTAAAGAACCTATTGGTATGTCGGGTATACGTCTTGAAGCTAAGGTTCATATGGTCACTGGGAGTGTTAGTGCCTCTCAGAATATCATCAAGTGTATACGTCGCTGTGGACTTGAGGTTGAAGATATCGTCTTAGAGCAATTGGCTTCATGTAACTCGGTCCTGACGGAAGATGAAAAAGAATTAGGGGTTTGCTTAATCGATATAGGTGGCGGTACTACCGATATCGCTATTTTTGTAGAGGGCGCCATTAAGCATACCGCAGTTATCCCTATAGCAGGTGATCAAGTGACTAATGACATTGCGGTTGCTTTAAGGACCCCAACCATTAATGCAGAAGAAATCAAACGTAAATATGCCTGTGCATTGACACAATTGGCTAGTGTAGACGGAAGCATAGAAGTGCCTAGTATTGGCGACAGGGCACCGCGTAATATATCTATGCAAAATTTAGCTGAAATTATTGAGCCACGCTATGAAGAACTGATGTTATTGGTTCAATCTGAACTTAGACGCAGTGGTAATGAAGAATTAATTGCTGCAGGCATTGTATTGACTGGTGGCAGCTCAAAAGTTATGGGCTTAATAGAATTGGCTGAAGAAATTTTTCATATGCCAGTCCGAATGGGCGGGCCACAAAATGTTACAGGTTTAATTGAAGTGGTAAAAAATCCCATACATTCAACAGGAGTGGGCTTGTTAATGTATGGAAGAGAACATCAGAGTTTAGGTAGAAGCAACGATTCTGAAGGATTGGGTTGGTTTTCTAAGATGACAAATTGGTTTCAAGGTAATTTTTAATAGTATTTATTATTGAGTTAAGGGGTGGTGTCGTGAAATATGAATTAGTAGATAGTTATAGTGAGTCAGCCGTCATTAAAGTAATCGGTGTAGGCGGTGGTGGTGGCAATGCAGTTAATCATATGGCAGGCTGTAATCTTGAGGGTGTAGAATTTATTTGTGCTAACACAGACGCTCAAGCATTAAGGAAATTGTCAGTTGATACGATAATTCAGTTAGGTGTGGATTTAACTAAAGGTTTGGGTGCGGGTACTGATCCAGAAATTGGACGTCATGCGGCTGAAGAAAATAAAGACCGTATTAAAGAAGTATTGCAAGGTGCAGATATGATTTTCCTGACTGCTGGAATGGGTGGTGGTACAGGAACAGGTGCAATTCCGGTGATAGCTCAGATTGCAAAAGAAATGGGCATTTTGACGGTAGCTGTAGTGACCAAGCCTTTTCTATTTGAAGGTAAAAAGAAACAAATCGCTGCAGAACAGGGTATTTTGGAATTGGAAAAATATGTAGATTCTTTGATAACAATTCCTAATCAAAAATTATTACCTGTGTTAGGTAGTAATGTATCGTTAATCAATGCCTTTAAAGCAGCTAATGATGTGTTGCTTGATGCCGTGCAAGGTATTACTGAGTTAATTATTCATCCAGGTATGATTAACGTCGATTTTGCGGATGTTAGAACAGTGATGTCAGGTATGGGCGCAGCCATTATGGGTGTAGGTACAGCATCAGGTGAGCACCGCGCACGTGAAGCGGCTGAAAAAGCGATTGCTTGTCCATTGCTTGAAGATATCAATTTACAAGGTGCAAGAGGCATACTTGTTAATATCTGTGCTGCAGATATGGGCGTAGCCGAGTTTAATGAAGTCGGTGATATCGTGCATGAGTTTGCTTCAGAAGATGCCGTTATTAAAATTGGTATGGCTATTGATGCTAGCCTAGGTGATGAAATTAAAGTGACTGTAGTTGCGACTGGAATGGGATTACCCCCAGTACAGCATAAAGCTCCTGTTAAACTTATGCCGAAGTCTATGGCCAATCAAACAAATTACGAAGAGCTAGAAAAACCAGCGGGTGTACGTCAAGGTGCTAAAACCGAAGGTAGAGAAACTCGTTTCGGTGCCCAAGCTAAAAAAGATATGGACTTAGATTATCTAGATATTCCTGCCTTTTTAAGAAGACAGGCGGATTAATAGGGCTGCAAAATTGTTGCGTGATAAGAAGTCATTCTTGTTACGCAACAAGCGTTTTTTAGATTATAGGATTCATTTCAAAAATTAAATAGGCGTAATAAAAGATGAGTCGATTGCTTTCAATTTTATCGTCTTATAAGTTCTCGCTAGCTTAATCGACCCTACACCACTGGTTATTATAACCCCCTTCCGCCCTACCCTTGTCAAGGGGAGACTGGGGCACTGTCAGGGCAATCGCGCACGACCCACCACCAGAGATAAAATGAATTAAGCACTTACGATTAGTCGAAGTGCTTTTTTATGCCTGTATATTTCGGTGATAGCCACAGGGCAGAATGTTAATTTTTGTCTTTAAATCAATTGATTAAAAGTGCTTGGATTCGCGATATTTATTAGCATATCTAAATATGCTCTCCAGCACTATCTTGATTTAAATAAGCTAGTATTTGTTGTTTATCATTAAAGTTTCCATAAGCCAGCATTAGTTTGATGTAAGCGCTTTCTATGGACATATTCCAAATCATTTCTGCCCCTAAATCTAATAAGGCCCGAGTGCTTTGATAAGCATCGCTTGATTGCATCGCTGGTGCTAGATAAACAGGGATGTTTTTGTCATTACAGCGCTTTATAAAGCTAAGTAATGAATGGTTTTCGCCCCACTGCGTTGACGTACATGCTGTACCTGAATGATATAAATCATGTAACACAGCATCAACAAGTTCAAGATTAAAAAAGCTGTAATCTAGGCCAGGATAAGGTTTGATCATTAAAATCCGCGAACAAAAACGTGCACTGATAGCGGGTGACGTTAAAGTATTGATCTCTTCATCGGTGGGTGTAGAGACTGGTAGATTTGAAAAACAATTATTTTCAAATTCTATGAAGTAATTGCCTTGTACGCTGTAAAAATCACCGGTTAATTGTGGAGAACACGTTAATCGTGATGCTTTATGAACTAGGGTTTTTTGCTGTTGTTGATTTCGATAAGGTACAAAAACACCTGATTGAATCTTTTGCAAGATAAACTCAACAGCGCAACCAAAGTTAGCAAGTCCATTTGCCCTAGAATCATCTAAGGGATAATCACTAGAAACCAACAGCATCGGCACGTTAAGACTATTAAAGTAAAAGTTTAACACCGCTGCCGTATAGGCCAAGGTGTCAGTACCATGAGTTATGATGACACCATCAAATTGCTCAATGTGCTCTGCTTCTAAGGCGGCAATTAAAATTTTCCAGGCAGGAGGGGCAAGATTCTCACTTAAAATCTGCAAGGGCTGGCGCGTAGTAAAATGAATATCTTGATGATTCGGTGTCTGTTGTTGAAATAGTTGCAATAGTTTAAAGGGTGTTCCACCCGAAATATCAATGGTTCCTGCTGCGGCAGTAGAACCAATAGTTCCTCCGGTAAATAGAACTAGAATATTTTTCATAGTATCATGCTGCATGTTATAGGATTCACTTAAAACAGATAAGCGGAAAGCTTAATGGTTAGCTTAGTATTTTGCAAAAACTATACTTAGTTTTAGCTATATTAATAAAAAACATGGCTATCAACTTAAGAAGGTACAGTAAAAGGTTAAGCCTTGCCCCGTCTTAATTTGATAGCCAAGAATATCAAAGCACATTTATTAAAATCATGAAAATATCACTTATTGTTGCAATGGCTACTAATCGGGCTATTGGACTGAATAATAAAATGCCTTGGCATTTATCGGCGGATTTAAAAAAATTTAAAGAAATTACCATGGGTGCGCCCATTTTAATGGGCAGAAAAACCCATGAATCAATAGGTCGTATCTTGCCTGGTCGCAGCAATATTATTATGAGTCGTAATCTCGATTATCAGCGAGACGGTTGTATAGTTGTTAATAATATAACCGTGGCTTTAGAAAAAGCCAGTGTAACGGCAGAAGAATTGTTTGTTATTGGCGGTTATGATCTTTATAAATCAACTTTACCATTGGCCGATACACTATATTTAACCCTTGATTAATAAAGCCTTTGAAGGTGATACTTTCTTCCCTGAGTTTAATAGTAATGAGTGGCTGGAAGTGCAGCGCTTAGATATTAATGATGATGCTGATGTTGACTTTAGTTACAGTTTTTTGAAATTAGAAAAGATAAAACTAAGCAATAACTTACCCGATAGCGCTGAAAACAGTTAAAATGCACAGTTATAGCGGTGACTCACTTATTAGTGTTGATTTAAAAATCCTAGCATTTAATGTTAAGGCATGGAGTATTTAATTAAAGCTAATGTACCGCATTCAATATCGCTAACTTAAGAAACTTCTTTAAAAGCAACTGCTTGGTAGCCACATGCAAACAAAATATAATACTGATGACCTTAGAATTTGTGCGACTAAGGAAGTTATTCCACCTGTTCAGGTACATGATGAAATACCGATCAATGACATAGCCGCTCAAACAACCCTTCAAGCCAGAGCAGAGATACATGACATCTTAAGCGGCAAAGATGACAGAGTCTTAGTTGTTGTGGGGCCGTGTTCAATTCATGATCCTAAAGCGGCATTGGAATATGCAAAGCTTTTGAAAGTGCTTAAAGATGAACTCAAGGATGAGTTATTAATAGTTATGCGTGTATATTTTGAAAAGCCACGCACAACCGTGGGCTGGAAGGGCTTAATTAATGATCCTGATCTCAATTCTAGCTTTAACATCAATAAAGGTTTACGTGCAGCTAGGAAAATATTGGTAGATGTTGCAACCCTCGGCGTTCCAGCGGCTACTGAATATTTAGATTTAATTTCTCCGCAATATATATCTGATCTAGTGGCTTGGGGTGCAATAGGTGCAAGAACCACTGAAAGCCAAGGTCATCGTGAATTAGCTTCGGGGGTTTCATGCCCTATCGGCTTTAAGAACTCAACGGACGGCACTATAAAGATTGCTATCGATGCGATTAGAGCAGCGATGAGTCCTCATCATTTCTTATCATTGACTAAAGCGGGACATTCTGCCATTTTTTCAACCACGGGTAATGATGATGTACATATCATTTTAAGAGGCGGCAATGGTCGTCCTAATTATGATGCTGTCAGTGTTGAGCAAGTAGCAGAAGGTCTAAAAAAAGCTCAACTAAGACCTAACATCATGATTGATTTTAGTCATGATAACAGCCTAAAACAATGCCAACGTCAATTGATAGTCGGTGATGATGTCGCAGGGCAAATCGCTACTGGTGATCATAGAATCATGGGCGTGATGATAGAAAGTCATCTTAAAGCCGGTAACCAATCAGTTATTGAAGGCCAAGAATTAGTTTATGGACAAAGTATTACTGATGGTTGTTTGTCATGGGAGGATACTGCTCCTTTGTTGAGAACGCTGGCTCAGGCCGTGCAAAAACGCAGAACTATCGATAGCAATCGGAGCTTAAACGTATGATTATTTATGTTAATGGCGAAGAGCATCACTATGCAGATAATACCAGTGTCGCTGATGTGATTGCGAATTTGGGTTTGACCACTAAGAAAATAGCTGTTGAATTGAATAAAGAAATTTTACCTTTCCAGTATTACGCTAATCAGATGTTGCAGACTGATGATCGCTTAGAAATTGTTCATGCCATAGGTGGTGGTCAAGACGATACTTTCGTACTAGCCGGTGTCACGTATCATTCGCGCTTATTGGTGGGTACTGGTAAATATAAGGATATGGAAGAAACGCGTTTGGCGATTGAGGCGAGTGGCGCTCAAATTGTAACCGTCGCCATTAGACGTACCAATATTGGCCAGCATCAAGGCGAACCTAATTTGCTCGATGTTATTTCTCCTGATAAATATACTATTTTGCCTAATACAGCGGGTTGTTACACCGCTGAAGACGCTGTGCGTACTTGTCGTTTAGGACGAGAATTACTCGGTGGTCATAAATTGGTCAAACTGGAAGTATTGGCCGATCAAAAAACACTATTTCCAGATGTTGCCCAAACGTATATCGCGGCTGAAATGTTAGTTAAAGAAGGCTTTGATGTCATGGTTTACACCAATGATGATCCTATTGCTGCAAAACGTTTAGAAGATATAGGTTGTGTGGCAGTCATGCCTTTAGCAGCACCTATCGGTTCAGGTTTGGGGATCCGTAATCCGTATAATATTCTGACTATCGTTGAAAATGCTTCTGTGCCTATTTTAGTCGATGCTGGTGTAGGAACAGCGTCAGATGCGGCAATAGCGATGGAATTAGGTTGTGCCGGCGTGTTAATGAATACTGCCATAGCTGAAGCTAAAAATCCTATACTCATGGCAACAGCTATGCGTAAAGGCATTGAGGCAGGAAGATCGGCATTTTTAGCAGGACGTATGCCTAGAAAGCGCTTTGCTTCAGCGTCATCGCCTATTGATGGTTTGTTTTTCTGATCATGACGGATTTAGTTGAAACGCTGCCCCAAAGAATTCGTAGTTTCATTCGTAGGCAAGGTCGTCTGACTCCTGGTCAGCAGTTGGCCTTGGATCAGCATTGGCAGCTATATGGTTTAGAGCCAAATTTAGATTATGATTTTAGCCAAGTTTTTGGACGTCAAGCACCTTTAATACTAGAAATCGGTTTTGGTAATGGTGATAGCTTAGCCAAAATGGCCGCAGCCAATCCAGATCAGGATTATATTGGTATTGAAGTTCACAAGCCCGGCGTAGGTCATCTACTGATGTTGTTAAATGAGCAAGGCTTAACGAATGTTAGAGTTTATTGCCACGATGCTATTGACGTGTTGGAACAAAAATTACCTGATCATAGTCTAGCGGGTCTACATCTATTTTTCCCTGATCCTTGGCATAAAAAGAAACATCATAAACGTCGCATTGTAAGGCCTAGTTTTGTTAAGTTATTAAATAACAAATTGCATAAAGATGGCTACTTTCATGCGGCAACAGATTGGCAAAACTATGCAGAAGCTATGTTGGAAGTACTGTCAGCCAGTAATAATTTTAAAAATACTAGCCCCACTCAAGATTATTGTGAGCGTCCAGAATATCGTCCTCTTACTAAGTTTGAACAGCGTGGTTTGCGCTTAGGTCATGGTGTCTGGGATTTGATTTTTCGTAAAGTTTAGTTTACCCCCAAGACAAGAACAGTCGTCTCTTAGGCTATCAGCTTAACAAGGGACAAAGCCTATACGTAGGTCGGGTTGCACTAGCCGTAACCCGACACACCACAGCGCAGCAAGCGGGGTTGCAAACCTCGTCCCGCCTAGAAGAACATCAAACTGCCGAAAAGAACATCAAACCGCTGAAAAGAATATCAAACCACTGAAAAGAACATCAAATCGCCGAAAAGAACATCAAACCGCCGGAAAGAACATCAAATCGCTGGAAAGAACATCAAATCGCCGAAAAGAACATCAAACCGCCGGAAAGAACATCAAATCGCTGAGAAGAACATCAAACCACTGAAAAGAACATCAAATCGCCGGAAAGAACATCAAACCACTGAAATGAACATCAAATCGCTGAGAAGAACATCAAATCGCTGAAAAGAACATCAAACCGCCGGAAAAAACATCAAACCGCCGGAAAGAATATCAAACCACTGAAAAGAACATCAAATCCTATGCCGGATGGTGTTTGTAACCCCGTTCCGCTTG